>CAJDUY010000004.1_pt1 | contig 25809 bp, 22 predicted proteins | sample 7390911 | NCBI WGS metagenome assembly CAJDUY01 (sample SAMEA7055686, study PRJEB34461) | soil metagenome | biome: terrestrial ecosystem; feature: Peninsula; material: soil | place: Antarctica | collected 2016 | reverse complement strand
CAGTTTGCGGCTGGAGAACACGCCGGTGGCGTAGCCGTATACCAGGATGGACAGGAGTAATGCCGGGTGGAAGGGGGCGCTTCCACTCGTGCCGTAGGCACGCTCCATGGGCTTCAAGTCCAGTTGCTCGACGATTTCAACAATAAATCGCGCCAGGTCATGTTCCGGCAGCCAGTCGTTCATCGACGGCGGAAAGAGGTAGTTCATGTTACGTCTGATCGGCTTGAGGCGGATCATGGAAGTATATCCAACTTATTGATTAATAATTAATATTATACCATTCTTGCAATGGTAATTTGTGAGTTGCCTGCAACTTTATTATCCAGGAAGTCCGACAGGCTGCTAGCAAAATACGGTCTTGCCACTGACTGATTTACTATCTGGCCCCATCAGGTAAAGATAACTTGGCATCAGATCCTGCGGCTGGCGTAAGTCATGCTTGACCTCGCCAGGATGAGTCCTAGTCCGTTGAGGGGTGTGTGCCGGTCCCGGAATTAACACGTTAATGCGAAGGTTCGGAAGCATTTCCCATTCCTGTGCCTGAATTTTTACCAACGCCTCTGCTCCCGCCTTGGCCACCGCAAAACCGCCCCAATATGCCGCGGGATCATGTCCGTGCATTTCTGACGTCACAATGACGCTAGCATCCGGCGAAACTTTCAGCAACCGCAAGCAGGCTCGTGTCAGCGCAAATGGCGCAATCAGGTTGACACGTAGCAGCGCCAGCCATTGCTCCAGTGTCTGATTCTCTAGCGGAGTCAGGCTGAATATCAACGCCGCGTTGTGCAAGATGCCATCCAGTCTGCCCAGTTGCAGTTTAATGGCCTGGGCAATTGCCTCAAAATCCTTGTCCGCAGCCTTTTCCAGGTCAAGTGGAAAAATTACTGGCTGCGAACCGCCTCTCGCCTCGATTTCATCGTATACGCTTTCCAGTTTATCAACGCTACGTCCATGCAGAATTACGGTGGCGCCGTGAGCGGCATATGTTAGCGCTGCAATGCGCCCGATGCCCTGTCCTGCGCCGGTAACGAGAATCACGCGATTCTTGAGCAAATCCAGGGACGCACGGTAATTTTTGAAATTATTCATCCTAAATCTGGCAGTTGGACAGAGTGTAATGTGAGGCTTTTGAGGTGCAGGGCAAAGCGCGACGACGCAGAATGGTGCGACCGCATAGGGCAGAGCAGCACCTTCCTTCGGAAGGTGCGACCTCGTAGCGGGGTGTGGGCGCCCTGGTATACGGCCGGGGCATCCTCTACGCTGCCTGCCAATCCCCCGCTTCGCGGGGTCCCTCGTGCAACGCTTCGGGGCACCCCGTTCCGCGTTGCAACGTTAATTGCGTTGAGGCTCATCCCTTTATCCATGTCATCCAGGCAATCCACAATTTACGCATTGGGGTGAGGCTTACACGCTGCCGCATAACATGACAGCCTTCTTCCTTGATCTCCTTTAGGAGAGTTTGGTAAATCGCCGCCATGACAATTCCGGGCCGCTGGTTTTTGCGGTCTTCCGCAGGCAGTGCTGCGAAAGCCTGGGCATAGTAGCTTTCCGCCCGCTCGATCTGGAATTCCATCAACCGCCTGAAACTATCGGTTTCCCGCGAACTGAGGATATCCTCGTTGGATACTCCAAAACGGACCAACTCGTCCTGAGGAAGATAAATACGATCACGACGCGCATCCTCCCCGACATCGCGTATGATATTGGTGAGCTGGAATGCGAGTCCCAGATTTTCCGCATACTTTAAGGTCTCGGGATTACGATAGCCAAAAATCTCCGCAGAACACAATCCCACCACGCTCGCCACATGGTAGCAGTACAACCGCAAGGTGTCGAAATCGGCATATCGATTATAGGTCAGGTCCATTTCCATGCCGTCTATAATTTCATTCAATCGCTCGGCAGTGAGATTAAATGTTTTCGACACGTTAACCAGCGCTTTTGCCACTGGGTGACTGGGCTCATTCCCATTCCCCGCATTAAATATGGCGGCAACTTCCTGCCGCCACCACGCGAGCTTCGTCCGTGCCACTGACGCATCGGTGCATTCATCCACCACATCGTCCACCTCCCGGCAGAAAGCATATAACGCCGTAATTGCACGGCGTTTTTCCAATGGGAGATAGAGAAAGCTGTAGTAGAAGCTGGACCCGCTCTGAATCGCCTTTTCCTGACAATACTGGTCTGGAGTCATAATAAATTATGGAAAAATATTTGGCCGCCGCTGCACCGCAGTTTATTAAGGATTATCCCATCATCTCACTGAAATGTACGTATCACTTCTCGCTTTCCGGCATGGATGCAGAAGACAAATTTTGTAATCGACAATTATAATCAATGCCGATACGGACTAGCACATCTCAACATGACTCCATGTTTGTGATAGCTTGGGAAGGACTGCGAATAGAATAAATAGAAAAAACTTTATTTGCAGCTTGTTATAATAAAAAACCCCACCGTAGCGGGGTTTTTTATCGTGCTGATTCTGGATAAACCGATGCTGGCAAATCCTACATATCCATGCCACCCATGCCACCCATGCCACCCATGCCACCCATGCCGCCGCCACCGCCAGATTCTTCCTTCGGCAATTCGGCTACCAGCGCATCAGTAGTCAGCATCAAACTCGCCACGGAAGCGGCGTGTTGCAGGGCATAACGCGTGACCTTGGTAGGATCGAGAACCCCCATTTCCACCATGTCGCCGTATTCGCTGGTGGCGGCGTTGTAACCGAAATTACCAGTACCTTCCAACACCTTATTAATTACTACCGAAGGCTCATCGCCACAGTTAGCGACGATCTGGCGTAATGGCTCTTCCAGTGCCCGCAGAACAATCTTGATGCCTGCGTCCTGATCAGTGTTGTCGCCTTTGAGGTTGGCCACTGCGGTACGGGTCCGCAACAATGCCACGCCGCCACCGGGAACGATACCTTCTTCCACCGCAGCGCGGGTAGCATGCAATGCGTCTTCAACACGCGCTTTTTTCTCTTTCATTTCCACTTCGGTGGCCGCGCCGACTTTGATCAGCGCTACCCCGCCAGCCAGCTTTGCCACGCGCTCCTGCAATTTTTCCTTGTCGTAGTCGCTGGAAGCTTCTTCGATTTGATTGCGAACCTGCTTGACCCGGCCTTCAATGGTTTTGGTATCGCCAGCACCGTCGATGACAGTGGTTTCTTCCTTACCCACTTCAATGCGCTTGGCCTGACCCAAATCTTTCAACGTTGCTTTCTCCAGCGTCAGACCCACTTCTTCGGCAATCACTGTTCCGCCTGTAAGAATGGCGATGTCTTCAAGCATGGCTTTACGGCGATCACCGAAACCAGGCGCTTTGACCGCGCAGGTTTTCAGGATGCCGCGGATATTGTTCACCACCAGGGTCGCCAGGGCCTCGCCGTCCACGTCTTCAGCGATGATCAGCAGTGGCTTGCCGGCCTTAGCTACTAGCTCCAGTACCGGCAGCAATTCACGGATATTTGAAATCTTTTTGTCGTGCAGCAAGACAAAAGGATTTTCCAGCAATGCGATCTGTCTGTCCGCATTGTTTATAAAATACGGCGAAAGATAACCACGGTCGAATTGCATGCCTTCGACGACTTCGAGTTCATTTTGCAGTCCGGAACCGTCTTCCACCGTAATCACGCCTTCCTTGCCAACTTTTTCCATCGCATCGGCAATGATCTTGCCAATTTCCGGATCTGAATTTGCGGAAATACTTCCTACCTGCGCGATTTCCTTGCCAGTGGTGCAGGGCTTGGAGAGCTTTTTGAGTTCTTCAACCGTTGCGATCACGGCTTTATCGATACCACGCTTGAGGTCCATCGGATTCATGCCGGCAGCGACAAACTTCATGCCTTCCTTGATGATGGACTGAGCGAGCACGGTAGCGGTGGTAGTACCGTCGCCAGCTACGTCGGAAGTCTTGCTTGCTACTTCCTTCACCATTTGCGCGCCCATATTCTCGAACTTGTCTTTCAATTCAATTTCTTTCGCTACTGAAACGCCATCCTTAGTAATGGTGGGCGCACCGTAGGAACGCTCCAGCACTACGTTGCGACCTTTAGGTCCGAGGGTAACCTTGACCGCATCGGCCAGTATATTGACCCCGTTCACCATTTTGTGGCGGGCTGAATCGCCAAATTTCACTTCTTTCGCTGCCATAATCTCTTTCTCCTAATTTTCCAGAAAATTGTTTAAGGTAAATTAACCTTCGACGACGCCCATGATGTCTTCTTCGCGCATCACGAGGAGTTCTTCTCCCGACACCTTCACCGCCTGCCCGGAATATTTGCCGAATAACACTTTGTCACCGACTTTCACATCCAGCTCACGGACTTTGCCGTCGTCGCCAACTTTACCTTTGCCTACAGCGATGATTTCGCCTTGATCGGGCTTTTCCGCAGCACTGTCAGGAATGACAATACCAGACGCGGTCTTGCGTTCTTCTTCCAACCGCTTGACAATAACGCGGTCGTGTAGGGGACGAATCTGCATGTTTCTTTCTCCTGTTTTAGAATTAATACAATGAAATCTCCAGGAAAAACGCGATTTCGCGTCAGATTTCCTGGGACTTGTTACGAACTTTGTTAGCACTCACCACTAACGAGTGCTAATAATAGGGTCTATTACCGGGAATTTCAAGTGGATGAGTAATAAATACTTGTTTGAACGAAGCTTAAAAGCAGTCTGGCATCCATGTACGCAGATGAAACAGCACGAAATGGTGCCGCTCATTCCAATCGCTCGCGGCGAAGGCGTGTGGCTTTATGACTTCGACGGCAAACGCTACCTCGACGCCATCGGTTCTTGGTGGGTCAATCTGTTTGGTCATGCCAACCCGCGCATCAATACCGCTATTCGCGATCAGCTTGATAAACTGGAGCATGTCATGCTTGCCGGTTTCACGCATGAACCGGTAGTAGAGTTATCGGAGCGCCTGAGCAATCTCGTATCGGGCAAACTCGGCCATTGCTTTTACAGCGGCGATGGTGCATCCGCCGTGGAAATCGCATTGAAGATGAGCTTTCATTACTGGCGCAACAGCGGTCATCCAGAAAAAAACTGCTTTGTCAGTCTGCAGAACGACTATCACGGTGAAACACTGGGCGCGCTGTCAGTCACTGATGTGGCGCTGTTCAAGGATACCTATGCGCCGCTGCTGCGTCACAGCGCCCACGTGCTCACTCCAGACTGGCGTTACGCATCTGAGGGAGAGTCCGCCGAAGATTATGCGTGCCGCGCCGCAGCCGTACTGGGTGCACATCTCGCAAAACATCATGCCGAAATCGCGGCGCTTATTGTCGAGCCGCTCGTGCAGGGCGCGGCGGGCATGGGCATGCATCATCCCGATTATTTGAAGCTTGCGAGACAAGTATGCAATAAATACCAAGTACATCTGATCGCCGATGAAATCGCGGTCGGCTTCGGCCGGACCGGAACGATGTTTGCCTGCGAGCAGGGAGGCATCATTCCAGATTTTTTGTGCCTGGCAAAAGGCCTGAGCGGCGGCTACCTGCCTCTTTCCGTGGTGATGACTACCGACAGGGTTTATCAGGCATTTTATGCCGATGAAACCACACGCGGCTTTTTGCATTCTCATACTCACGCGGGTAATGCACTCGCCTGCCGCGCCGCGCTTGCCACACTGGATATTTTCGAGCAAGACAAAATCATTGAGACTAACCGCGTTAAAGCAAATTATCTCAACCATGTGGCGCGGCCGATCGCATCTCATCCCAAGGTAAAACACTTTAGAAACTGCGGAATGATCTGGGCATTCGAAGTGGAAACCAATGATCCTGCTTTTGCCGGGAAATTCTTCAAGGCAGCGCTTGTACAGGAATTGGTGCTACGCCCGCTGGGAAACACGGTCTACTTTATGCCGCCGTATATCATTAGTGAGCAGGAAATGGATCTGCTGGCAGCAGGAACCTTGCGAGTACTTGATTCATGTTGATTATTTGGGCACTTGAGAATTCATGCAGCTTATTTTTCTAGCAGCCTGCGAAGCCACCGGCTCGTGCTATCTGATCGAATCGTTGAATGCCGCAGCCCTGGCCGAAGTTATCCAGCATCAATTAAAATGAAATATCAGCGTTTCCGCGCAATACACAACGATTACATTTCTGACATGACTCGACTCAAACTAGCTGCTTCCCTATGTATTGCACTTGCCACTACATCGCTGCCCGCGTTTTCACACAACATACCGGTCCCCGTCAGCCAGGCGCTTAAGCAGGCGGGTATTCCCCAATCTGCGGTCGGTATTTACGTTCATGAAATCGGTGCAGCAAAGCCGATGCTTACAGTCAATGCCGATATGGCAATGAATCCCGCGTCGGTAATGAAGCTGGTCACGACTTTTGCCGGACTGGAACTGCTGGGGCCAGCTTATACCTGGAAAACCGAGTTGTACACCAACGGCACGCTGGAAGGCGGTACGCTACGGGGGGACCTGGTGATCAAGGGTTACGGCGATCCCAAGCTGAATCTAGAAAATTTCTGGCTGCTTACGCGACGCCTGCGTCAAACCGGGTTACGGGAGATCACCGGAGACCTGGTGCTGGATAGCAGCCATTTCGATTTGTCCAATGGCAATCCGGCCGCCTTTGACGGCAAGCCCCATCGTTCCTACAACGTGCTTCCCGAAGCGCTGCTGGTGAACTACCGAACCTTGGCGCTACGCCTGATCCCGCTGCCCATAAGCAAAGCCGTTCGCATCGTTGTCGATCCGCCCCTGCCATCACTGGACCTCAAAAACGGTCTGACGCTTACCAATGGTCCATGCAACGAATGGCGCGATGCGCTCGCTGCCGATATCCGTACCGCCATCAACGGTAACGTTCGCGTATCGATCGCTCTCAACGGCGGTTATTCCACTGATTGTGGAGAAAAAACCCTGTATCTCAGCGTACTTGATACCGCCGATTATATTTCCGGCCTGTTCAGGCAATTATGGGAAGAACAGGGCGGAGTGTTTCGTGGCAAGGTACGCACCGGCACGACTCCGGAAGGAATGATTCCGCTGGAAACCCATCAATCTCCCCCCCTTGCGGATATCGTTCGCGACATCAATAAATTCAGTAACAACACAGCGGCGCGGCAACTATACCTTGCGTTGGGGCTGACCACTAGGCTGGCTGTGATCCAGGCTCGTGACATGCCTGGGGGCGTGCCTGACAGCGCAGCCAACGGCGTATCAAGTAGCCATCATAAACCGCCTGCAACACTCGCGAAATCAGATATGGCCCTTCGGCGTTGGCTCATGTCCAAACGGCTCAATTTCTCAGAACTCGTTATCGAAAACGGATCGGGGTTATCACGCAACGAGCGCATCAGTACCGGTCATCTGGGAGTACTTTTGCTCACGGCATTCCAAAGCCCGGTCATGCCCGAATTCGTTTCCTCTTTGCCAATCGCAGCGGTAGATGGAACCATGAAAAAACGGCTGAATGGCAGCGATACCGCGGGCCAGGCCCATATCAAGACGGGATTGCTGGATGGAGTAAAAACCATGGCGGGTTACGTGCTCGATAAATCCGGCAGACGCGTGGTTGTGGTTTTCTTCGTCAATCATCCTAAATCGGGAATTGCGCAGCCAGCAATGGACGCGTTACTGCATTGGGCTTACGAAAGGCCGTGATGGACTAGTGACAAGTTGCTGCTACAGGAATACAAGGCGGCCAACAATGAGATTGCGAATATGAATCTGTTTATATTCAATGTATTGCACAAGAAACGCTAGTCTGCGCGAGGCATTTTAGATGTGAATTATTGCATGGGAATCGAAAAGACCTATCGAATCATCCTCTATTCGATCTTGCTGTCCAACCCACCTTCCGCAATCTCCGCCGCGCGCAGCAACGCCTTGGCTTTGTTCTGAGTCTCGATCCACTCGCTTTGCGGCACGGAATCGGCAACGATGCCCGCGCCGGCCTGTATATGCAGCTTACCGTCTTTGATGACACCGGTACGAATAGCGATGGCCAGATCCATATCACCATTGAACCCCAAATAGCCTACCGCGCCGGCGTAGATACCGCGCTTGGAGACTTCCAGTTCATCGATGATTTCCATCGCCCGCACCTTCGGGGCGCCGCTGACGGTGCCCGCCGGAAAAGTGGCGCGCAACACATCCATCGCATTCAGGCCGGATTTGAGCTTGCCCTCCACATTAGAAACGATATGCATGACGTGAGAATAATGCTCGACTTGCATGTTCTCGGTCACCTTGACCGTTCCGGTCTGCGCGACACGGCCGACATCGTTGCGCCCGAGGTCCATCAGCATCAAATGTTCCGCACACTCTTTCGGATCGGCCAGCAGATCAGCCGCCAGCGCCGAATCTTCCTGTATGCTTTTGCCGCGTGGACGGGTGCCCGCGATGGGGCGCACCGTCAAGATGCCGCTTTCCAGGCGCACCAGAATCTCCGGAGAGGCGCCGACCACGTGAAACTCTCCAAAGTGATAATAAAACATGTAGGGTGATGGATTAAGACTGCGCAACGCGCGATAAAGCGCCAGTGGCGACGCGCTATAGGGTTTACTGGACCGTTGCGATAGAACCACCTGCATGATGTCGCCGTCAAAAATATAGCGTTTGGCGCGCTCCACTGCCTCAATGAAATCTGCTTCATTAAATTCCGAGACAGCCTCGGCCGGTTCGCTCGGCGCTTCAACCGGAATTTCCACCGGTTTACGGAGATTGGCAAGCAGTGCCTTCAACCGTTTTTTCGCGGCTTTATATGCTTTCGCTGCTTCCGTCACTTCCGTTGTGCCAGCGTCGCCAGGCGCCGCATACACGATAAGATAGAGTTTGCCGGAAAGATTATCCACCACCGCCAACTCTTCGGACAGCAATAGCAGCATATCGGGTGTATTAAGCGTATCCAGGCGGGCATGACCAGCAAGTTTATGCTCGATATATCGTACCGCATCGTAAGCAAAATAACCCACGAGGCCACCGCAAAAACGCGGCAGACCGGGATATGGTGCAACCTTGAAGCGTGAAAGATAGGATTCCACGAAAGCCAGTGGATCTCCCGCCTCGATTTCCCGCGATCCCGCACCATTGATGATTCTGACACGATTGCCTCGCGCCTCTATTCGCGTCACGGCGGGTAGGCCGATAAAAGAATAGCGCCCGAAGCGCTCGCCACCCTGTACCGACTCGAGTAGATACGAGTAGGACCGGTTGGCAAGCTTGAGATAAACCGAGAGAGGAGTATCGAGATCGGCAAACGTTTCCAACACCACCGGAATGCGGTTGTAGCCTTGCACGACAAGATTATTGAATTCAGTTTCAGTCATGATTTGACCCCACAAAAAAACAGGAAAGAGAGAAAATACGGCAGCGTGCGAGTGCTAGGCACGCCAGCGATCAAGGCCAAGGCGCCAGGGGCGCCAGGCCTTGATCACGAATTCCTCGATTCCGCTGTTTTCTCGGATCATGACAATTTCTGGATTAGTTTCGTAGCATCATAAACGGACGTAACGATGCCATCGCAATCAAGTTCGCGCACATCGCGCCCCTCATTGTAGCCATAGGGTACGCAAAAGACATGGCAACCCGCTGCACGCGCCGCTTCGGCATCATTAAGCGAGTCTCCGATCAACAGCATTTCGTGGGGTAGAATGTTGAAATGCGTGCAAGCATGCAGCAGGGGCATCGGGTCAGGTTTCTTTTTCGGGAGGCTGTCGCCTGACAGGACAATATCAAAATAATCCAGCAGGCCGGTAGCTCGGAGTAACGGCAAGGTGAACGCCTCAGCCTTGTTGGTAATGCAGGCCAAGCGAAAATCCGCTTCCCGCAAGATGTTCAATCCCTCTATTACGCCTGGATAGGGTCGTGTATTAATGCACAGCGTTTTCGCGTAATCGCGCTCGTAGATCAGCATCGCTTTGCCGAATAATTCAACATCGGGCTCATCATCTAGACTGCCGGTCAGCGAACGCTTCACCAACTTCTGTATGCCCTTGCCGATATAGGATTGGATAGTCTCCAGTGGTAGCTCGGCCCTGCCCAGTTCCCGTAACATCATATTGGCCGCCGCGGCAAGATCGCACGCCGTATCGAGAAGCGTACCATCCAGATCGATCATCACGGCCTTGATTAACAGCGGACATTCGATGTCGACTGCAGAGGTGTCCGCGAGCTGGGAAGCGTTTTTGTTCACGTAGTATTTTCCCTCAGTCAAATAAAGTCCCGCAGCCCACGACCGCTCGCAAATCCGGATTTTTAGAGGCGCCCTGTTCTTTCGGGACTAGCAGTCTGCCGGACTGCCAGGTTAAGCTTTCGCCAACTCGGCCCGCAACGCTGCTACTACAGTATCATAGCGGTGCGGATCGCTGTCCTTGCCTGCGCCGTAAATGGCGGAGCCCGCCACGAAAGTGTCGGCCCCGGCGCGGGCGATCTCGGCAATGTTATCCACTTTTACACCGCCATCAATCTCCAACATGATATCTTTGCCCGTTGCATCGATGCGCTTACGCACCGCTTTTAATTTTTCCAATGCTTCAGGAATGAATTTCTGTCCACCGAAACCGGGGTTTACCGACATTATCAACACCAGATCCAGTTTATCGAGTACATGATCGAGATAATATAAAGGCGTCGCGGGGTTAAATACCAAACCTGCCTTGCAGCCCTGTTCCTTGATAAGTCCGATAGTGCGGTCGATATGCCTGGATGCTTCGGGATGAAAGGAAATAATATTGGCTCCGGCCTTGGCAAAGTCGGGAACAATACGGTCAACCGGCTCAACCATCAAGTGCACATCGATAATCGCCTGGGTCAGGGGACGGATCGCCTCACACACGAGCGGGCCAATGGTGAGATTGGGCACATAGTGATTATCCATCACATCAAAATGGATGATGTCCGCACCCGAATCGATAACGGCGGTGATTTCCTCGCCCAGCTTGGCAAAGTTTGCAGAAAGAATACTAGGAGCGATGCGATAATTAGCCATGAGGCTTCCTTATTATCAAAAAACGCTATTTTAACCGTAAATGGTCATTTCGCGCTAACAGCTTCATCCTGTAAGCAATCGTCCCTTAACTTTCATCATGCAACGTCACATTTTGAAGACGCTGCCCTTGCCGTGACTCAAGAAATAGTGTGCAATGCGGGGATGGCTGAAAGCAAAAAATATGAGGTTGTTGTAACGGTTCATACTACGTATCTTCCGGAACAGTCGGACGAAGCGCTTGACCGCTACGTTTTCGCCTATACCATCATGCTCGCCAATACCGGTACGGTCTCGGCGCAACTCATCAGCCGTCACTGGATTATTGCGGATGGAGGTGGTGGTATACAGGAGGTGCGAGGGTTGGGAGTCGTAGGTGAACAGCCGCTGCTAAAACCCGGCGACAGCTTCGAATATACGAGCGGTACCGCCATTTCCACGCCGGTCGGATCAATGAAGGGCAGCTACCAAATGGTGGCTGAAGACGGCCTTCGCTTCGATGCAACCATTCCCGAATTTATCTTGAGTGTGCCCAGAGTATTGCATTAGTTAGCGTATCCCTGATTGGGTTCTCCTTGGGATGCGTTGCTGGCACGTTTGGGATTTTTTCAGAAGCGCCTCAGATCATGCTGCCACCCACCGTGAGCGGAAGCCAGACGGGTTCAGTTTCCTGAGGCCCGTTCCTACGATCAGCCATATTTCTTTCTGCCAACCATGCGGCGGCGGTGAGCGCGTTTTGCTTCCGCTTCACTGAGAGGTGTTGGACTTTTTCCGGCGTAGGGATTGCGACCTGACTTGAACATAACTCGCAATGGTGTACCTTCCAACTGGAAGGCTTGGCGGAACGTGTTTTCAAGATAACGCTGATAGGTTTCGGGAACCTTATCAAGAGCGCTGCCGTGGATCACGATCAGCGGTGGGTTGGAGCCACCCTGATGGGCGTAGCGCAATTTGGGCCGTGATAAGCCGGCACGCGGCGGCTGCTGTTTCTCTACCGCCGCCAACAGGGTGCGGGTAAGTTTGGGAGTGGATAGATCTGCCATAGCGGCTGCATAAGCTGCATCAATCGACGGAAGCAGTCCTTTCATGCCGCTACCTCGCAACGCCGAGATATAGTGAAGTTTCGCGAAATTCAGTAAGAAAGAAAGTTTCCGGGCAATATCGTTCTTAATGGTATCGCGCTGATAGTCGTCCAGACCATCCCACTTGTTAACCGCCACCACCAGTGCACGCCCTGTTTCTAGAATGAACCCGGCAATATGCGCATCCTGGTCGGAAATTTCGTTTCTCGCGTCCAGTACCAATACTACTACATTGGCGTCTTCCACCGACTGCAGGGTCTTTACCACCGAGAATTTTTCCACCGTCTCAAATACCTTGCCGCGACGGCGCAAACCAGCGGTATCGATCAGCGTATACGGGCGGCCATTGCGATGAAAACCAATATAAATACTGTCGCGGGTTGTCCCCGGCTGATCAAACGCGATTACGCGCTCCTCACCCAGCAACGTATTTACGAGCGTGGATTTGCCAACATTGGGGCGCCCCACGATAGCAATTTTTGGATGTCTATCCGCCTTTTCCTCTTCTTGCGGCAGAGGAAAATCCGCCAACGCCAGCTCCACCAGCCCGCTCACATTGTCGCCGTGCGCGGCGGAGATCGCACAAGGTTCGCCCAGGCCCAGTTCGTGAAATTCGGCGGTGATAACGGATGACGCCATGCCCTCGGTTTTGTTTACCACCAGCATGATTCTGCGGCCGGTTTTACGCAGCTGCTCTGCGATTACCTTGTCGTGTGGCGCCAAACCGTTTCTGCCATCGACGATGAACAGTACCCTATCCGCTTCGTCCACTGCTTGTCGAGTCTGTTTGGCCATCTCATGTAAAATACCTTCCTTCACCATCGGTTCGAAGCCACCGGTATCTACCACCAGATAAGGCTTGTCGCCAAGCCTGCCATGGCCGTAATGGCGATCTCGCGTCAACCCTGGAATATCCGCAACTATGGCGTCACGACTGCGGGTCAAGCGGTTAAAAAGCGTTGATTTACCGACATTGGGTCGCCCGACTAATACGAGAGTGGGTTTCATGATTTCAGTTTTTATCCAGAGAACAGCAAATCCTTCTGCCCGAAAAGCGGAAGAAGAGAATAGTTTACGCGGTCTGGAGTAAGAAGTAGATTTACCCGGTTTTGCCAGCTAGATGCTGAATGCGTAAAGGTTGCCTTTCATGGTTTGTATGACGAAACCATTGGGTAAAGATGCGGGGCGGGCAACAATCGCGCCATCGGCAGCGAAGCGGGCGACGATAGAGCCGGTATCGTTCCTGAGGAAATTCACGTTGCCTTGAGAATCACCCACTATCACATGCGTACCCTGCACGAATGGTGGAGATATTCGAATTCCACTGAGCAGTTCCTGTTTCCAGATGCTGGCGCCATCCCTTTTATCGTAAGCCGTTATCGCACCTTTATCTTCGCTCACATACACATAATTGTCATCCATGGCAAGACCGGCATTGCTGGAAGTATCTCGCGCCCAAATCTGATTGCCGCTTACAATTTCGAAGCACGCAACTCGTCCCTGATAGGCTACAGCGCATACTTGATGTTCATCCGCTACAGGCAAACTGCTAACGTCCGTCATCCTTTCCAGTTCCGTAGCTCCGCGAGGTCGCGATACAACTGCTTCCCAACCCACGCTGCCGTTGGACAAGTTTATCGCCACCAGCTTTCCGCCCGCGAATCCTGCGAACACCATCCTCTGTGAGATTAACACGCCCGCGAAACTCCGCACAGTCAGCGCTGGCGTTGCGCCCTGGTATATCCACTTTCGTTTGCCGCTCTCCGCATCCAAACTAAAAATCCTGCCATCTCCCGTGCGAACCACGACCATGCCACTATCCGCTTTCGGTGGGCTTATAATCTCGGTGGATAACTGTGCCTTCCATAAGAATTTACCGTCTTTGTCGCCATAAGCCAGAACTTCACCTTTAAGGGTTCCGACCAACAACATCCCGTTGCCCGAACCCACACCGCCCGACAATTGATGCCGGGTATCCACATTTCCAGTTTGTCTGCCTGTAGCGGGATCAAAGCGCACAAGACGTCCGCTAATACCCGCCGCATAAACTGCGCCATCCTCGAATACGGGCGAAAGCACCGTCGCCGTACTTTCTTCAATACCGTTCCGCCATATCGGCTGCGCACGCGGAACTGCCGCTAATTGGGCGATCTGTTCCGGACTCAGCTGGATAGTCTCGCCACCGATGAGTCCACCACTTATGCCCGCCACATCAATGTCCGATAAGTCGCGCGCCAAATCACGGGTCATATCAACAACACTCGCGCACCCAGAAAAAACCAATAGCGACGCCAACAGCAAAATATGCCGCTGAGTAATCCTAGAGAATCTCTGAATAAATCCTCCGTGAAGCGCGTGACTGGTAAAATCGGAATGATCACGAAGCGCAACGCAAAGATCGTAGCTTGATTCACGATGCAGGGGAATGCGCTTCATATGGCGGTATTGGTTTATTTCTATTGCAAACTCCGATTATTTCGCCTCTGCCAGGGCATCGAGCTTCATTTGAACAATATTATGATAAGTGCCTTTTTTGCCCATCTTATCGAGCGCCATTTGATAAGTAGCGCGTGCCTCGGTAACTTTGCCTGCCGCAGTTAGAACGTCACCTTTGAGATCCGCATAAAGACCGTCAAAAGTTTCGCCATGTTTGGCATCCAGCAGCCTCAAGGCGTCATCGTATTTTCGCTCGTCCAGCAGCAGGCCAGCCAGCCGCAATCGGACAAGATCCTTCAACTCATCTTCCTTTGTATTATCCAACGTCCACTGCAACCGGCTTTTGGCGTTTTGTACATCGCCCCCCTCGAAACTCGCGCGCGCCGAAATCAATGCGGCACGCGATGCGTAACCGCTGCCCGGGAAACCCTCCATCAGCAAATGGGCGGCATCATTAATTTTCTTGGGATCCCCATTCCCATTCGCTTCGATCTGTAGCAAGGAAGAATACAGCTCCGCCGCCTGCTCTATCTGTTGCTGCTGATAATAATTCCACATCTTTACGCCGGCCATGCTTGCGATGAAAGTCGCGATAACGACCATGACCAGCGTACCGTATGCTTCCCACCAGGATTTTAGCCCGTCTATTTTTTCCTGCTCTTCCAGATCATAGGTCGCCATCTTTACTTTCCTGATAAGAATTTTTCTGATTCATGCACTTTTAAGCACGCGTTATCGCGTCCATTACATATCAAATATATGGGGCGTGTTAAAATTTCTTCCGCGTCTTTCTCTTGAAATTTCGAAATTACAAAGCACCCTTAAGTAGATCCACCGCTTCTGTCAGTCCAACTTTCACCTGCTCCGCCGCTTCACGTAGCGGTTTGATACTTATCTCGCTGGCCCGTGCTTCGTCGTCACCAATAATGACGGCAAAACGCGCACCGCTGGCGTCCGCCTTTTTCATTTGCACCTTGAAGCTGCCTTCACCGCAATGCAGGATTGCCTTAAGCCCCCCATCCCGCAAATATTTGACGGTTTTCCAGGCAAATCCATCCGCAGCCTGACCCTGATGTATCACGTACACATCCGGTACGGAGCGCCGTACCTTCTCGCCGCATTCCACCATCAAGGCCAGCAAACGCTCCACGCCCATGGCAAAACCACACGCGGGTGCCGCCGATGCAGCCTTGCCGCCAATCTGTTCCACCAGCCCATCATAGCGCCCGCCAGCACATACGGTGCCCTGTGCGCCCAGCTTGCCGGTAATCCATTCGAATACGGTGCGATTGTAATAATCCAATCCTCTCACCAGTCTCGGGTTGATCTCAAAGTCTATCCCCTGGTCACGCAGGATTCGCTGCAATCCTTCAAAATGCATTAATGAATCCTCGTCGAGGTCATCCAGCAACTGTGGAGCACCGGCAATGATCTCCGCCATTTCGGGATTCTTGCTGTCGAGTATTCGTAATGGATTGCTGTGCAATCGTCTGCAAGCATCATCATCGAGCCTGCCAAGATGCAGTTCCAGATATCCAATCAATCGAGCCCGATGTAATGCGCGTGATTCCATACTGCCAAGCGTGCCGATCTCCAGACGCACATCGGAAATTCCCAATTTTTTCCATAATTCCGCGCACATGACAATCAACTCGGCATCGATATCCGGTCCGGCATATCCCAACGCCTCGACACCGACTTGATGAAATTGCCGGTAACGCCCTTTTTGCGGGCGCTCATGGCGAAACATCGGACCGGAATAGTACAGTCTTTGCGGGCCTGTATAGAGCAGATTATGTTCCAGCACTGCGCGCACACAGGAAGCGGTTCCTTCAGGGCGTAATGTCAAACTGTCGCCGTTGAGATTATCCAGAAAAGAATACATCTCTTTCTCGACGATATCGGTCACTGAGCCGATGGACCGCACAAACAAATCGGTCTGCTCCACAATTGGCATGCGGATGTTACGATAGCCACAGGCGGCCATCCACTCACGCACAGTCTGCTCAAAGAATTCCCAAAGGTGTATCTGATCAGGCAGGATGTCATTCATCCCGCGGATGGCCTGGATGGTTCTAGGCATTGACTGATTTCTTCGGATATTTCATCTGCACATATTCATCAACGATCTGGCGGAACTCTCCGGCAATATTATCGCCTTTCAAGGTCACGGATTTCTGTCCATCCACATAAACGGGCGCCACCGGCCGCTCTCCCGAACCGGGCAGGCTGATTCCGATATTGGCATGCTTACTTTCGCCAGGACCGTTGACCACGCAACCCATCACCGCCAGTGTCATATTTTCCACGCCATCGTATTCCTCGCGCCACACCAGCATCTGGCTGCGCACGTAACCCTGAATACTTTCGGCCAATTCCTGGAAATAGGTGCTGGTGGTACGCCCGCAACCTGGACATGCCGCTACCAGTGGCACAAATGCGCGCAAACCCGTCGTTTGCAAAATTTCCTGTGCCACCACTACTTCACGGGTGCGGTCGCCCCCTGGCTCCGGCGTAAGCGACACGCGTATGGTGTCGCCTATCCCTCCAAGAAGCAGTACGGATAAAGCGGCGGTAGAGGCAACGATTCCCTTCGAGCCCATGCCCGCTTCGGTCAATCCAAGATGCAAGGCATAGTCGCAACGTGCTGCCAGATCACGGTAAACGGCAATCAGATCCTGCACCCCGCTTACCTTGCAAGACAATATGATCCGGTCGCGGCCCAACCCAATCTCTTCTGCCCGCGCGGCGCTTTCCAGTGCAGAGGTAATCAATGCCTCGCGCATGACAAGTGCCGCATCCTTGGGATCACTGGATCGCGCGTTCTCATCCATTATGCGTGCCAGCAGTTCAGGATCAAGACTACCCCAGTTAACGCCGATACGCACCGGCTTACCATACTTGCAGGCCGCTTCGATCAGGATGGAGAATTGCTCGTCGCGTTTTCTACCGTGCCCCACATTGCCTGGGTTGATACGGTATTTGGCCAGTGCCTTCGCGCAATCGGGATACTCGGTCACCAGTTTATGACCATTGAAATGAAAATCGCCTATCAGCGGTACGTGGCAATCCATATCATCGAGACGCGCCCGGATGGCGGGAACCGCTTTCGCGGCTGCGGCGGTATTGACGGTAATACGCACCAGTTCCGAACCTGCACGCGCGAGCTGAGCCACTTGGACCGCGGTAGCAATTTCATTTTCTGTATCAGTGTTGGTCATCGATTGGACTACCACCGGCGCCCCGCCGCCAACTGTGATAGTACCTACATTAACGCCAACACTATTTCGACGTGGTGGAAAAATATCTTGTGACATAGTCATGATAAGTATGAGAATCCTATATGTGGAAGTTTAGTTGAGTGACAGACGTGCTGTCCCTCCATAGGCATTGATGTGAGGTACCAGATCAATCGGCTTGTTATTGTAGATCAGCTTGACCTGGGTGGCATTACCGATCGCGAGAGAGAATGGCGGTTTGCCGTGTAACACTTGCTCCGTACCGCGTGAGTTAATTCGCGAAAGAAGCAGCTTGCCCCTGCCATCCTTGATCTCGACCCATGATTCTCCCTCAAACACCAAACGAAGAACATCTCCCTCGTCCGCTGATTCAGGGGTAACGGCACCCGCCGCTACTGGGGTAGTGGCACTCGTTGATTCGGGATTAACGGCCGCCGCTGTAACTTGTCTCGCCGGGGACGGGGCAGGAGGCGGAATCTCATGTTTTTGTTGAACCACCTTGGCTTCTTCGGCAGATGGCACGGTGTCAGCGGGCGGCACGGTATCAGCGTCTCTGGTCGAGAGCACGGGCGGCAATTCAAATTGTGGTTGTACTGCAGCTTGCTCAGCCTTGGTTTTCATTTCCATTTTTAAGGCTGGTTGCTTTTCTTTGTTGCCCTCATTGGCATCATAAATCTCAAAGATCAGCAACAATAATGCCAGAATCACCACTCCGGCAATAATCAGGCCACGCCTTCCCTGTTTCTGGTTAGAGGGAAAGGGAATTCCTTCGATCTGATACGAGATAGTTGGAGGAGGTGGTGGCGGAAGCGTCTGTTGCAATCGTTGTAATAACGGCGTCGCGTCCATCTGCAACAGCTTGGCGTAATTGCGTACAAAACCACGCAGAAAAGTGGTGCTTGAGAGCTTGTCGTAGTCATCCTCCTCCAGTGCCGTAACCTGTCGCACCGATAACCGCAGCTGTCGCGCCACATCCTCGATACTCATGCCGCGGTCCAGCCGTGCCGCCCGCAATAACTGACCCGCGCTTTGCTCTGTCTGGGCTGCTTCTGCTTCGGTTCCGCGGCTGGTATCGTTACTATCAGTAGAGTCCATTACTCGAATCCGCCATCGCGCAGCACCGATGCCTGCCTGGAATCTGGAAATCGTTTCTACGGCCGCATGGTGTCAATAACGTTGTGAAAAAATTCATCGGACTTTGTTTCATCTTGCTGCTTCCAGCACGCCGCGATTTGCTCGCCGGGTCTTATCATGTACCTTTCCGGCAAGTTGTCCGCAGGCAGCAGCAATATCGTCGCCACGAGTCTTGCGCACCGTTGTTATCAGCCCAGCCTGCATTAGCACGTCTCGAAAGAGACGTACTGCTTCGGACGATGAGCGCCTGTACCCGGAATCAGGAAATGGATTGAACGGGATCAGGTTGAATTTACACGGTGTGTCCTGTACCAGTTGTACCAATTCACGCGCATGAGCCACGCTGTCGTTAACGCCATCCAGCATGACATATTCGAAAGTGATGAAATCCCGTGGGGCGGACTGAAGATAGCGCTGGCAGGCGGCCAGCAATTCCTTGATTGGATATTTCTTGTTAATGGGCACCAACTGGTCGCGCAGTGTATCGTTAGGCGCATGCAACGATACCGCAAGCGCCACCGGACAACGCTCGCGCAGCCGGTCCATGGCCGGAACCAGACCCGAAGTGCTTACCGTCACGCGCCGCCGCGATAATCCATAAGCATTGTCGTCCAGCATCAGATTGAGCGCCATCACCACGTTTTCGAAATTGGCTAGCGGTTCGCCCATGCCCATCATCACTACATTAGTGACAGCACGGCTACGCCCCCCCCCATCGAACTCTTCCGCCAGCGCTTTATTCGCCCACCACAACTGGCCGATAATTTCCGCTACCGTCAGATTACGGTTAAAGCCTTGCCTGCCGGTAGAGCAAAAAGTACATGCCAGCGCACAACCAACCTGGCTGGAAATGCACAACGTGCCGCGGCTGGTTTCGGGTATGAAAACGGTCTCGATGCCATTGCCCGAGCCCACTGACAATAGCCACTTGCGGGTGCCATCGGCGGCAATATGGTCGCTGATGACATGCGGCGGATCAATCGTGGCTGTTGTGGAAAGCTTATCCCGCAATTCCTTCGCCAAGTCACTCATGCCGGCAAAATCCGCCTCACCAGACCGGTGTATCCAGCGCAGCAATTGCTTGGCGCGAAAAGATTTCTCGCCAATTTCCGCACAGAAACCGGCAAGCGCTTTCGCATCGAAATCAAGGAGATTGACGCTCATAAAGTTGAGCCGAAACCCATTTTTACCTGGAATGAATGTCAAGAGCCGGAAAATAATAGGAAATCTCAACCGCCGCAGTTTCAGACGCGTCTGAGCCATGCACTGCGTTGGCGTCTATGCTATCGGCAAAATCTGCACGGATCGTCCCTTTTTCCGCCTTTTTTGGATCAGTCGCGCCCATCAGATCCCGATTCTTTCTGATCGCGTCTTCGCCCTCAAGCAACTGTACCATTACGGGCCCGGAAATCATGAATTTCACCAGATCGTTGAAAAATGGGCGGCTGCGATGCACTGCGTAAAAACCCTCGGCATCCGCCTGCGAAAGGTGCAGCATACGCGCCGCGATTATTTTCAACCCGTTGGTTTCAAAACGGGAATAGATTTCTCCAATTACATTTTTTGCCACCGCATCAGGTTTGATGATAGACAGAGTTCTCTCGACAGCCATCAAATACTCCACTAAATTAATAAATTAAAGTGTATTTTAACAAAAAACCCCGCTCCGAAGTCGGAAAAAACAAAAAGCCCGGCCGTTGTCCGGGCTTCGATCAGCTAAATATCCCTCGAAGTAGTTCCGTAGCGGCTTTCCCGTCATCCTCCGTATTCTTTCTGTAATTACAGAATCTCTTCTGTAATTGTACTGCGCCTCAATCCAGCTTCACCGCCTGCACACGTGTCGGCCACGCACCGCGGCGGATCGCCTTTGCGCCATCAAAGATGACATAACTCTGACGGCCATAGTGCGGTAACGGTCTTATCAACGCGTGAAGCGAGGCGGCATCCCGTGCGGACACCGCCGCAAGCATTGTTCCGTCGGCACGTCTTACCGTCCAGACCTGTGCCGAGCCTTTGCCCTGCATGATATCAGGCCGTCCAGGCAATTGATGTCGCGCGAGCCACGCATCGACTTGCTCTTGCAAACCAATCACCAATACCGGCACGGGCGGCAGGTCATCCGTTACTGAAACCAATTTCAGGGCACGATTCTGAAGTTTGCCAGCAAGTGTCTCCGCGGCGCTACGCGCTTCGCCACCTTCCGGAAGAAGCACAGTTGCCGTTGTCCGGTCAACCATGACCTGGCGCAAAATTGGCGGAGCCTCATCGGACATCAGGCGCCGGAACAATCGCAGATCTGGATCAAGAGTCACTTCCAACGGGCGGACGCCCATGTCAAATGTAAATGTCTGGCGGTCGCTCTCCAGATCGAGCGTGTGCAACTCCTCGCCTCCTTCGGTGCGGATTGCGACTGGCACGCGCAACCGGTATGTGGGCGCCGCCTGCTCAAGCGTGACTGTAACCCTATAACCGGAACCTGACCTCGTTCGCCCCGCTTCCGCAATGCGCACAACAGGCGCCCCCGCGCGCGTAAGCCATTGGTCGAAAAACATATGCAAGTCCCGTCCGGACGCAGCCTGGAATGAGCGCTGCAAATCTGCCCACGAGGCAATGCGGAAACGCTGCTCGCGCCAAAATGCCTGGAGCGCGCGATCGAAAGTCTCGCGCCCCAGCAAATCACGCAGCATCAAGAACACCATCGCTGCCTTATTGTAGCCGACGATTTGCGAAGCCCCATGCGTACGCGAGGTAAAAGTGGTAAGCGGCGCATCCTGCCCGGGTGACAGTGCAGCGAAATCGCGCAGCCAGCCACGCCGCATTTCTCGCGCAGCATCGTGGCCTTCACGCTCTTTGTACGCGTAGTCTGCCATGAACGTGGTCAACCCCTCGGACCAGTTGCCATGCGCGTAATCGGGGTATACACCGTTTCCCCACCAGTTATGCAGCACCTCATGGCCCAGTGAGGTAGAACGGATGAACGGCAGCTGCAGCACTTCGATTCCGAGATAAGTAAGCGTCGGCATGCCAAAGCCCGTCGGTGTCGGACTCGATACAATACTGAACTCCGTAAACGGATACTCCCCGATCCATGATTCGTAGAGTTCGATATAGTTCTTTACCGAGCTGAGGTATGCGGGTGCAAGATCCGCAATCTGCGGATGAAAATAGGTTCGCAATTGGATCGGCTTGCCGCCCGCGCCGCGCATGGAACTTGTTTCCACCTTGTATGGGCCAGCCATGAGATCGATACCGCCGGTCGGCGAGAGGAACTCAAAACTTGCACGATAACCCTCATCCGACTCTGATTCGTCGACAAGGCGGCCCGGAACAATGCCGCGCTGACCACTGGGAAGTTCAATATTCATGCGGTAACTTGCAAGTTTTCCAGCTATGTATGGATACCAGCCGCTCGAATCAGGCAAAAAGGTGCCAGCACTACTGCTTGCGGGTTCGTCCCTGCCCAGCGTCTGCGGATGATCAAGCGAAGTATCGAGCGCTGAAAGTTCGCCGCGCCAATGAATCACGATACGCCGCGGTCCGGGCTGACCGCCAGAAATCCGCCAGGCACGCATCTTGGCGGTACTCGCCGATGGTCCAAGCGGTGCATCATCAACACGTGCGTGCATTGTTTCGAAACGGCGGCCCAGCATCAGGGTCAACTCTTCCGATGTCCTTGCTGTAATGACGCTACGCCCCTCGATGGTACGGGCAACGGGATCAATCCGCACGGTAATATCATAGTCAATCTCCGCGGTACCTGCCTCCGTGGTACCTGCCTCCGCGGAGATTGCGCCGTTTGAAACAAGAAACGAGAACAGAATCCCGGCAATACCTATGCATACATCCTGGACGCGTATTACCCTCATCATGTGTCTCATTTCGGCACCGCCGGAAACCTGGCGACAACTTCGATCGTTTCCCCACCGCGCTTCAGCTTGAGCGGCAGCCACGTTCCCGGGGCCTGGCGATTGACTATATCCACAATATCGTTGATTTGCTTGATCGCGACGCTTGCGGCTTCGGTAATTACATCACTGTCTCGAATACCGGATGTTTCGGCGATACTACCCTTTTCTACCTGCAGCACGCGAGCACCGCCATCCTGCTCCACTTCGAACCGGATACCAAGGCGTTGCCGCGGCGGCTCATGCGCGGCAAATGATGACGGCGCGACACCGAATACCGCATCGGCCAGCCCCCCAACAATCTGTCCGCAATGAGTGCCACTATTCCATGGTAATAGCGTGGCGACCTCGGTAACGCGGAGATCTTTCAACTGATGGGGAACTCCATAACCATACTTGATATGTCCCGAACCCATGATTCCGACTACAAGAGGATGTCCCGGCCGGCCCAGCGCCGAATGTATGGCTTGCGCCATCGCCCCATCCCAGAGCTGCTGGCTCTCCACAAAGCGACGAAAATCCGGGTCATCACGGCTGGCTTCACCCTTCTTCTTGCCGCTGCGTTCATGTTCACTGTAGATCGGCAAGAGGTAATCGAGATAGGCGGTACTTGCCGCAGCGGGTGGCGTTACGCCTTCGCGCTCATTCTCTGGAACGCCATCGAAACCCTTCGCCGAAGTGGCTCGCCTCAAGCGCGCGTCTATATTCAGCGCCACCATCGGCAGCCGGTTCATCCGTGCAAAATGGAACAGGGGCAAGTAAAGTTTCGCGTCCGTGCTCCAGACAGTGTTCCAGTCCGAGGCAGCGAGAAACTGCGCTTCCGAAAGTTTACCGGCCACCCATTGATCAAGCACTTTCTGCACCCGGCGCGGAAACATCTCAAAACCGATTACCATGTCGGGACGCGCCGCATGCAGCGCAGCCAGCACCTGCAATTGCCATTGGTGATGCTCAGGGTTATCGTGCATTTCACCCAGCAACACTACCGAACGCTTTGCAGCACGGGCAATAACGTCTGGACCAGATATCTTCCCGCCGCCGGGCGCAATCCAGCTTCCAATGGGCACACAATCCGTATTTTCCTTGCTACCCGTTTTTGTTTGCGCCGATGCGGTACTCATCGCGGCACCGAGGGCAAGCAAAATGATAGCGAGGGATCCTCCTTTATACAAAGTCAAAATACTTTGAAAAATAGTCAAGCCGGATGCTCCTCATCGTAAATTATCGAATTTCTCTCATCTGTATCCTGTCAGTCTGCGGAGCCAGCTGAAACCTGCTGTGCCTACACTTCGTCATCCCACCCATTTTCGCGCATTTCTGAACATCCGCATCCACGGTGCATCATCATGCCAACCGGGATGCCATGAATGCTGGGCGGCACGAAATCCGCGCTCTGGATGCGGCATAAGTATGCTGAAACGTCCGTCTGGAGTGGTCATGCCTGCAATGCCCTGGGGAGAGCCGCTGGGATTGAACGGATAAATCTCTGTAGGCTTGCCCCGATTATCGACAAAACGTAACGCAACCAGGGATGAAATAACTGAGACCTTGTTCTCGTCGTTAAATTCAGCATACCCTTCGCCGTGCGAAACGACAACGGGCATTCGGCTTCCAGCCATGCCGGCAAAAAACAGTGACGGACTTTCCGGAATTTCCGCCATAACGAAGCGCGCCTCGAACTGCTCAGATCTATTGCGCACAAAATGCGGCCAATCTTCAGTGCCAGGAATGATTTCATGCAGATTGCTCATCATCTGGCAACCGTTGCAGATACCCAGCGCAAAGGTATCAGAATGCAGGAAGAACGCTTCAAACTCATCGCGTGCGCGATGGTTGAACAGGATCGATTTGGCCCAGCCTTCCCCCGCTCCCAGCACGTCCCCATAGGAAAATCCACCGCACGCAGCGAACCCCTTGTAGTCTCGGAGAGAAACGAGTCCCGCAACAATATCGCTCATATGCACATCGGTCGCGGCGAATCCCGCCCGATCAAAAGCAGCAGCCATTTCCACGTGACCGTTCACGCCTTGCTCGCGCAAAATGGCGATTCGGGGCCTGACGCCAGTATGAATGTATGGTGCAGAAATATCTTCATCCACATCAAAGCTCAGTTGCGCATGAAGACCGGGGTCTGAGATATCGAGAATGCGATCGTATTCCTGTTGTGCACATTCCGGATTGTCGCGCAGCTTCTGCATCTGATACGTTGTCTCCGACCAGGCGCGGTGCAAGTCAATGCGCTTCTCAGCGAATACCGATTTGTTGTTGCGCAGAAACTGAATTTCATCCTTGCCGTTGAGATCACCGATGACAAAACTCATGTCGCGCAAACCCTCTTGCGACAAGATATCCATCACATCACGGTGGTGTTCCGCTTTTATCTGGATCACTGCCCCCAATTCCTCATTGAACAAAACGGACAGGATGCGCTCCAGAAATCTCCCGCCTAGCGCTTCCGGCCGTAATTCGAGACCATCGACGTCGTTCGCGAGCGTATCAAAACATAGCTGATCAAGGTTAATGGTTATACCCGCGTGGCCCGCAAAAGCCATCTCACATAATGTCGCAAACATACCTCCATCGGAGCGGTCATGGTATGCGACGATTTTATTTTCACGATTCAAGCGTTGTATGGCGGCGAAAAAACTCCTCAGTTTCTCCGCTCCATTCAGACCGGGTATGTCTGGCGCGATATTACCCACCTGCTTGTAAACCTGCGCCAGGGCCGAACCACCCAGGCGGCTCTTGCCTGCACCCACGTCGATCAAAATGAGTTCTGTCTTACCGCAATCCGTGCGCAATTGCGGCGTCAGCGTGTTGCGAGCGTCCGCTACTCTTGCAAAAGCGGAAACGATCAGCGACAGCGGCGCCGTTACTTCTTTTCTGATTCTCGCCCCGCTGTCGCCGGGCTCCGATTGCCATACGGTCTTCATTGACATGGAATCCTTGCCCACCGGGATGCTGATGCCCAGCCGGGGACACAATTCCATGCCTACCGCGTGCACAGCATCAAACAGGGCTGCATCTTCACCCGGGTGGCCTGCTGC
>CAJDUY010000003.1_pt1 | contig 25818 bp, 19 predicted proteins | sample 7390911 | NCBI WGS metagenome assembly CAJDUY01 (sample SAMEA7055686, study PRJEB34461) | soil metagenome | biome: terrestrial ecosystem; feature: Peninsula; material: soil | place: Antarctica | collected 2016 | reverse complement strand
AACTATCTTTCGGCTCTGCTCCTATGACACAAGCTGATGATAAAAAATCCGAATCGAGACTGCTACCGAACGTATTTCTATCGTGGATGACAATCAGGATAGCGCCGATTCCATGGCTATGCTGATGGCCAGCTACGGATACGAGGTGCGCACCGCTTATCACTTCGAATCCGCGCCTCCGCGACGCAGCTTCGTTTGCGCCCGACGTTGCACTGCTTGATTTGAGTAAGCCCGAACCTGATGGAATGGAGCTGGCGAAGCGATTTCAGCAAATGACCGAGACGCAGAAAGCCGTGCTGATCGCGTACAGTGGATATGGGCAACCTGATGACCTGGAGCAAACCCGGCAAGCGGGCTTCACACATCATTTGATGAAGCCTGTCGACCCCGAGACGATCCATAAGTTGATTAAGTCAATAGGATTGAATGATAGTTAAGTGTTTGATATATCAACTGGTCTTACTGCGGCAGCAGGTTTCTGCGGATTATCTGGGTTATCCGGGTTATCGGTTAGTTGCAACCGTGCCTGCTCTTCCTGTTGCTGGAGTTCCCACATATGCGCATAGCTACCATTTGATGCAAGTAATTCTCGATGCGTGCCGCGTTCGATGATGGTGCCCTTGTTCATAACCAGGATCTGGTCGGCATCAGCGATAGTAGATAGCCGATGGGCTATGGTCAGCGTGGTGCGATTTACGGCAATACGTTTGAATTCCGCTTGTATGGCCTTTTCCGATTTTGAGTCCAGTGCCGAGGTAGCTTCGTCAAAGATGAGTATTTCTGGTTTTTTCAGAATCGCGCGAGCGATCGCAACACGTTGTTTTTCCCCACCGGATAGCTTTAATCCGCGTTCGCCCACCCTGGTTTCGTATTTATCCGGCAGGCTTTCGATGAAATCGTGAATGTGTGCCGATCGGGCAGCTTCGAATACCTCGTCGCGGCCAGCATCAGGTCGCCCATAGGCGATATTGTAATAAATGCTATCGTTGAACAGAACGGTGTCCTGAGGCACGATGCCTACGGCCTTCCGCAGGCTTTTCTGCGTCACATTGCTGATGTCCTGGCCGTTTATCAGAATCCGGCCGGTGGTTACATCGTAAAAGCGGAACAGCAGGCGTGCCAATGTTGATTTTCCGGAACCGCTGTGTCCGACCACGGCTACATTACGACCAGCCGGGATATTGAAGGTTACATCAAACAGAATCTGGCGATTGGGCTCGTAGCTGAAATTTACTCTCTCGAAGCGCACCGCTGCGTCCCCCGGCATAAGGCCGGTTGCGCCCGGCTTGTCCCTGATCTCCTCATTCTCCGCCAGCAAATTGAACATTTTCTCCATGTCTGCCAGCGAATGCTTGATTTCACGATAAACAAATCCGAGAAAATGCAATGGCATGTACAGTTGCAGCATGAAAGCATTGACCAGCACCAGGTCGCCCAGAGTCATGCTGCCATCGATTACCCCTTCCGCTGCCAGCAGCAGCAGTAAAGTTGTGCCTATGGCGATAATGGCGCTTTGTACGGAGTTGAGTGCCGCGAGTGAAGTCTGGTTGCGCACTGCGGCTGTTTCCCATTTCTGCATGTGCGCATCGTAGCGCTGCGCTTCCCAAGATTCATTATTGAAGTATTTGACCGTCTCATAGTTCAACAGGCTGTCGATGGCTTGAGTATTGGCTTTTGAGTCCATGTCGTTCATGGTCCGGCGGAAAATCATGCGCCATTCCGTGATAATCAGCGTGAGTGCAATATAGGCAACAAGCGTCGCCAAAATGATCACCGAGAACCAGACGTTGTATCTGGAGAGAAGAATAGCCGCCACCAGGCCGATTTCCAGCAGGGTCGGCAGGATGTTGAACAGCATGAAATTAAGCAGAAAAGAGATGCCCCGCGTACCGCGCTCGATGTCGCGCGACACGCCCCCGGTCTGGCGCTCCAGATGAAAACGCAAGGATAGCGCGTGCAAGTGACCAAATACCTTGATCGCTACTCGCCGGATCGCGCGCTGTGTCACCTTGGCAAATACCGCATCGCGCAACTCGCCGAACAGCGTACTGCAAAGGCGCAGGGCACCGTAGCCAGCAAGCAGTACAACCGGCAGAACCATCAGCGCGCGCGGTTGGTCGAGTGCATCGATAATTTCTTTCAGAACCAGTGGCACGGCGACAGTGGCAAGCTTGGCCATTACCAGGAGTGCCAATGCCACAATCACCCTGCCTTTGAATTCCAGCAGATAGGGTAGTAAGGAGCGGATAGTCTGCCAGTCATTGCGATCGGCCGGTGGTTTTTCCAAACGGGTAGGGCGCATCGGTTAATCTCTGGATATATGCGTGTGGACCTGCCATCTCTGCAAACCAGCCGCCCGCCAGGGGATACTATCGCTGGAAATAAAAAATGGGCGCCAGGAACCAGAGCGCCCACAATATGAGAAACTTACGATGTTCGGATTAGCAAAATATATGTTCGCGCTGAAGCGGGGACGGATGGATCAGAAGGGATTTTTTTCTGAATATTTTCTCGTAGCGGCCACATATACATAATATATGTCAGATCAACTGGCTGATGATATTTCGTTCGCACCTTCATCGCCATCCAGATCCACCGCACCTTCCTTGAAGACACGGCTTGCGCGGATGTCCGCGGCCTCAAGCGTCATCAGATCAATCCTCGAAAGATTCTTCCTCGCTCCCTCGAATAAGCGATTGGCCTGTCGCAAGCGTGCCCGGTCAAGGGCGTTGCGAATGGAACGTGCGTTGGCAAAATGCTCCAGCTTCATACGCAGGCGAATATAGTCGCCGAATGCTGACTCACCCTCTGGACTGAAGCGGTAATTTTGCGCAGCCAGCATGAGCTTGGCAATTGCAAGCAATTCATCGGCGCTATAGTCGGGGAAATCGATATGATGGGCGATACGGGAACGCATCCCGGGATTGCTATGGAAGAATTTGTCCATCCGGTCTTTGTAGCCTGCCAGTATCACGACCAGATCTTCACGATTGTTTTCCATTGTCTGCAAAAGAATTTCAATCGACTCTGCGCCATAATCGCGTTCGTTCTCAGGCTTGTAAAGATAGTAGGCTTCATCAATGAATAGGACGCCCCCCATTGCTTTCTTTAATACTTCCTTGGTTTTCGGTGCGGTATGGCCGATATACTGGCCCACCAGATCGTCGCGGGTGACCGAAACAAGGTGTCCTTCACGCACATAACCCAGGCGGTGCAAGATTTCTGACATGCGTAGTGCCACGGTGGTTTTGCCGGTACCGGGGTTACCGGTGAAGCACATGTGCAAACTGGGTGCTCCGGCTGTCAGATCGAGCTTCTTGCGCACCCGATCGACAAGCAATAGCGCTGCAGTCTCGCGGATGCGGGTTTTTACGGGTTTCAAGCCGATCAATTCGAGATCAAGCTTATCCAGCACTTCCTTGATGTTGGAAGCGCGAAATTCAGCGTCCAGATCAACCGAGCCATTATCGGAGGGGGCGGGTTCCTTTGACGGTTTTTTCATGTTTGATCCCCATAATGAATTACGTAAGATTTAGACGCGTGCGTTGGCCGTACTTTGATTTCGTGGAAACGGGTTTATACGGTTGATCCACAGGATTGTGGCACAAGCTGATGCAGCGATATAATTCGTCACCGCACGCGCTTGTGCTTGCGGCAGAGCCCCTTCCTTGAGGAAAGGGCTCGTTTTCATTAATACCGTTCGGATTCCGCTTTGTCGGTTGCGTAGGAATGAATGGTGTAACGAATGCTGCGGCCTTCTACTTCCTGCCGCACCAGGCCAAAGCCTGGTTCTGTCTTCGGACGGTTGACAATGTACGACATGGTCGGACTTTCCACGCCGCGCGTGGAGTCGAATGCCGTCACCCGGATATAATGATTCGGGTACGTTTTGCGGCAATCATTGATCTCCGTCAGGATACCGGCAGGGTCCTTCAAGTCAAACATCGGGTTGCCGAACATTTCCCAATAAGTATTGCGGGGATGTGGATCATCGGTGTACTCGATACCTATCGCCCAGCTGTTTTTCAGCGCATATTTGATTTGCGCCGAGATTTGCTTATCCGTCAACGGGGGCAGGAACGAGAACTGACCTTGCGTGACACGATTTCCTACATTGGTCATCATAATTATTTTCTCCTGTGTATGGTTAGACGCTGGCTGTGGTTGAGGGCACGAAATCGGCAGTGTCGGTGGATTCGTAATTGAAGGTGATATCCTTCCACGTATCCAGTGCTTGCTTGAGCGGCGTGCACCACTTGGCAGCTGCCTGGAGAATCTGGGGACCTTCTTTTACATAGTCGCGACCTTCGTTGCGTGCCAGTATCATGGCTTCCAGCGCAACGCGATTGGCAACTGCGCCGGCCTGTATGCCCATCGGGTGACCGATGGTGCCGCCACCAAACTGCAGTATCACATCTTCGCCGAGATAATCCAGCAATTGGTGCATCTGGCCGGCGTGAATGCCACCCGAAGCAACCGGCATAACCTTGTTCAGCGAGGCCCAGTCTTGATCGAAGAACAGACCATGTTCGAGACTTTTCGAAGTACGTGTGTCGCGCAGGGTATCGTAAAAGCCCTTTATCATGAGCGGATCGCCCTCAAGCTTGCCAACGACCGTGCCGGCGTGAATGTGATCCACACCTGCCATCCGCATCCATTTGCATATCACACGGAAGTTCATGCCATGATTTTTTTGGCGAGAATAAGTTGAGTTGCCGGCGCGGTGCAAATGCAGAATCATGTCGTTCTTGCGCGACCATTTGGCCATCGACTGAATCGCAGTGTAGCCGATCACCAGGTCGATCATGATGACGACGGAGCCAAGTGATTTAGCGAATTCAGCGCGCTCGTACATGTCTTCCATGGTACCTGCGGTGACGTTCAGGTAATGGCCCTTGACTTCACCGGTGGCGGCGGAAGCCTTGTTAACCGCCTCCATACAGTAGAGAAAACGGTCGCGCCAGTGCATAAAGGGCTGCGAATTGATGTTCTCATCGTCTTTCATGAAGTCGAGACCACCCTTGAGGCCTTCGTACACCACGCGTCCGTAGTTGCGGCCGGAGAGCCCTAGTTTCGGCTTAGTGGTGGCGCCCAGCAACGGCCGGCCGAATTTGTCGAGACGTTCACGCTCCACTACAATACCTGTGGCAGGACCCTGGAAAGTCTTCAGGTAAGCGACGGGAATGCGCATGTCTTCCAGACGCAGCGCTTTCACGGCTTTGAAACCAAATACGTTTCCGATGATTGAGGCGGTCAGGTTGGCGATGGAGCCTCCCTCGAACAAGTCCAGGTCATAGGCGATGTAGGCGAAATACTGTGCCTCGTTCTTGGTACCCGGACCGGTATTGGGCACCAGTTCAGAACGATAAGCCTTGGCACGGTAGAGTTCGCAGGCGGTCAGCCGGTCGGTCCATACCACGGTCCAGGTTGCGGTGGAAGATTCACCCGCGACGGCAGCGGCAGCCTCCTCATGATCCACTCCTTCCTGGGGAGTGATACGGAACAAGGCAATGACGTCCGTATCCTTGGGTACATAATCAGAATCCCAGTAGCCCATTTTCTTGTACGGCATTACGCCGGACTTATAGCGCGCCGCGCCTTTTAGTTCTTCACTCATGTTAATTCTCCTCGAATGGTAGATAAAAGTACTACGAATGAATTGTAATCGGATTTATCATAAACAACAGTCACATGTTTTGATTGTTATGATAATATTTTATTTATAGATAATTATTCAAAACCTATCTGAGCAGGAATAGATTATGCTGCATCTGACTCTCAGGCAGTTAAAAGTTTTCGAATCGGTTGCCCGGAACCTGAGTTTCTCGCGCGCCGCCGAAAATCTCTACCTGACTCAGCCCGCGGTTTCCATGCAGATCAAGCAGTTGGAAGGGAATATCGGTCTACCGTTATTTGAACAGATGGGCAAGAAAATTTATCTGACCGATTGCGGACGCGAACTTTATCATTACAGTCGCGCCATCTCCCAGCAACTGGCTGATATGGAGCTTGCTCTGGATGAATTGAAAGGTCTCGAACGAGGTAAGCTCAATATTTCGGTGGTGAGCACCGCCAATTATTTTGCCCCAAACCTGCTGGCCAAATTTTGTCAGCGTTATAGTGGCATTACCGTCAGCCTTAATGTTTCCAATCGGGAAACGGTGCTGAAGCAACTATCCGACAACGTGATCGATCTTGCCATCATGGGACAGCCCCCGGACGGTCTGGACATCGCCACTGAATCTTTTATGGAAAACCCGCTCGTGGTTATTGCTCCGCCAAATCATCCTTTATGCAAGGTTGGCCGGATTCCCGTTAAAAGGCTGGAGCAGGAAACGTTCCTGGTGCGCGAGCCAGGCTCCGGTACTCGTGGTGCGATGGAGCGTTTTTTTGCGGCACACCATATTTCCCTCAATCGCGGCATGGAAACGGATACCAGCGAGGCAATCAAACAGGCGGTGCAGGCGGGAATGGGGCTCGGCATCATGTCACTGCATACCGCTGAGCTGGAACTGGAAACGAAGCGGCTCAAAATTCTGGATGTGCAGGACTTTCCCATTATGCGTCACTGGCATGTGGTTCACCGTAAAAACAAGCGTCTTTCGAGCGTTGCACAGGCATTCAGAAAATTCTTGCTGAAGGAAGCGCCTGGATTGATGCCAGGAATATAGGAGTGAAAGACCGGAGAAGCGTTTTTTTTATTTCTTCTTCTCCCACATCAGGATTTCTCTTTTGTAGAAGAGGGGCCGTTGGCCGCGATCTGTTGGGTTTCAGCCGCTGAATGCTTGCCTCGTCGAGTGATCTTTCCAATAACGGTAAAAAAAAGAGGCACAAAAAAAATGGCTAGAAACGTGGCGGCCAACATTCCCCCAAACACTCCCGTCCCGATGGAATTCCGGCTTGCCGCACCCGCTCCCGAAGCCACCACAAGCGGAAACACACCCAGAATAAAGGCCATCGACGTCATGATGATAGGCCGGAAACGAAGGCGCGCCGCTTCGAGCGCGGCGTCGACCAACGGCACGCCTTCAGCGTAGCGTTGGTTCGCAAATTCGACAATCAGGATCGCATTTTTTGCTGTCAGACCGATCAACGTTATCAACCCGATCTGAAAGTAGATGTCATTCGTTAGCCCGCGAGCCCATATGGCCAGTAGTGCGCCCAGAACCCCAAAAGGTATCGCAAGAATGACTGCGAAGGGAACAGACCAGCTTTCGTACAATGCGGCCAGTACCAGAAAGACCATGAGCAGAGCGAAGGCAAACACCATGACGGATTGTCCTCCAGCCTTCTGCTCCTGAAATGATATTCCGCTCCAGTCGATGGTATAACCGCGAGGTGTCAGAATTTCATTCGCTGCTTGTTGTAGCGCTTCCAGCGCCTGTCCTGAGCTGTATCCTGGCGCGGCACCTCCCAACACGAGTGCGGTATTGAATCCGTTGAAATGCGTAACCGGGTCCGGGCCACTGCTGAATTCGGTGGACACGACCGAGTCCAGTGGAATCATGGTGTGTTCCGCACCATTCTGAGCGCGCACATATACCTTGCTGATGTCGTCCGGGCGGGAGCGATACTCTGGTAGAGCTTCGGTTTGCACCCGGTAGACGCGACCGAATTTCACAAAATCGTTTATATACAGATTCCCAAAATAAGCTTGCATGGTATCGAAAACTTCAGAAATGGGCACTCCCAGTGCTTTAGCCCGCTCGCGGTCGATCTGGGCATATAGCCGGGGAGTGCTTACACGAAAATTTGTATTGGCAGCCGCGATCGCCGGGTATTCCACAGCCTTGGCTACAAATTCCTGAGCGATGGCGGCAAACTCGGTAAAATCTCCGCCGCTGGGATCCTGCAATTGAAGCGAGAAACCTCCGGTGGAGCCGAGGCCCGGGATAGAGGGTGCATTAAATGCAAGAATCAAGGCCTCAGGGATTTTGGCAAATTCCGTGAGAGCAGCCGCAATCAGACTCGGAACCTGGTCGCTGGCATCTGTGCGTGTATCCCAATGTTGCAGCGGCACGAACATCGTTGCTTGATTCGTTCCCCGTGTGCCGAACACAAAATTCTGACCCGCCAGAACATCCGTCGAATGGACCGCCGGATTTGCCCCGAAATAGTTTTCTATTTTTTTCAGGACCTCGATTGTCCGTGTCTTGGAGGCGCCTTCCGGCAGTTGGACGATCGTAATAAAATAGCCTTGATCTTCTTCCGGGAGGAAACTGCCCGGAATGGTTTTGAATAGCCCAAGGATGACGATTACCAGAGCCACAAAGACGGCCAGGGCAATCACAGATCGCTTCAGGATAGTCCTCACGTTTCCAACATAGCGACTCTGGATCCAATCAAACGACCGGTTAAACATATCCCAGAATTTATTGGACGAGCCATGTTTTGGTTTGAGAACCAGCGCGCAGAGCGCGGGACTGAGGGTAAGCGCCACGAACCCTGAAATGGCCACGGACAGGGCGATAGTAATCGCAAACTGTTTATACAGTTCACCGGTAATTCCGCCTAAAAAAGCAACCGGTACAAACACGGCAGCCAGCACAAGGACAATCGCAACCACCGGCCCCGTTACCTCATCCATGGCTTTTTTCGCTGCATCCCTGGGGGAGAGTCCGCCCTTGGTCATGTGCCGCTCGACATTCTCGACCACAACGATCGCGTCATCCACCACAATGCCAATGGCCAGGACCATGCCGAACAGGGTTAGTGTATTAATTGAAAACCCCAACGCTTCCATGCCTGCCAGGGTTCCAATGAGAGAAATGGGGATGGCGACGGCCGGGATGAGCGTTGCACGCCAGCTCTGAAGAAAAAGAAAGACTACCAGGATGACCAGGAGCGTGGCTTCAATAAGGGTTTTCACTACTTCCTTGATGGAGACATCAATGAATGTGGTCGTGTCATAGGGGATATCATAGGACACACCTGCCGGAAAATTTTTGGCCAGTTTTTCCATCTCCTGGCGGACTTGTTTGACGGTCTCGAGCGCATTGGCGCCCGGAGAGAGAAAGGTCAACAGGAAACCATTCGGCTTTCCATTCCACCGTCCTTCCAGGTCATAGGATTGAGCGCCCAGTTCCACCCGGGCGATATCGCGCATCCGGACCATGGAGCCATCCGGATAAGCTCGAACGATCATGTCTTCGAATTCCTTGACCTCGCTCATTCGGCCGCGCGTAATCACCGGGATGGTGAGTTCGGTACCTTTGGGTGTGGGCTCGCGACCTATCCTCCCGGCTGGAAAATCCCGATTTTGCTCGCGAACCACAGCCGCTATTTCGGTCGGTGTGATGTCGAGTTGCGCCATGCGGACGGGGTTGAGGATCAACCGCATCGAATAATTTTGCGCGCCGAAGATGATGGCGTCGCCGACCCCCGGGATCCTTTTGACGTTATCGAGAACCCGAAGCAGGGCATAGTTTGAAAGAAAAACCGTTTCATGCCTGGGATCGGTCGAGCTCAGCATGATAACCGCCAGCAAATCCGGCGACGTCTTCTTTACGGTTACACCCTGGCGAATGACTTCATCGGGCAACTGGGGCTCGGCAAGGCGTTGCCTGTTCTGCGTCTGGACCTGTGCGATATCCACATCAGTCCCGATCTCGAACGTGAGCCTCATCGTCATATGCCCATCATTCGTACTTGTGGAGTCGTAGTACAGGAGATTATCGATCCCGGGGAGTTGCACCTCGATCGGACGCGCTACAGCTTCAGCGACAATTTCTGCGCTTGCGCCAGGGTAATCCGCATCAATCTGCACCATGGGCGGCGTGATTTGCGGAAATTGCGCTATCGGCAGCTTTTGCAAAGACACTAGGCCTAACACCACAATAATGATGGACAGGACGGATGCAAAAATTGGACGGTCAATAAAAAAATGGGAGCTCATGGTGCGCTCTGCGCGGTTTTTTCCTCCGGAGGGCTATTTTGAATAGTCTTTTCATCCTTGTATGGAATGGCGGTCACTTGAGCGCCTGGCCGAACCCGATGAAACCCTTCCACCACCACCCGCTCCCCTGGCTCAAGGCCGTCGTCAATCAACCACTCGTTTTCATACCATAAGCTGGCTTGAACCGGGCGAAGCTCCGCTTTGTCGCCCTCGCCTATTACATAGACAAACGATCCCGTAGGCATTTGTTGAACGGCCCGCTGCGGGATGAGGATCGCATCGGGCCGGATATACCCCTTGAGACGAATTTTGACGAACTGCCCAGGATAAAAATAGGACTGACCCGGCGCGAAGCCTCCTTCCGGATTAGGAAAGGTAAACCGCGTCTGTAGCATACCTGTCTCGGATCGTAAGTTGACATCCGCAAAATCCAGCAGCCCTTCTTGGGGATATACACTTCCGTCCGAAAACGTCATCACGCCGCGTAGCTGAAAAATATCCGGTCTCTCGACTCTGCGCTCAGCGAGATCGCGACGCCGCCGGAGCAGATAGCTTTCCGGGACGCTCACATTTACGTACATGGGATCCAACTGATCGATCGTCGTCAAGAGGGTTGTCTGTGCGGAGACCAGTCTTCCTTCGTAGAACTGGCTGCGGCCGACCCGGCCACTTACGGGAGCGGTGATCAGCGTGTTATCCAGGTCAAATTTCGTTTTGACCAGATCGCTTTGCGCGCCTTCCAGCGCGGCCTTGGCTGACAATGTCTCGGCGACGGCGTCGTCCAGATTCTTGCGGCTGACGGCCTGGGCAGCAAGCAAGGGTCTTATTCGCGCCAGATCCTGTTCCGCCTGCATCAACCGGGCCTGGGACTGCGCTACTCTGGCTTCGGTATTAAGATAGGCAGCACTGAAGGGAGTGGGATTGATCAGATATAATTTATCCCCCTTACTGATATTGCGGCCTTCCGTAAAAAAGACTTTCTGAATAATCCCCGTCACCTGCGGCCGAATCTCTACGGGGCGGAAAGCTTCCGTTCGTCCAATGAACTCCGGCTCGTCCGGGACCGTCCTGGGAGTGACGGTGATCACTTCCACCTGGGGGGCAAGCGGCATTGCCGGAGGTGCTTTCTCTGAGCAACCAGCAAAGAGGATCAAGAGCAGCCCGATATTCAGGCGAGCGATAGTGGTTCCATCTCGAGTGGCTAATTTAACCATGGGCTGTCAGGTTCATATGCTTGGGTCTCGGGTTACCCTGAGGGAGACGGGCGTATTGACGAAAAATTACGACAGTCAAGATCCCCCTAGCTCAAGTTTTTGGGTGACCGGATGTCAAGGGCGCAACATCGCAGGAAGCCATGGCTGAATGCAAAGAGCCTTTTTGATATCATGCTCGGCGGCAATCAGCCTGGGAACCATCCACCGCCCAATGCTTTGTAGAGCTGAACGACAGACACCAGATGGAAGCGGTGTGTTGCCGTAAGAGCAAATTCGGCATCGAACAAATTCCTTTTGGCAAGGAGCACATCCACGTAGCTCGTAATACCGCCCTTGTAGCGGAGATCGGAGATGTTCAAAGCCGAGCGTAAGGAGTGGACCTGCACCTCCTGCGACTTTCGTTGATCCTGAACTGTGCGAACAGCCACTAGTGCATCTTCAACCTCCTTGAATGCGACGAGAATGGTTTGCTCGTATTTGGCTAAAACCTGCCTCGCCTGGGCTTCCACAGCCCGCTGTTCAAAGCCCAGGCTTTGAGCATTTAGCAGCGGCCCTGCCAATCCGAGCCCACCCGCGCCAAATTCGCTTCCGGAGAGCAGCAGCTTCGATAGCGCCGGACTGGCCACCCCCAGGAAACCGGTGATGGAAAGCTTTGGAAACCGCGCGGCCTTGGTCATGCCGATTCTTGCCGTGGCTGCAGCCAGCGTTTGTTCGGCTTGCAGGATATCCGGACGCCGCTGCAACAATTCCGAAGGAAGGCCTGCCGGTACTTCGGGCGGCATCAACTGATCCGTCAGCAGACGGCCGCGCACGATCGGCAGCGGATTTTTCCCTACCAATACGCTCAATTCATTCTCTTTTTGAACCATTTGCCGTTCCAGTTCCGCTACCCGGGTTGCCGCGTTGGCCCGCTCTGCATTGAATTGATCCAGATCGAGCCGGGAAATCAATCCCCCCCGCAATTGCGCCTGGGCAATGGCAACCGATTCTTCCCAGGATGCCAGCGCATTTCGAGCAATATTCAGCTGCATGTCAAACTGCAAAAGGTCGAAATACGACTGAGCCACCGAACTCACTAACGTAAGCACTACCGCCCTGCGGTTCTCCTCGCGTGCCATCAGATCGGCAAAGGCAGCCTCATTGGAACGTCGGAGCCTGCCCCAGATATCCAGCTCCCAGCTCAGGTTTGCCTGTCCAAAATAACTGTATGGGGTCGGAAATCCGGGAATAAGAAACCCGCCGAGGGTACCCATTGCCGGGGCATTGGCGCTCAAATCAAATTTGGGAAGAAAATCCATGCGTGCTATGGACAAGCGAGCCTGGAGCTCTTCAACGCTTGCCACCGCTTGCCTGAGATCCTTATTCTCTATCAACGCCTGGTTAATGAGCCGTTGCAGTTCCTCGTCGTGAAGGAGTTCCCACCAGGGAAGATTGGCAATGGACTGCCCTTCCGTTTGCGTCATGCGGAATTTTTCCGCGGTTTCGATAGGAGGCCGGGAATAGTCGGGTCCCATGGCGCAGGATGCGATCAGCAGAGACGGGAGTAATAACAACACCCGAATTCCCCAGCTAGAATTTGCTCTTGATGAAAACGGCGTCATCAGTTGGGGGAGATTGACAGGAGGCTTGCCGGCCAGATCAGTCAATTTAAAACCTGCAAACAAAGCAGCCGCTACCGCCAAACGAAATCGCTTTAAATAGGGTGTCATATTGTTTCCTTTTGTACACCTTCGGCGACTGGCTTACCCGCATGCTTACCGGTAAGCCAGGTAAAGAATAATGGAATAAATATGGTGGCGACAAACGTGGCGAGCAGCATGCCTCCAAATACCCCCGTACCCATGGATTGCCGGGCTGCGGCTCCCGCTCCAGTAGCGATTACCAGCGGGACGATGCCCAGCACAAAGGCCATGGAGGTCATGACGATTGGGCGAAAGCGCAATCGCGCGGCCTCAACCGCAGCCTGCGCAACCGGCATTCCTTCCTCCATCTTCTGGCTGGCGAATTCAACGATCAGAATAGCATTCTTCGCCGCCAGGCCTATCAGGGTAATCAATCCAACCTGGAAATAAATATCGTTGGGCATGCCACGCGCCAAAATAGCAAGCAGTGCGCCTGTCAGCGCGAATGGTACAGCCATAATGACAGCCAGCGGCAGTGCCCAGGTCTCGAACTGCGCGGCCAGGATGAGAAAAACCATAATAATCGCAAAACTGAAGGCAAAAATTGCCGCCGAACCGGTACGTTTTTCCTGGTAGGCTTGCCCTGTCCAGTCAATCTGATAATTGTTCGGCAAATTCTTTGCCGCTATCTCTTCCACGAGCTTAATAGCATCACCCGAGCTTACACCAGGAGCGCCACTTCCAAATATCTTTGCGGACAGCAGGCCATTGTACCGTTCCAATTGTTCCGCGCCAACGATGGTACTGATTTTGCTAAGCGCTGAGAGAGGTATCATCGCGCCCGATTGCGAACGTACATATATCCTGCCGAGATCTTCCTGCTTCATGCGATACTGTGGCTCGGCCTGCAGTTGCACGCGATAGGTTCGTCCCTGACGATTAAAATCATTGACATAAAACGAGCCCATAGTACTTTGCAGCGTAGCGTATATGGCTGCAATCGGTACTCCCTGTGAAATTGCTTTTGCCTCATCGACTTCGATAAAGAATTGGGGAACGGTAGGGCGGAAAAAAGTATTTATGCCGGCGAGGCGTGGCTCCTGGTTCAGTGCATCAATGAAACTATTCACAACACTGGATAAGCGCAAGGGGTTCGAATCACTCCGCGCCTGCACATAGACTTCAAAGCCGCCCGCGGTGCCCAGGCCGCGGATAGCGGGGGGATTAAAAGCTATTGCTATGCCATCGGGCTGCTGCATTCCGATACCGAACAGTTTGTTGACAATATCCTGCGCCGAGGATTCGCGCTCGGACCAGTCCTTGAATGCGACAAACATGGTCGCCGAGCTGGTTTTGTTACCGCCGCCAATCAAATCAAAACCATTCACCACAAACTGGTGGGCGACGGCCGGATCTTCCGCAATCGCGGCGCGCACAGCTTCGGCAGTTTTAGTGGTTCGAGCCAGCGTTGCGCCATCAGGCAGAATTGTTGCGGCCACCACGTAGCCCTGATCTTCAGGTGGTACAAAACTTCCGGGAACTGTTTCGACCAGATAGATTGCAACGGCGATGATACCGGTAAACACAAGTGCGCCAATAATTTTGTGCCGTAAGGTAGCACCAACCGTGTTGGTGTAGAAATGGGTCAATCGCTTGAATCCACCGTTGAAAGCGCGAAAGAAAGCAGATTCGCCATGAGTATGTTTCAGCAGGATCGCGCATAATGCGGGCGTAAGCGTCAGCGCCACCACGCCTGAAATTACCACGGCAACAGCTACTGTCACAGCGAATTGACGGTATAGTTCGCCGGCGATGCCTCCCATAAAAGCCACAGGTACGAATACCGCGCACAGCACCAGCACAATAGCCACCACGGCGCTTGAAACCTGTTCCATTGATTTAATGGCGGCTTTCAGTGGCGACAGTTTTTCTTCGTCCATTAAACGCTCGATGTTCTCCAGAACGACAATGGCATCATCCACCACGATGCCGATTGAAAGTACCATGGCAAAAAGCGTGAGCGTGTTGATCGAGAATCCGAATAGCCATAGCCCCGCGAAACTGCCCACCAGCGAAATAGGCACGGCGATAAGTGGAATCAGCGTGGCGCGCCAGCTTTGCAGAAAAAGGTATACAACCAGTATGACGAGAACCATCGCCTCGCCAAGTGTTTTGACGACTTCCCACATCGAGGCTTTAACGAATAAACTGGTATCGTAAGGCACGACGTAATCGATTCCCTCCGGAAATTGTTTCTTCAGCTCATCCATTTTGGCCTTCAGTGCGTTGGCCGTATCCAGGGCATTGGCACCGGGCTGCAGAAAGATAGGAATGCCCGCGCCGGGCTGGCCATTCAGTGTAGTACGCACATCGTAGCTTTGCGCGCCCAATTCGATCCGGGCAACATCCTTGAGATGAAGAACGCCGCGGGAGCCATCGGCACGCAAGATAATATTGCCGAATTGCTCGGGTTCCAGCAACCGGCCCTTGGCATTAACTGTATAAATCAGTTGTTGATCCGCAGACGCGGGTTCCTGGCCTATCTTGCCCGCAGCGTATTGTGCATTCTGCGACTGGATAGCCGTAGTAATATCTGTTGTAGTGATTCCCAGTTGCGCCATGCGATCAGGGCGCAGCCAGATACGCATGGAATAATCCTGTCCCCCGAAAACTATCGCGTCACCCACGCCTTTGGTGCGTTTTAGTTCGTCGAGTATATTGAGCGTGGCGTAATTGCTTAGATACAACGAGTCATACTTGCCCTTCTCCTTAGAGATCAGCATGAAGACAAGCAGAATGTCATTAGAACGTTTTTGTATTATCAGGCCAGTGCGCCGAACTTCATCGGGTAAGCGTGGCAGGGCGATATTCACGCGATTACTTACGTTAAAGGTTGCCTGATCGACATCTGTACCGACATCAAAAGTCGCCGTGATTGTCAGCGTACCGCTCGAGTCAGCACTAGAGCTGAAATACAATAGATTGTCCACCCCGCTTAACTGCTCTTCAATCGGTGCTGCGACCGTTTTGGATAGGGTATCCGCACTCGCGCCAGGAAAAGTCGCGGTGATCAAAACGGTGGGTGGTGCAATTTGCGGATACTGTGCAATGGGTAGTTGCATGGCGGCGGCCAAACCTGCCAGTACAATGATAATGGATAATACAGAGGCAAAAATTGGCCGTAGAATGAAGAATCTGCTCATGGTGATCCCCTCTTTTGCCTATGCAGACTTGTCAGGGTTCTTAGCAGACTCTGCAGGCGCTCCTCCCGGAGCCTGAGGAATGCCGGGTGTACCTGGACGAAGTTCATGCGGCGCCACAGATATGCCTGGACGAAGTTTTATAATATTGTCGACAATGACCTTGTCACCTGCTTTAAGCCCTTCGCGGATTACCCATTCCTTGCCCATCCAGTGACCCGCTAAAACCGGTTGCACAATGGCTTCATTTTTTTCATTAACAATATAAACAATATTCCCCAAATCAGATGTCTGTACCGCAACCTGAGGCACAAGAAAAACACCACTGCGTTCACCTGTGACTACGCGCGCACGAACGAATTGTCCCGGCAGCAAGCGTTGATCGGTGTTATCGAAGGTGGCGCGCAATTGCTGCGTGCCGAGTGTTGGATCGATTTGACTGGCGGCAAAATTCAGCTTACCTTTTTTTTCATATTCTGTGCCGTCAGGCAGTACCAACGTGACCTGCCGAACATTTTGTTCATGCAAGGGACCGCCAAGCTGCGCCAGTTCGTTGTCCGAAAAACTGAAGCGTACCCATATGGGTGATATCTGAACAATTGTTGTCAGGAGGCTTGTATTTGCTTCCACTAATGTTCCTTCGGAGAACTGAAAACGGCCTGACACGCCACTCACCGGTGCTGGCACGGACGTATAGGAAAGGTTGAGTTCAGCGTCTCGTACCCGAGCTTCAGCCTGCTGCAATGTGGCGCGTGCAATTGCATTATCCGAGACTGAATTGTCGTATTCACGCTGACTGATAGCCTGCGTATCGAGCATTTCGCGTAACCGGTTTTCTTCGCGCCGGGTTTGTTCCAAACGGGCTTTTTGTTCGGCGAGTTGTGCGCTTGCTTGTGCCAGAGCGATTTGATAGGGTACGGGGTCAATCAGGAACATGGGTTGACCAGCCTTTACCGTGGCGCCTTCCTCATACAGGCGTTTGAGTAAAATGCCGCCCACTCTAGGCCGTATTTCGACTTCTTTGGCGCCTTCGGTTTGTGCAACGGCTTCGGCGCTGATCGGCACGCTGGTCGGCTGTACTTCAATCACACTGACAGCAAGCGCGGGGGGAGCCTCGGGTGCCTGGGTGTTTTTACCGCATGCGACCAACGCAACGCTCATCACCAGGGCAAGGGTTTTCGCATAGATATCTGCTTGTAAGCCTAGAACTTTATTCTTGGAATTGGCAATTGCCATTTTTAACTCCATGCCGGGAAAGCAAATCTGCCCTAATAAACAACTTGCATACATTCTTGTATGTATGTAAATTATATACTAACGAATAGGGATGTAAATAGTGAATCGATGTAAATTGTCACAGGAGAACACACTCAAAATGGTCAGGAAAACCAAGGAGAATGCGGAACTAACCCGGCAACACCTCATCCAGGCGGCACGTCAGGTGTTCCTGGCACGCGGCGTCAGCCGTACCACGATGGAGCATATCGCCAGCCAGGCCGGCGTTACGCGCGGAGCAGTGTATTGGCACTTCAATAATAAAATCGATCTGTTTCAGGCCATGCGTGAACAGGTTTTTTTGCCACTCATAGACCGCATGGATGATACGTTGCTGAATGAAGGCGTCGAAGATCCGCTTACATGCATAGAAAATTTTTTATGTGACACCATTCAGATGCTAACCGATAGCATCGAAACGCGCGAGATTTACGAAATCATGATGATCAAGTGCGAGTATGTAGACGAATTCGCCACCGTTCTGCAGCAAATTTTATCGAATTGTTCCGGCATCCTCCAAAAACTGCAATTGGTTTACGAACGTGCGAAAGCTCAAGGGCAACTGCATCTTTCCCATGATGCCCCTCAGCTGGCAATGGATACGCATCTGTTCTTTATTGGCCTGCTGCATATGTGGGTGAAAGATACCGATGGTAACCGGTTTCGTTATCAGGCAATTGAATTGATCAAAGCCCATATGAAGCTTCGCCAACGCTAGAAAATATTCCCATGGCGGATGCGTTATCCACATGGTTTTCATCATGGCACATTGTATGCGGCATCCCTGGTCGTCTGGCTGGGGTTTTTTTTACTCATGCAATTAGAGACTTCAATAATCGCTTTTCCCAGAATGTCGTAACGCGCCAGGATGGCGATCGCTTTCAAGTATCGATTCGAATGAGTGATTTCCCTTGCAGGCAAGGATGCTCTATCGGATGACTATGGAACTCAGCCGCTAGCGAGGGTTCAGTATACTTGACTAAATCAATCAAGTATCTTATAGTTGACTAAATCAGTCATGTATTGACGGTACTGGTTATGTTTAATATCTCCATTCATTGGATTACAAGAGTAAAGAGGAATTCTATCATGAGGTTAACAACAAAAGGACGGTTTGCAGTAACGGCGTTGCTCGATCTTGCAATGCAACGTAGCAGTCATCCTGTGACACTAGCTGAAATTAGTCAGCGTCAGCAAATCTCGCTATCTTATCTTGAGCAATTATTTGCCAAGCTACGCCAGCGTTCACTTGTCGAAAGTGTGCGGGGTCCGGGAGGCGGCTACTGCCTGGCCAAGGATATGGCGCAAGTATCGATTGCCGAGATTATTCTTGCGGTTGATGAACCGATCGACTCAACTCAATGTAGCGGAAAAGAAAATTGCCATAACGACAAAAAGTGCATGACCCACGATTTGTGGATAAAGCTAAACGATCTTATTTTTGATCACCTTGGTGCCATAACGTTGAAACAGTTGGTTGATGAACAGAAAGCGAGGCAGAGCGGTGTGGTGCAAATGCTCGATATGCGGAAAGTCATACCTGAACTCATGCCCGAACGTGATCGCGTCATGCCCGAACGTGAGCACCGCGTCTTTTCAGCTTGATTCGGTACGAATGACCCCTATATTTCGATCATCATAGTTGCTTGGTAACTGGAGAATAGTGATGGCGATAACATTAACTGAGAATGCATCGAAACAGATCCGGAAGCAGCTTGCAAAGCGTGGTAAAGGGCTGGCCTTGCGCATCGGTGTGAAGAAGGTCGGTTGTTCAGGTTTTGCTTATAGATTTGATTACGCAGATGAAATTCTTGAGGGCGATCAGATGTTCGAGTCGGGTGACGCCAGTGTGGTAATCGATGCCAGCAGCCTGCCTGTGCTCGACGGTTCGCGCGTTGATTTTGTCAAGGATGCTCTTAATGAGTCATTCAGGTTCGACAATCCTAACGTCGACAACATGTGCGGGTGCGGCGAAAGCTTCAGTCTGAAGGAACCTGCCCAGGTTTAGCTGTCCAGACGATGTGTTCCGGTCCCGGGGCATAAAAAGACAGGCGGACACAAGGGTCCGGCGGGAGTGAAGGGGCAAAAGAATTTGGACAACGGATTCGAAGGTCATCTTTCACGTAAATGATATTGGAGTAAATCTAATGAGTGCAGTATTACAAAACCTGGTCAATCAGCCCTATAAGCACGGCTTTGTTACCGAAATCGAGTCCGATGTTGCACCAAGAGGGCTCAGTGAAGACACTATTCGTCTTATTTCGGGCAAGAAAAATGAACCTGCGTGGTTGCTTGAGTTTCGGCTCAAGGCCTATCAGCAATGGCTGAAGATGGAGGAACCAAAATGGCCGAACGTTAAATATCCGAAGATCGATTTTCAGGCGATCAGCTACTACTCAGCACCGAAGCCGAAGCAGAAATTGAGCAGCATGGACGAGGTCGATCCCGAGTTGCTGCGTACCTTCGAAAAACTCGGGGTGCCGATGCATGAGCGAGCTGCTCTCGCCGGCGTCGCTGTCGACGTGATTTTCGACAGCGTATCGGTGGCGACCACGTACAAACAGAAGCTTGCCGAGGTCGGCATAACTTTCTGTTCGATTTCGGAAGCTGTCCAGGTGCATCCCGATGTGGTGAAACAGTACCTTGGCACTGTAGTGCCAGTGGGTGACAATTATTATGCGGCGCTCAATTCGGCAGTCTTTACCGACGGTACATTCTGCTTCATTCCTAAAGGCGTCAAATGCCCGATGGATCTGTCAACCTACTTTCGTATCAATACCGAGGAATCGGGGCAGTTCGAGCGTACTTTGATTATCGCGGAAGAAGGGGCGTCGGTCTCATACCTTGAAGGTTGTACTGCACCCAAGTTTGACACCAACCAATTGCATGCGGCGGTAGTCGAACTGGTTGCGCTCGACAACGCCGACATCAAATACTCAACGGTGCAGAACTGGTATGCAGGTGACGAGAACGGTCTGGGCGGTATCTACAATTTTGTCACCAAGCGTGGCTTGGCCAAAGGCGTTAATTCCCGCGTTTCGTGGACCCAGGTTGAAACGGGTTCGGCAATTACCTGGAAGTACCCTTCCTGCGTGCTGCAGGGCGATAATTCGGTCGGTGAATTCTATTCCGTAGCGGTCACCAACAATTATCAGCAGGCCGACACCGGCACCAAGATGATTCACATCGGCAAAAATACTCGCAGCACCATCGTCAGCAAAGGGATTTCAGCGGGTCATTCCAATAACAGCTATCGTGGGCTCGTCAGAATTGCGCCTACCGCCGCCGGTGCGCGCAATTATTCGCAATGTGACTCGATGCTGATTGGCGACCAATGTGCGGCGAATACCTTTCCCTACATTCAGGTTCGCAACCACAGCGCCAAAGTCGAGCATGAAGCATCGACGTCAAAGATCGGTGAAGATCAGTTGTTCTACTTTGCGCAACGTGGCATCGGCAACGAGGAGGCGGTATCGATGATTATTAATGGATTCTGCAAGGATGTATTTCAACAGCTGCCGATGGAGTTTGCGGTTGAAGCGACCAAGCTGCTAGGCTTCAAGCTCGAAGGGAGCGTCGGATGATTTATCAGGACAGCAAAACGCTACTTGAAGTGCGCGGACTGCGGGCGACCGTTAATGGCATCGAGATACTCAAAGGTATTGATCTGACCGTTAGAAGTGGTGAAGTTCATGCAATCATGGGAACGAACGGTTCGGGCAAAAGCACGTTCGCAAAGGTACTCGCTGGTCACAACGCTTATAAGGTCACTGGCGGTTCAGTAACATTCGAAGGCAACAATCTGTTTGATCTCGAGCCAGAGGAACGTGCACGCGCCGGCGTATTTCTGGCTTTTCAGTATCCGATCGAAATACCCGGCGTCGCTAACAGTCATTTCTTGCGCCTTGCTTACAACACAGTGCAGGCGCAGCGTGGGAAAGAGGAACTTGACCCGCTTGAGTTTGAGGACTTTGTGCACGAGAAAATGAAATTGCTTGAAATGAATCCGGATTTTCTCGATCGTGGCGTCAATGAAGGTTTCTCCGGTGGAGAGAAAAAAAGAAACGAAATATTGCAGATGGCGCTGCTTGAGCCACGGCTGGCAATTCTCGACGAGACAGACTCCGGTCTTGATATTGATGCGCTCAGGATTGTCACAAGCGGCGTGAACCAGCTTGCCAACAAGGACAATGCAATTATATTGGTGACGCATTATCAGCGTCTGCTTAACTATATCGTGCCGGATTACGTGCACGTAATGGAGTCTGGCCGCATCATCAAGACTGGCGGCAAAGAGCTTGCGCTTGATCTTGAGTCACGTGGCTACGATTGGGTGGGCGTCGAACAACGCGCCGCAGCTGGAGCATGAGCGTGAGTATGGTTACCGGCAACAGCTATCTCGAAAGCCTGCTTCAAGGGCGGCCGCAACTGCCATCAACCCCCTTGGCATGGCTTAACCAGTTGCGGGCCAATGCGGTCGATCGTGTTGGTACACTGAAAGTACCGACCACGCGCGACGAGGAATGGCGTTTTACCGATATTTCTCCACTTGCCAAACTGTCATTTCAGCCGTTGCATGCTGTATCGTCATTGCAGATTGCCGACGTCGAACATTTTTATATTGAAGAAGCAGCAACCCGGCTCGTGTTCGTCGATGGCGCCTACGCGCCGGAGTTGTCCACGCAGCCGAATGGTGTCGAAGACGCAGGTTTGATAGTTACGAATCTGCCATCCGCGGTAGCTGCGAACGCAGCTGCAATAGAGCCACATCTCGGCCGCTATGCCGCGTTCGAGGACAATGTGTTTACCGCGCTTAATACAGCGTTTCTGCATGACGGAGCACTGATCATCGCGCCGCGCAATGCAGCAGTTGATAAGCCGGTACATCTGCTGTTCATCGCGACGCAAAAGGAGACGGCAAGCCATCCGCGCTGTCTGTTGATTGCCGAATCCGGCAGTGCGGTAACGGTCATCGAGGATTATGTTTCGTTGCAGAAAGAAGCTTATGTAACGAATGCGGTGACGGAAATCGCGCTTGCCGATAATGCTCAGGTTAACCACATCCGAATTCAGCGCGACAGCACAGAGGCATTTCACATTGCAAGTTGCGCAGTGTCACTGGCGCACGCAAGCCGCTATCGATCAGTCAGCGTCGCCCTTGGTGCGCGTATTTCGCGCTATAACCTGAACGCGCTGCTTGCTGCCGAGGGGGTTGAGTGCACCATTGACGGACTAGCATTGATCACCGGACGCCAGCTCGCTGATACGCATACCTGCATCGACCACGCAAAACCGCATGGTACAAGCTGGCAGTCACATAAATGTATTGTTGACGGTGCTGCGCACGCGGTGTTTAACGGAAAGATCATGGTACGTCCGGGTGCACAGCGCACGGATTCTTCGCAGTCGAGCCGCAACTTGTTGCTGAATGCCAAGGCACGGGTCGATACCAAGCCGCAGCTGGAAATTTTTGCGGATGACGTGAAATGTGCTCACGGGGCAACCGTTGGTCAACTCGATAACGAGGAAGTGTTTTATCTCAAGAGCCGTGGATTATCCGAGATCACGGCGCGCAATTTATTGACTTATGCATTCGGTGCTGAAATCATCGATCGTATATCCGTTGCGTCGCTCAAACACCGGCTTGAACAAACGGTGCTTGAGCAAACTCAGAGAAGCTGAACCATGAAACTTGTAGAGTCTGTTTTGGAACCGCAATTTGCCTCGATATTCGATATAGAGCATGTCCGCGCTGATTTTCCGATCTTAAAGCTCCAGGTCGACGGCAAGCCGCTGGTCTATCTCGACAATGCGGCATCCAGCCAGATGCCGCAGCCAGTGATCGACCGTCTGGTGCGTTATCAGACCACGCAACATGCCAATATCAATCGTGGTGTGCATTATTTGTCAGAAACGGCTACCGCCGAATACGAGGAATCGCGCCGCAAACTGCAGCGTTTTATCAACGCGCGCGAAGATAGGGAAGTCATCTTCACCAGCGGCACCACGGATGCGATCAATTTGGTGATGCACGGCTATGGCCGTAAGTTCATCGGCGCGGGTGACGAAATCATTCTGACCACGCTTGAGCACCATTCGAACATCGTACCCTGGCAGATGCTGGCGGAAGAGAAAGGCGCAAGAATCCGTGTCGTTCCAATTAACGATGCGGGTGAGCTTCTGGTCGACGAGTATGAGAAGCTGTTTAATGAGCGCACGAAATTCGTCGGCGTGATGCATGTGTCGAACGCGCTCGGTACCATCAATCCGATTAAATCCATGATTGCGTTCGCGCATGCGCGTGGTGTCCCGGTGCTGATCGATGGTGCGCAGGCGGTACCGCACATGAGAGTCGATGTGCAGGATCTCGACTGCGATTTCTATACCTTTTCCGGGCACAAGCTTTGCGGCCCGACCGGCATTGGCGTTCTTTATGGCAAGGCGAATCTGCTCGAGCGCATGCAGCCATTCAAAGGCGGCGGCGATATGATTTTGTCGGTGACGTTCGAAAAAACGACTTACAATACTATTCCGCACAAATTTGAGGCCGGTACCCCCCCAATTGCTGCAGCGATTGGACTTGGTGCAGCGGTTGATTATCTGTTGGCAATCGGCATGGATGCGATTGCCGCGCAAGAACTTGAGCTGCTCAACTATGCGACCGAACAGATAAGCCGTGTGCCGGGTGTGCGCATTATTGGTACCGCGGCAATCAAAACCGCAGTGCTATCGTTTGAGGTTAAGGGCGTGCATCCGCATGATATCGGCACGCTTTTGAATCAGGAAGGAGTCGCGGTACGTACGGGGCATCATTGCGTGCAGCCAGTGATGCTGCGTCTCAAGGTGCCGGCAACGACACGGGCCTCTTTTGCATTTTATAATACGATGGCCGAGGTCGATATATTTATCGCGGGTCTCCGCACTGTACAAAAGATTTTTACATGATGAATACGAAATCGAAATCGCTCTATCAAGAGGTTATCCTCGATCACAACAAGAAACCTCGCAATTACGGTACGCTGGACAAGGCAAGTCACCACGCGGTTGGTCATAACCCGCTATGCGGCGACCACCTTGATATCGCGCTTAATCTCGACGGGGAGCGCATCGATAGTATCGCATTCCATGGTGAGTCATGCGCCATCTGCAAGGCATCAGCCTCCATGATGACCACTGTCGTCAAAGGCAAAACGCGCACCGATGCCGAAACATTGATTCAGGAGTTTCGCGATATGGCGATCGGCCAGCTCAATCTTGATAGCCATCATCATCTCGGGCGACTCACGGTTTTTGCCGGGGTGCGGGATCTTCCGACACGCGTCAAATGTGCGATTCTGCCGTGGCATACATTGCAGGCGGCGCTTAACTCGGTGACCACGACGTCGACAGAGGCTGAAGAGGACCCCATGCACGCCGCGATCGGTGATGCGTGACCTGATACGAAGATAAGGAGAAGGACAAGGAAAAAATGCCTAAAATATCGGAAATAGAGGGTACGCCAAATCGGAACGCGTTGAAATTCATTCTCAAGGAGCCGCTGACTTGGGGAGTGACGCATTCATACGATAATGCCGAGCAGGCGAAGGATGATCTGTTGGCCGCGGCGCTGTTCGATATCGATCATGTGACCAATGTGTTTTATGTCGATCGCTGGATCACGATCACGCAGGACGGTGGCGCTGACTGGCAGGATCTGGCCCGCGAAGTTGCCGACCCGATCCGCGCCGCTCCAGCGGCAAGCGCACAGTCGGCCGCCGCTGTAGCCGAGGCAAGCACTACCATTGCCGGTTTGAGTCCCGAGGATCAGCAGCGCCTTGAAACAATCAATGAGATGCTTGATGAAGAGATACGTCCCTACCTGCAAAATGACGGGGGTGATCTCCACGTGCTCGGTCTTGAAGGTAACAAGCTGAGCGTACACTACCAGGGTGCCTGCGGCACTTGCCCGAGTTCAATATCAGGGACGCTTAGAGGTATTCAGAATATGTTGAGGTCGATAGAGCCCGACATAGAGGTTGTCGCCATGTAGCGTAGTGCGCCGTTCTTCTTACTGAATGTTTTCAGATACTCCTTCAATACCACGGCGTTATCGTAGTTGAGCACTTTGGAACCATAAAGAAGCGTAGCGTTTTCGACCTTAAGTTTTGCGATCAGTTCCTGTATGGCCGCATCATTGTTCTTCAGTTCTTCCAGGTATCTGCGCCGGAATTCGGGTCATTTCTCCAACTCGTGCTGATACCAGTGACGCAGCGTATTCGAGGGCGCTATTTTCTTAGTCCAGAAATCGATTCTGGCATCGGTCTTCGAAAGTCCGCGCGGCCATAGCCGATCGACGAGGACGCGTATTCCGTCCAGGAGTAAGGGTGGCTCGTATACGCGTTTAAGTCCAAGCTTCATCTTTATTGCAGGCATATCGCCTTGCCACCAGCCAATTATAATTTGACCCGTACGCTGAGAACTCGTTCCTTACGCTTCGAAGCGGGAGGCAAGTCTTTCCAAAGGAACTTAATTCATCTGCCGATGCTGACCGGCTATAGTATTATTGGTTTCCTCATGTATGCCGCTGGCGCTGCGGCGTTTGATGAATAGTCCATTAAAATAATCAGATGCTC
>CAJDUY010000018.1_pt1 | contig 25870 bp, 16 predicted proteins | sample 7390911 | NCBI WGS metagenome assembly CAJDUY01 (sample SAMEA7055686, study PRJEB34461) | soil metagenome | biome: terrestrial ecosystem; feature: Peninsula; material: soil | place: Antarctica | collected 2016 | reverse complement strand
TGGGCTTTTCCGCCGCCTTCGCTGCTCACGGATCTCATTAATTCTTCAGTATCGCTGATAACCGAATGAAAATCTTCGATGAGCTTTTCCTTGCTGCCTCTTGTGATAGATTTTGCCATTATGTTCTCCCATATAAATAATAAAGTATAGCAGCCACAGGCTGCCGCAGGGCAGGCCTTGATCGTTAATGCGCCTTTTTTATACTTTCTTTTTTTTAAGGCGCCTGGTCTGTCTGGCACCGCACATACGGGAAGTGGATTTTTACGTAATCTGCAGTTATCCGGTAAACCGGGCGGGTTCTTAGTGCACTTTTAGCCAAATATCAAAGCCGATTGGAACTAAAAATTGAGAGGACATAATGTCATATCTTCACACACCCAAGCAAAACCTTTTTCTGGCTGCTCTTCCCGATGAAGTTTATGGGCGCTTGAAATCATGCCTTGAACTTGTGTCGCTGCCACAGGGATGGGCTGTCTACGAAAATGGCGGCGAAATAGATCTTGTTTACTTCCCCACTACCAGTATTATTTCCCTGCTCGCGATCACGGATGACGGAGAGTCAGCGAAGATTGCCGTTATCGGCAATGAAGGTGTATTCGGAATTGCCATGCTTATGGGGCGAAAAACCGCGCCAAACCGGGCAGTGGTGCAAAGTGAAGGTTATGGCTATCGCCTTAAGGCAGCTAATCTGCGACTAGAATTCGAACTTGGCAGTCCGCTACGTTATTTACTCCAACGTTATACTCAGAGCCTGACTGCCAGGATCGCACAAACTGCAATGTCCAGCATTCACCCGGCTATCAATGCGCATAAGGGGTTCCCTTCTTCCTCCAGCATGATTGGGGCATGATTTGCATTTGATTTGCGGCACATCGGTAATTTTTTTCTTGGCGTTGTTGCGCGCGTTCCAATCCTGACGCCAATCGAGGCGTCAATCTGCACTCAGGCGGGAGAATTCCGGGAAACCTCCGAACAAGTTCCACGCGGGTGCGATTCCATCCCATAAGGGTTGCTTGGAAAATGCGGGTTCCCACAGGACCTCGTCAGAGGTTCCCCAGCCGGACTTCGACAGCGTGCGAGGCACGATCGTCGACCAAGGTAATGATCCGATCATGTTGCACGATTCCGTCCATAGTCACGCCCTCCTCAACCTCGCCGCCAACTGTCCGTACAATAGTGATGCGGTACATTGTTTCCCGATAGCGATAGTTAACCGTAAAGGTCTTCCAGTCCGCAGGGAGACAAGGTTTGAAATACAGCTTATCCTCCTCCAGAGTAAGGCCCAGCAGCGTTTCCAGCATCAGGCGATACAACCAGCCAGCCGAGCCCGTGTACCATGACCATCCGCCGCGTCCGGTATGCGGAGAAACTGCATAAACATCGGCTGAAACAACGTAGGGTTCGGTCTTGTAGACCTCTACCGCCTCGGGTGTCTGAGTATGGTTCACGGGGTTGATCATCGCCAGCAACTCCCATGCCCGCTTATGATCTCCCAATGCAGCGAAGGCCATCGTTGCCCAGATGGCAGCATGCGTGTACTGGCCGCCGTTTTCCCGCACGCCGGGGACATAGCCCTTTATATAACCCGGATTCATGGGTGATTGGTCGAAAGGCGGATCGAGAAGTTGAATCAGGCCAGCGTCCCGGCGGACGAGATGCTGATCCAGCGCCTCCATGGCCTGCCGTTGGCGTTCGCTGGCGCCAGCTCCAGATAGCACCGACCAGCTCTGCGCGATCGAGTCGATCCGGCATTCAGTATTATCCGAAGAGCCCAGAGGGGATCCATCATCGAAGAAGGCGCGCAGATACCACTGGCCATCCCAGCCATGCTGTTCGATATTCTTGCGCAGGAGATCGGCCTCCTTTTTGCAACGTGTGGTGAAAGACGTATCGCCACGCCGTTGAGCGAGGCTGGAAAATTGAACGAGCACGTCATGCAGGAAGAAAGCCAGCCATATACTTTCGCCGCGCCCGTGGAAGCCGACCAGATTCATTCCGTCATTCCAGTCCCCGGTGCCCATCAACGGAAGACCGTGCTCGCCAAACCGTAAGCCATGCACAATGGCCCGCGCGCAATGCTCGTACAAATTTCCTGCCTGTTCAGAACGGACAGGCAAGTCATAGTATGAGTCCTCATCGGCGCCTACTTGACGACCTTCGAGGAAGGTAACGGGCTCATCCAGTACACCGGTATCGCCCGTAGCGGCGATATAACGGCAGGCAACCAATGGCAGCCACAGATAATCATCCGAGCAGCGCGTCCGTACGCCGCGGCCGCCAGGCGGATGCCACCAATGCTGGACATCCCCTTCGATAAACTGGCGCGACGCCGATCGGAGCAGATGCTCGCGAACAAGCGCAGGCTCAGCATGAACGAGCGACATCACATCCTGCAATTGATCGCGGAATCCAAAAGCCCCTCCGGATTGATAATAGCCGCTACGTCCCCACAGACGGCAGGCTATGACCTGATATACGAGCCAGCCATTGATCATTACGTTGAAGGATGGATCTGGCGTCTCTACTTGTATAGCGCCAAGCGTGCGCCCCCAGTAACGGTGCACGCCTTCCAGAACCTGATGCGCGGCCGCTGCTCCGCGGAAACGCTGCACAAGCTTGCGGGTATCTTCAGCATGAGGCCCGGCACCCAGACGAAAGACAATCTCCCGCGTCTGGCCATCCAGCAGCTCAAATGGAACGCGGATAGCCCCACAGGGATCAAGAGCGGACCCTGTGCGTCCTGAAAGTTTCTCCGAAGCCATTCCGGCCGGATTCATGAATCCGCCGTTGCGGCCAATGAATTCGGCACGGTCACCGGTCACACTGCGCACCGTATCGTCCACATCAAAAAAGGCAATGCGTCCTGGGAAATCGTTGCTATACGGATTACGCGCAATCAACGCACCGCTGACGTGATCGATCTCGGTAACAACATGCATCCTGTTTTTCTCCGGCAAATCGCCCAATACCCATTCGACGCATCCAGTCGCCGAAAGCTTGCGCAACCGCCCCGATTCATTACGCACTTTCAATACTGCAAATTTCACCGCGGCATCCAGAGCCACATAAATCCAGAGCTCGGAACTGATACCGCTCTCGCTATGCTCAAAAACGCTGTAACCGAACCCATGGCGGGTAACATACGGGGTCGTCCCGCGCTTCGGCAGCGGTGTTGGCGACCAAAAATAACCGCTTTCTTCATCACGCAAGTAATAAACTTCCCCACCGGGGTCACGAACCGGGTCATTGCTCCATGGAGTCAGGCGGAATTCATGCGCATTTTCACTCCAGGTATAGGCCTGTCCGCTCTCGGAGATAACCGTTCCAAATTGCGAATTCGCCAGTATATTTGACCATGGCGCAGGGGTCTTCTGGCTCAGTCCGGTCGTTATGATATATTCGCGTCCATCAGGAGTAAAACCTCCGAACCCATTGTCAAAGAGCAGCGGACGGTGCGGCAGCTCAACAATTTGAGCAGCATCCGGCTGACGAACCGGCTCCAGTCTCATCGGGGGAATCGGCGTCTCTCCAGGCACGCGGCGAATTATCTGCTCCGCCAGACTCCCCTTGCTATCGAAAATAATCACACGTGCAACGGTTTGCAACAGGATACGATCCTCTGCGGCGATCTGCTCGGCGCGGCGAATGAAAATACCGCCGGGCCGATCGAGAACATGCGCTTCGGAACTGCCGGCGACCAAGCCCATGATGTGATCGTGCAGAAGTTGCCGATAGCTCGAGTGGTCTTCGTTCCAGATTATCAAATCAACAGCCAGTCCTTTCACACGCCAGTAGGCGTGAGCCTGCACCAGTTGCCGTACCAGGTCGATGTTCGCCGCGTCGCTGATCTGCAGCAGCACGATCGGCAGATCGCCGGAAATGGCATATCCCCATAATCCGGACTGGCCGCGCTGATTCTTGCTCAGCACGGCGTCATCGGCGCGCAGATAAGCATTGGCGTAGAGTACCGAGCCGGCCAAACGTCCGAATAATTGCGCATCAGTCTCGGTCGCGTTGAGCTGCCGCAATACGACCAGACTATGAGTCCATGCAAGATCGAAAACACGGTCCGACAAATGCTGATCCTGGTACTTGTCAACCAGATTCATGGCCGCATGGCGGGAATCCCCAGCTCCGGTAACGATATCGATCGTCGCTGATTCGCCCGGTTCGATGGTGATGCGCTGCCGAATAGCGACCACTGGATCCAGGACCGAGCCGACACTCCCGGAAAGCGGTCCCGCATCCGCCATCGCCCGCGGTGCAGAGACATTATTTCCACGTCCGATGAATGCCATCCGGTCCGTCTCATAGGAAATTGCTTCGGGAGTGATTCCGTGCACGGCCATCAGATGGAACATCCAGGGAATGGGATCGCTCTGGGAGCGTGGCCGCCGGCTGCAGAGAATCGCATGGCGGTCGGGCAGTATTTCCGTCTGCACAAAAAGATTACCGAAAGCCGGTGCCTGAGCGTCGGCTGCCGGTGGCGCGAGTACTACCTCGGCATACGAGGTGACCTCGATCGTCCGGCGCGTCCATGCGCGATTGGTGACTCGAACCCGGCGCAACTCAATGTCGTCCTCGGGCGACACCGTAATCTCGGTATGTGTATCGAAATCGAGATCACGGCGACGGAATTCAACACGTCCCTCGGAAAAAAGAACGCTGTAGCGTTTGGCCTCTTTCAACGTGGGCTGATGCGTATTCGACCAGAATTCTCCGCTCGCCACGTCGCGCAGGTAACAAAAACTTCCCCAGTTGTCGCAGGTGCTGTCCTCGCGCCAGCGGGTAACGGCTAGGTCTTTCCACCGGCTGCTTCCTCCACCGCTATTGGTGACCATGACATGGTACCGGCCATTTGAAAGAAGCTGTACTTCGGGAATCGGCGTGTTGGCGCTCGAAAGTATGCGCATCGGCATATCCGGGAGCTCCTTGGTCACGCGAATGTCGGGAAGGCCGGCGGCTTGCGAGCGAAAAGCCGTAGCCTTCGGAATCCGTTCCTGAAGCAGCAGCATCGTGGCCTGAAATGATGGCTCAGACTCGAATCGGCGTTGCATGGGGCGATCCAGCAGCAGGTATACCAGCGAAAGCAGGCTCATACCCTGGTGATGGGCCATGAATGAGCGCACCACAGCACGTGTTTCGCCACGCCGCAATCGCGAGGGCGTGTAGTCGACCGCTTCATAGAAGCCGAATTTACCGGCCATATCTTCGGCAGCAAGCTGTTGCAGGTTACGGCAGGCGGCTTCGGGCGCGACCATCAGAGCCAGCACGGAAGCATAGGGTGCAATGACAAGATCTGTACCGAGACCGCGCTTGAACCCCAGCCCCGGAACGCCGAAGGCGCGGTACTGGTAATTGAACTGAACGTCGACGGCATTGTATCCCGATTCCGAAATACCCCAGGGTACCCCGCGTTCCTCACCATATGCGATTTGCCGCTCGACCGCGGCCTTGTAGGTCTGATCAAGAAGCGTATTATCGAACGTCGGCATTACCAGTAGCGGCATGAGATACTCAAACATCGAACCGCTCCAGGACAACAGAGCAGCTTCTCCACCAGAGGTTGTAAGCATTCGCCCAAGCGCGAACCAGCTTTCCTGCGGCAATTCTCCTTGCGCGATTGCCACGAAATTGCACAGTCTCGCCTCCGAAGCGAGCAGATCATAGTAGCTGGCATCCAGCCGGCGCTCGCCGACGTTGTATCCGATTGCCAGTTGCCGCTGCGCGTAGTTGAACAGGAAGCCATACTCCATCTGTGCCATTTCGCCTGCCTGAAGCGTAAGGCGTTCGAGCCTCGCCAATAAATCTCCCGCGCGCTCATTGCCCTGATGAGCGAGTTGCCGCAGGGAAGGAATTCCGGTGGCACAAACTGTCTCGTGTTCGCTGCCCTCCGTAGCGGATGACAGAGGCAGGAACGCGAGGCTGGTTAATTCGGCCAATGCATCCTCACATTGCCTGTTCAATATCTGTGCCCATTCGCTAACTTCGCTGCGGGAAACAGCGAGCGGCTCTTCGGCAATCTCCTGGATCACCGCCCTGGAGCAGGCAACCAGCCGGTCAAGATCAACCCGTACTCCGCCGATGGTAAATGGCTGGGTCGCGATTGCGCTCATGAGCGCTTTTTCGAATTGCGCCAGGGAATTTACGGAAGCGCAACCAGGAATTTTTTCGAGAATCTGCAGAGCATCGGTTAATGCCAGAAATACCTTTTCGCCCGCGATCGGAGCATCGGCCACCTCCAGTAAGCCTGCCCGTAATGTCAGCAAGTGGCCCGCAAGATTACCGCTGTCAACCGTGGAGATATAGCGCGTCAGCGGCGCCTTCGTTTCCGTATCGTACCAGTTGTAAAAATGACCGGCGTGCCGTTCCAATGTTTCCATTGACTGGAGTGTGTTCGCCGTGCGCTCAATGAGTTGTCCAACTCCGATGTAGCCGAAATCATGGGCCGCAACATTGGCCAGCAATGCAAGACCCATGTTGGTCGGCGACGTACGATGCGCGATTGTCGCGACAGGATGCTCCTGAAAATTATCTGGCGGCAACCAATGATCTTTGGGACCAACGAAGGTCTCGAAGAAGTACCATGTCCGGCGCGCAACCTGACGCAGAAAATGCATTTGTCCGATCGTCAACTCGGCGCTGGGAGGAGGAAGCGACCGGCTTATCCACCATGCAATAGCGGGAGATCCAGCCCAGAGCAACAACACCGGCAATGCGACGATCAATGTAAACGGTGTGGTAACCGCGAGTCCGGCCGCGGCCGCGATGGCGATAACGGGCGCCACCCACATCGATTGAAAGGAAGCGACGAGGCCGGTACGCCCATTTTTAGTAATGGCCGGACCGGGTTCGCGCTCGACTTCGCGGGAGGGATTCCATTCAAGAAGCCGGCGGTGCGTGATCAGAAGCCGCACGTGAGTGCGCACGATCGCGTCAAGACTGAAGTAAGCCTCGTAGGGAAGGCAGGCCAGCGTAAATAATATCTGCCCAAAGTGCCGCACCGCCGCGCGTGATACAGCAACAATATGCTGCCGTAACGGCACTTCAGCCGGCTTGTTCAACAAATCGGAGACGACCGTTATGATGGCTGGAATAGCGAGCACGCCAATCACCGCCAACGTCCAGAACCACGCGTCGGGCAATGCCAGCCATGCCAACAGCAGAAGCAACGTCAAAGCCGCCGGCACAAGGCTGCGCCGGAGATTATCCATCAGTTTCCATCGCGACAACACGGACAGCGGATTCGGGCTGTAGCTCATATTCGGCCCCGGCACGCGCCATAACAGCCAACCGGCGAGTTGCCAGTCTCCCCGAATCCATCGATGGCGACGGCTCACATCCGCGGCGTAGCGTGCAGGAAATCCTTCATACAATTGTACATCGCTTAACAAGCCCGCCCGGGCATAGCACCCTTCCAGAAGATCGTGACTCAGGATTCGGTTTTCGGGAAGACGGTAGCAAAGCGTCTGCTCGAACGCATCAACGTCATAAATACCTTTGCCGATAAATGAACCTTCATAGAACAAATCCTGATAAACGTCGGAGACAATGCGCGTATAGGGATCAATGCCGGCTTCACCTCCGAAAAGCCATGCGTATCGCGAACGATTTGTACTCGACAGGCTCACTGCGACACGCGGCTGCAGAATCCCATAGCCCTCGGTCACCAGCACACCGTTTCCATCCGCATTGTTTGCGCCGAGCCGTGGGCGATTCAGCGGATGGGCCATTGCGCCAATAAACTGATGGGCAGACTCCCGCGGTAATTGCGTATCGGTGTCGAGCGTGATCACATACTTCACTTCCGGCAGCACAGTCGTGTTGCCGACGACCAGGGAGAAAGCGTCGCTTCCCGCCTCCCGCAGCAACGCGTTCAAATCAGCAAGTTTCCCGCGTTTACGCTCATGACCCATCCAGAGCCGCTCCCCTCCGTTCCACCGGCGCGGCCGATGAAACAGGAAGAAAGGCCCATCGTCACCGCTCACTGCCAGGTTGGCCGCTCCAACCGTATCATTCTCTGCCGTACTGGAATACTTTTTATTCAGCTCTTCGATACTTGATCGAGCGAACTGTAACAACGGCGCGTCTTCAGGAAGCGTTTCCTGATCTGCATCTCCGAAATCGGTTAATAAACCAAAATATAGATTATCGTCACGATTGGCCAGGAACCGGACTTCCAGCGCTTCGAGAAGGTTGGGAACGTCCGAATGGCTGGTCAGCATAGTTGGAACCACTACCAGGGTACGGAACGCCGAAGGTATTTCCACAGAAAAATCCATCCGCGGCAGCGAATGGGGTGTCACCACCAATTGAGCCACCCAATTTACCAGCGACATGGCAAGTTGACTTGCCCCAAAGAGCGACAGGATGCCCACCAATCCCAACAGCCATCCATTCACGCCGTCATCATGCGCTGCGAACAGCAGGCTGATAACCAGGGTTCCCGTGATCAGCGCGATGACACCGAGATAATAGAACAGAGGATAGCGACGGCCAGCCCGCCAAAATTGTTCCGGGATTGACAAGTGTACTTTTGCTGCCTGCTCAAGGTCGGGCAACCCTTTGTCGATCAGGTAAAACCCGACATGCGCCCGGGCGGCGCCGCCCTCCGTTGCCGCACTATCCCGCGCTAAACGGAGCGCCTTGCGCGCCACTTCCACTTCCGATAGGGGGCTTGCCTTGGCTAGACGTTCCACCGCATGCCGGTAATGATCACGCGTGGCGAAATCCATTCGGCCGTAGGTACCACCCGGATCTTCCCTCAGTGTCTGTTCGACCAGGCTAGTGGTTTCGACAAACTCGCGCCAGTCGATGGCGCCCAGCATACGCAAACTGTTAATGCTGTTAGAAATCGAAACCTGATCGGCTGCCTGTTGCTGATTTCCCAGCTGTACCATCTGGTCGATCGTTTGATTCGATTCAGCAAGCCGCTGTTCGATCCAGTTCAGCGGGAGAGCGAGGGCGGGGCCCTGTCCCTGCAATCGCCGCGCCAACTCGGAAATGAAAGGCGTAGTCATTGGTGGATCGGATCGCGCCATATCCGCAATGACAAGGACCAGGCTTTTGGGGTCTTTTTCGGTAATCCTCGTGATCTCATCAGCCCAGGCATTCGCAAGATTCCGGTCTGTCCGGTCAGCAGCCACGTGCACTCCTACACGACGGAGATTTTCGATCAGCGCCAGCCGCAGCATGATCGGAATCGCCCATAACTCTCCCAACTGCAGATTGGCAACAGCCTGGTACGCCGCAACAAAGCGCCTTAGACTCTCCGTATCGACCCTGCCATCACCATGCGAGATCGCCTGCAGAGCAATGTCGTATACTCGGGGGAGATGGCCCGATGACCCGCGTGCAAGAAGAGGCAATTCTTGGCTGTAACCTTTGGGAAGATGACGCCGGGCGGTGCGGATCTGCTCCTCGATCAAATAGAAATTGTCGAAGAGCCATTCGCCGGCTGGCGTGAGCGGATGATCCGCGGTGACGGCTTCTGTCAGTACGCTGCAAACGCTGAATAGGGTATTTTCGTTCTCATCCAGGCGCGCCAGAAGGTGATCCGTGCCCTTGGCCGGTAACAGTTCGTGAGAGGCCGCAAGAATCCCGCCATACAGCTCCATCTGGTCGGCGCTGAATAACTCAGACCGTAAAGGTAGCTCTTCACTCAGCGGGACGCGTAACCTTCCGATTTTTCGAAGCCGGGTCGTAATGGGGAGTAAAAGCTCAGAAACCGTTGTATCTCTAGCTTTCAATTGGAATATTCTCCAGATCGCCGCGATCCATTGATGTCGATCAAAATACTGATTTCCCGAAGGCTATGGAGTTTCATAGGAACCGGTTGTGTCGTGATTACCCCAGCGGTAATAATATAAACCTCCGGAAGCGTTCAGTTTGCTAATTCGGAATAGACGGAAAAGAGAAAAAACGAAAACAGTCCGGATAATTCCAAGTCTTGCAAGATGCGAGATTCTTCATAACCTCCATTACATATTATTTGACGTACAAGGAATTCCTCACGAACTTCGCACCCACGATTGTTTTCGCGACTTCCATAGCCCTGGATATATCGGCCTGACTGGAAACAAAACCACTCAATTGAACGATACCCTTGAATGTCTTGACATTGATCTCGGTCGACTTCAAGGTGGGTTCGTTGAAAATAGCCGCTTTGACCTTTGTTGTAATAACGCTATCATCAATATACTCGCCAGTGCTCTCGGTCGTTGATGTTGATGCGCAACCTAACATTGACAAAAACAGACTAACCATAATAATAGTATGGATGCTTTTTAATTGTTTCATAGACCAGCTCCGGAGGATGTGGAAGACAAAGAATCGGTCGTAGCTGATTCTTCCGGGTATGGACAGTCAGGCGCTTTTTTTTCATTATGCTTCAATGAAAACGCACAACCTGAGGCAGTCGCTACCTGCTTCCGTTGCGTCTTTTGGGCACGGAAATCATGATAAAGCTTAGCTCATCCATGGTATGTACGCTATCGTACAAAATGGACGCTTGATAAAAGATAGTATATCCTGATAAGCAGTATCATAAATTTTATGAAAAGCGATCCGAGAGAAGAGATAAGAATCGAAAACAAGAATTCGGGCATTTGCGGTATCTTTTGAGTCTCCATCCGTTCAGGTCCGCGCTTACTTTTTACTGCCTCTGTAGCTAACGAATGCTTAGCTCTCCTCCACATCAGCCTAACGAGAATCATCTTCTCGCTGCCCTGCCCACGGCTGAACTTGAACGTTTAGAGCCTCATCTGGAACTGATCCATATGCCGTTGGGTGACGTTCTTTGTGAATCCGGCGGCCGCCTGCATTACGTCTACTTTCCTACTTCAGCTATAATTTCCCTGCACTACATTCTCGAAAACGGCGCATCCTCCGAGATCGCGGGCGTCGGTAACGAAGGCATGCTCGGGACCTCACTCTTCATGGGTGGGGAAACCACACCCAGCTGGGCTACTGTGCAAACTGCCGGCTATGGCTACCGGCTGAAGACTGCCTTGCTGCTGCAGGAGTTCAATCACGCCGGGCCGGTGCAGCGCATGCTGCTACGCTACACCCAGGCGCTGATCATGCAAATTTCCCAGACCGCGGTATGTAACCGGCACCATACCATCGAGCAACAATTGTGCCGGTGGCTGCTGTTAACGCTGGACCGGTTGGACTCCCAGGAATTGACCATGACGCAGGAATTGATCGCGAGCATGCTCGGCGTACGCCGCGAGGGTATTACGGAGGCCGCCGGCAAGCTGCAAAATGCCGGTATTATTCGCTACCGCCGCGGCCATATCATGGTACTTGACCGCTCGGGGCTGGAAACACATGTATGCGAATGCTACAGCGTGGTCAAGAAGGAATTTGATCGCCTGTTTTGCGATGTGCGGAAACATTAGAGAATCTCTGAACAGATGCCCCGTGGTATGCTCATTTGGCAACCGAGCCGCCGAAAAGAAAGTGACCGATTCAGCGGTTTCTTTGTGTGTATGCAAGAAACATAAAGCTATAGCCACGACTAAGGCGAATTCGCGATCCTTCCTCTACCCCATACTGCATCGCCCGCTTAAGGTAGATCTCAGCCAGACGAGGTAGGACTCAGCCAGCCGCTATAAGCTTCACGACAGGTCCCTGTTGCACTCCGCGAATCGATTTTACTTCGCTCGCCTCCTGACATTCTGCGCTGAACCGGCTTTGCGTGCCGGCTCCGGCTGAGGCCTCATTTATCATGACAAAATCATAATAAAAACAGAAGACGCCCCCCTCTGCTGCCCGTTCTGAGAACCCATGCGCTGCGCCCTATCGAACACCTGCGATAACGGGAAGTGTGCGCTGACGTACTGACCCACCGGCCGAAAATAAATATAGTGCGTAAAGAAAAACTGGAATCGGAACAGGCTGTGTTTATGCCAAGAACGTTTTTATCGACCCTGTCAGACGGATAACAGCGCGTGCTGAATGGCCTTGTCTGTCCAAAGAGCACGGGAAGAAGCTCTTACTCGTGGGGCGGGTATTTTACAGGTTTGAATTGAATCTTGAGCATGCGTTCAGCATCGTAAATCTTCAAAATTGCAATCAAGAATTTAATCAACCATGAGAAATCGTTCAAGAAAAATATTGTTGGTCTTCGGTGTGCTATTTGCCGGGGGTTGCGATATCTCAGCCGAAAATCGTCCTTGAAAAAAGCGCGGACGGAAAACGCAACTGGGACCTTAAAAAGACGGAGGAAGAAACAGAAGCCTCAACCAGCTCATGAATAAGAGACTCAAGCCAAAAAAATGCTGAACGCCCTTCACGCGGACTCTTCTGGGTTGTATGGAAATCATTACTGTAATTTCTTATAAATTTGCCAGGGCAAAACTTTTCGTTCACCGGACCATCACGATCTGCGATCAATACCGCTGAGGAACATAACAGTCGTACGTTCCGCGTCAGGGAAACTGGTAAAGTCACATTAACTAAGGTAAGCTGTAATTTAGTCTTATGGCAAAAGCATGATCTGCTCCTGTTTTTACTCTCCCAGCTATAAATTGGCATAACCTAGCAGCCTGTCGGACTTGAAGAATCAAAGCGAAAAAGCGGCTGAGTGAGGATAGATTTTGACGATTTTGAAGGCTAACAGTTGTTCTATTGGTTGAAAAAGCGGCGAAATATAGACCAGCCAGACGCTTTTGTAGCCGATTTCCTTTAAGTCCGGCAGACTGCTAGCATTAGCTTATATTATTCAATTTTCAGTACAATTCTTAGCCTGCAGGCCAAGAAAAGCAGGAGCAAGAGGTAATGTTCAATTTAGGCTCCAAAGAACCTGTAATAGCGAAGGCGAGGATTTCAATTGAGCGTCCTGCCGCCGAGATATTCAAGTATGTTGGAGAGGGATTCTTTGAAAATTACCCAAAATGGTCTCCCGAGGTCATTGAACTTGAAAGAATCACCGATGGTCCCTTGAAATTAGGAACCATGGCAAGGCAGGTCCGTGTTGACCAGGGACGCCGATCAGAAACAAAGTTCAAGATTAACGTTTATGAGCCGAACAAACGCTTGGGATTTTCCGGGATTTCAGATCCTTTTCACTGTACATACGAATTACGGGATATTAATTCGGGCACATCGGCCGAACTGATTTTTATTTTTGAACTGAGTGAAATCCAGATGTTTATGCGGCCCTTCGAAAAGTTGATTCGCGTGGTGGTTCAGGAAGGTGCCGAACGCACGGTGAGAAACCTAAAAAAATTAATGGAAGCCAACAAATATGCGACTGCCTGATCAAACCCTCCGCCTCACCAAATTATCCAGGAGAAAAGAATGACCTTTGTGGTTGAAAAAGACCCCGGATTGATTCCCGAAATATTATCCCAAATACTGGATGGTTCCGTTAATGGCATCACGCTGGTGGATCCCGATCAGGAGGATATGCCCATTATCTATGCTAATAGCCAATTCGCAGCCATGACGGGATATTCCCTCGAGGAGATTCTCGGGCGCAATTGCCGTTTTCTCCAAGGGAAAGATCGGGAACAGGAAGCGCGTTTCACGATGAAGCAGGCTATCGAAAATCACCAACGCGTCGAAGTAACTATTCGCAACTATCGTAAGAATGGAGAGCTTTTTTTTAATCACCTTACGCTTACTCCACTTTTCGATGGCGCTAGAAATCTTCTTTATTATCTGGGTGTCCAGTACGACGTGAACCGGAATAGGGACTTGATCTCGAAGTTCAGCATGCAGCAGGAAGCCGACACTAGACGATTCTTGTCATCGTTGTTGCCCAGACCCTGATAGCAGTTCTGAGAGTGGACAAAATCAGCTATATATTCTTTAAGTCTATAGCAATCGTCATGCAAGTTGATCAATTACGGTAAAAGAGGATTTATATGACCCCACAAGCGTCTGCAAGCATTCAACGGCCCCGGTCAGACGACCGCCCTTTATGGGACGTTGCGTTCGCGGTGTTTGGGTACCCGGCATTACTGATAGCCCATAGATTAAAAGTCTTTTCGTTGCTCGCGGAAGGAGCGCTGGCCCTGCCCGATATCTGCGAGAAGCTAAATATTAAACCACGGCCAGCCGAGGCAATCTTGACGGTTGCCACAGCGTTAGGCTTCCTTTCGTTGCAAGCCGGGCGTTATTCTCTGACTGCGCTTGCGGAAGACTATCTTCTGGAAAAGAGTCCCAGCTATTTTGGTTTCTTCTGGGATATGATGATTGATAATTCTTCGGTATTTTCCTATGCGAGCCTGGAGCAGGCGGTGCTCACGAATTCTCCTCAGGCTTACGGTGGGGGCGATATTTACAAATCGCATGAAGAGCAAGCAGAGTTGGCACGTAGATTCACGCGCGGAATGCACAGCATCAGTATGACATTAGCCGGCACCTGGCCGGATGTTATTGATCTTTCCGGCTGCCGGATGATGCTCGACATCGGTGGAGGGTCAGGCGCTCATTCGATTGGAGCAGCGCTGAAATTGCCAAATTTGCAGGCGTTGATTCTGGATCTGGAGCCGATATGCGAGGTAGCTCAGGAGTTCGTCGCCCGGCATGACCTGCAAAACCGCATAAGGACTCATGTTTCCGACATGTGGAACGATCCGTTTCCCAGAGCCGATCTTCATTTTTATTCAAATATCTATCACGATTGGCCTCCAGAGAGATGTCAGTTTCTCACGGAGAAAAGTTTCAATGATCTGGAATCAGGTGGACGTATTATTATCCATGACGTGCTCTATAACGATGAAAAAACGGGACCTTTCGCACCTGCAGCTTACAGCATGCTAATGATGGGGTGGACGGAGGGTGAGTCTTATTCAGGCCTTGAAATTTCCACAATGCTGAAGGACGCGGGATTTCATGACATTCAGGTGTACCCGGCGTTCGGATACTACAATGTCGTTACCGGCCTCAAGCCATAGGATTTATAACGCCTTTTCTCACTGTGATACCGGATTATGTGGCTCAGGGTCTGCGCAACTCGGGTCCTGTTGATGAAATTGAACAGCTCTAGAATCGCTCATCCAATGTCGAATATGTTTATCAAATCCATCAGGAGCAGCTTGATAAAAAATTCATGCGCTTACGGCTTTTTAGCAAGTCTGGTTTTCCTCACCGCGGGTCCTGCAATGGTTAATGCCGACGAACATGGCAAGAAGGCTCAAGAGTATCTGGAAAAAGCGATCAAAAGCGGAAAAGAAGGAAGCACGGAAGGAGTGGTCAGCCATACTGAGGAAGCGAGGAAGGAACTGATCAAACAAAATAAGGACCATCCCTATACCAATCTTCAAAAGCCTATATACGGGGAATACGAGAAGGTCGAGCACGACAAGGAAATCTTCGAAGAAATGGATGTGGCCATTGACGAAGCTAAAGGCGGACATACCCAGGAAGCCGTGGAAGCCGTAGAACGAGCTTCCATTCATCTTCAGGAAAAAGAGCAGACCCGATAAGTGGAGTAATGGATACGAAACAGCTCGGTCAGGTTGAAGCGGCGTTCGCAGTAATAGCGGGATCTGTCATTTGGCTTGATTCAATGTCTCTTTATGAGGCTTGAATCCTAATGCTTTCATTGCCGGTGATATGGACTGCTTTGTAGCCTCTTTATAGTCTGCCCATGGAGCATTCCCTTTATCCAGGCGGCTGTGAATATTGGAAACAGACCAGCGAGCCCCGCTTGTAAGGGCCTCCAGTTCTTCCCATGCCACAGGTACAGACACACCCAACCCTGGGCGTGCACGAGCTGGTAGTCGATAAAGATTCTTCCCACGCGATTACTCGGCCCGCTTTTTGCTACAAAACGCTGCGGTATTGTCTTGGCAAGATGTTGAACAATAGTTTGGGAGAAGTTCTTTACGGTGTCCCAGTCGCGCAGCCTTTTCACGGGGACTATCACATGCAAACCCTTTCCTCCACTGGTCTTGAGAAAAGACTTCAATCCCAGTTCATCAAGGAATACGCGGACAAGCTGCGCCGCTTCCTGCATGTGACCCCACGAAACCCGTTCACCTGGATCCAGATCGAATGTCATTCTGTCGGGTTTGTCGATAGCATCCTTGGTGGCGTTCCAGGTGTGTAACTCGATCACATTCATTTGGGCTGCGAACATGAGCCCGTCAGGCGTGGAAATTTCCAGAAAAGAGGGATGCTCAGGGTCCAGAGCCGGGTCAAGCTGATCGACCCCTGGCATATTATCTTTTTCCAGATGTTTCTGAAAAAACAGCTCACCCATGACTCCTTCAGGTGCGCGCACGAGGGATACAGGCCTCCCCTTGAGATGTTCCAACATCAGAGGAGCCACCAAAGCATAGTAGCGTATAAGATCCATTTTGGTAAACCCGGTGGATGGATCGATTACCCGTTCTGGATGCGTTACACGTAACGATGCCGGGATCGTCGTTGATCCCGGCTTGGTAGCCCTCGAATGAACCGGTTTCTCGCGAATGACCGTCTCGGCTTTCTTGTCAGTCCTCAAACCATGAAACACTGAGTGACGAATATGGTCATCCCGTGTCCACTCGCCAAAAGAAACCTCAGCTACCAGTTCCGGCTTGACCCAATGGACGTTCCGGCCGATACCGCTGGCTCCGGTAAAAGGATTCGCGGCGGCTCCGATTTTATCCAGCTTCGTTTTCAGATCGCCAAGCGTTTTATCGCTGAATCCCGTGCCTACATTGCCAGCGTATCGGAGTTTCTTTTTTTCATCATAAAAACCCAGCAAAAGCGAACCGATACCTATCCGGGAACCCTGCGGATCCGTGTAGCCACCTATGACGAATTCCTGGCGCTGACTGCACTTGAGTTTTATCCAGTCGGGGGAGCGACGTGAAACATACATGGAAGTCTTGCGCTTACCAATAACGCCTTCCAGCCCCATGCGGCACGCGGAAGCAACTATGTCACCTGCAGGCGCATCAAAGGCTTCACTGAAACGAACCGTTTCTGGTGGAGTTGTCCCGAACAATTTTTTCAGGAATTCCCTGCGTTCGACCAGGGGAGCAATTTTCAGGTCATATCCATCATAGAACGGTATATCAAAAAGATAATAAATGATGTTCTGTGGCCGTGAACTATAAAAAGCATTTTGCAGTGCCTGAAAATCCGGAATGCCGTTTTCGTCGGGCACGATGATTTCACCATCCAGCCACCCCGCTCTCAGACCCATTTTACTCAATGCTTTCACCATATCAGGCAGCTTGTGGGACCAGTCGTTTCCGTTGCGAGTGAACAACTGGATTTTTTTACCATCTATTCTGGTCAGTATCCTGTAGCCATCGAACTTGATTTCGTATATCCACTCAGCGGAATCATCGGGAGGTCCATCAACAAGCGTTGCAAGCTGCGGTTGCAGAGTAAGGGGAGGATCAGCCTTAATCGCTTTTCGGGGCAGATCCGGTAAGGCAGAAAACTTTCTTTCCCCAGCTGCTACGTGGTTTGCGGACTTGGCATCTTTCCGGGAATCAGGCATTTCAAGTTCAGCAACGCTTTCGGGCATTTCATCCACCACGCGATATTCACCTGCGGAACGAACATACTTATCTTTCTCTTTGATAAGCAGCCAGGCCTCTTGCCTTTCCTCCTCTTTATTTTTCATACGAACCAGCGTCCAGCAACCCTTTAGCTTGTACCCATGCAGTTCGAATTTCAGTTTGCCGTCACGATAACCTTTTTTCGGATCCTCAAGAGGAACCCATGTTCCCGTGTCCCAGATGATGACCTTGCCAGCCCCATATTGCCCGGCTGGAATCTGGCCTTCGAAACGATTATAGGAAACAGGATGATCTTCGACGTGAATCGCCATGCGCTTGTCATTGGGATCGAAGCTTGGCCCTTTGGGCACAGCCCAGCTTTTCATGGTTCCCTCCAGCTCAAGCCGGAAGTCATAATGCAGGCGGCTTGCCCAATGTTTCTGGACAACAAATGACAACGCCGACTTATTTTTGTCGCTGCGTTTATCAACTCCGCTTGGTTCAGACGTTACAGAAAAATTACGTTTAGAACGGTAGGTTTTGAGCAAATCCGGCTTTACCATATATTTTCCGTCACATGGTGCGGTGCTTGTGCGTATCGCCCGCTCGATTTGATGTGTTCGTCGCATTCACCTTCCCGGATGTTTCGGCTGGCGCCTTCTCATGATCACCCTTGCTCTTGCCCTTTTTCAGACTACGCTGAAGAAGTTCGGTCAGGTCAAGAATTTGTGCTCCGCCAGAAGGTGTTTCGGCTTGCTCCGGCTGAATCACGGATTGAAGGTCGCCCTTTTCAACCTTCTGGTGCACGAGCTTCATGATTTCGTCCTTAAAGGAATCCCGGTATGCCTCTGGATTCCATGTCGAGCTCATATCGTTTATCAATTGCTCAGCCATCTTCAGTTCTTTTTCTGAAATAGCAACCGCCTTCGTACCTTCCACTGGAATATCCAGATTCTCCCAGTTACGAATCTCATTGCCCCATCGCAGCAAATTCAGCACCAGCACAGGACCAGACGGCACCAGTACGGCGAGATGCTGCTTTGTCTGGATTACCACGCGAGCAATACCCACACGCTGAGTTTTGCGAAGGACTTCACGTAAAAGTGCGTAGACCTTTGCTCCCTTATTGATGGGTGCGACGTAATACGGCCGTTCCAGATAAATGAAAGGGATGTCGGTATTGGAAACAAATGTTTCTATTTCGATCGTCTGGGTCGTCTTGGGATAGGCCGCGGAAAGTTCCTCCTGGCTCAGAATGACATACTGCCCATCTTCATATTCGATTCCCTTGACGATGTCTTCTCTGTCAATCTCTTTGCCAGTTTTTTTGTTGATACGTTTATAGCCGACAGGGTCCATACTCCGCTTGTCCAGCCAGTCAAAATCTATCCCTTGCTCGGAAGTCGCTGAATGAAGGGCTACGGGGATATGTACCAGACCAAAGCTGATAGCGCCTTTCCATAGAGCTCGGTTGCTTGAACTGGCCATAGTTTGCTTTGGAAAAATTCAACTTTACATACGGGAAAAGCGATTGGGTTCTGGCTCATTATCAGGAAATATACGGGAGACCCCTTTTTACTAGAAACGTACCAGCACCCGGATAAAAATAAGCATAATTTACACGGGATTAATTGTATGTGCGATGTCGCACTGAACAACCCGTCGGAGAACTTCATTCTTTGAAATGGCAATAAACAAATGTTTTGCAATTTACGTTCTTTCTTTGTAAGGAATTCAAATTTATATGGATTATTTGTCCTTGTTACAATGGCCCGCGATGGTGGTCAATATACTATCAGTCTGGTTGCTGACTTCTCAATCCAAAGGCAAACGCCATGCTGGATTCTGGCTTTCTCTTCTCAGCAACCTCTTATGGGTTCTCTGGGGATGGTATGCCCAGGCTTTTGCAGTTCTTGTTCTGCAGATCGCGCTGGCAACACTTAATATCCGTGGTGTCCGTAAAACCGAAAGTAAGGCATAGGTGCGCGGCTCATCAATAAAGACGATATTGAAAACCTGATGTCGGGATATAACCGGCGAAAAAGGCTAATGCTTTCTGTGCCGAGGAACACGGCGGGGATCCTTGTTGAGCAAAGCTGGAGATAAATGAAAAAAAATCTATCAATTCGGTTGAGTAAAATCCTCCTGATAGCCGGAATTGGCTGTCTCGCCTTGGTAGTCGCCTTTAATAATGTTGTCGATTACCCGTCAAACTTCCTGTTTGTTCAGCATGTGATGTCGATGGACACGATTTTCCCGGATAATGTTGTTAAGTATCGAGCGATCACTGAACCTCTTCTGCACACCGCAGCCTACGCACTTATCATTTGCTGGGAATTTGCGGTGGCCATATTGTGCCTTTCAGGTGCGCTCCAATTACTTAAACATATAAAGAGCGATGCGCAGAACTTTGACAAAGCGAAATTTTTATCTATCCTTGGCTTGTCATCCGGTTTTGCGTTGTGGTTTATTGGCTTTATGGTAGTTGGCGGAGAATGGTTCTGCATGTGGCAATCCCCAGACTGGAATGGTCAGGAATCGGCTTTTCGCTTCGTGGTCTGCATTGTCCTGGTGCTGATGTATACTGTGCAACGTGAAAATTAATTGAAATACAGAAATCGGGAAAAATCCGGCACTCGACCAACGCTAATCGGGAAAGACAATATCTTGCGATCCCACCTTTGCGGATTGCCGGGGGGAACACTGTACAGTTCCGGCTGATTGTCCAACATAAGCCTTCCCTTTACCGCATCAGGCACGAGGCGGTTCATTCCCCGGCGTCTCGTTTCTCACCAGCAAGTTGTTATCCCAGATCCACCCAGATCTCCGAAACCTCCTTATTTACGCAAAAACAGGCTGCGCCCAAGGCGGGGAAACAACATAAGCAGCACGATAAGAGACATTAAGCCAGGTAACCACCAGACACCAGGCATACTGCCGATCGCGCCCCGCATTACCCAGTTCTGGGCAAGTATGCTCAGAACATAGTAGAGCGCGGAAACGCCGGCAGCGACTATATAGGTTCTGGTACTTTTGTCCTGCCGGGGGGAAGCACGGCTCAACGGCACAGCAATCAGGGCTAACAGAATTGTCGAAATGGGTCGTGAGAGCCGCCATTGAAACTCGGCAATATCCTTCGGCCGTTCTGAGTTGGACAATGCTGCGGTAGTGGTCGCCTTGCGATTGAGTTCCGAAACGGTTTTGTTGTCGGTGAAATACACCATTTTCTCGAATCGGGTGACCGTATCCCTTCCCACTACTGGAGAACGCATAAGCTGGTAAATAACTCCATCATATAGATGTATTTGGGGGCGCTCGCCAGCTACCAGCATTTGCTGATGAGCCTCTCGGGCTACAATGATCTCGCTTTTGTCGGCCTGCTTCATGTACTGAAATACATCTTTCATCCGCTTGCCGGTTTCATCCCTGGTCTGAATATAGATTACCCGGCCGCTGCCTTCGCTTCCGTAGAAGCGTCCGGCCTGGATTCGATCGGTATTCAACTCGCTTTCCGCCTGCGCATTCAGACTGTAGCTTTCTTTATAAGCCCATGGACGTACATGGATCGACAGAACGCCGCTGGCAATCCCGACAGGGATGATGAATATAAGCACGGCGTATACTATGCGGTGATCGCTGACCCCGGCGGAACGTAATACGTTAATTTCCTGATCCCTGTGCAATCGGCTCAGAGCGACGATTACCGCAATGTAGAGGGTAATGGGCATCACTACTTCCAGGGCAATCAGCGTCTTGAGCAGCAACAGCTTCAGCATGACGGCAAGGCCAAGCGTGTTCGTTACCCCCTCTGCCAGCAATCGGCCACCAATGAAGCTTCCGTATAATCCCACGAAAATTGCGCTTACCACAGCGAATGGTCTCAACAATTCGCGCGCGATATACCGTTCTATTATCTTCACTGACTGTCTCCCATTACATGGAATTATATTCGCTGTACCCAGGATACGGCAGCATTTTGCGGCCTCACAGATTTTTCGTATTAAGAAAACCTTTTCTTCACATACGGTGTGTTAAGTTGCCAAATTCGACAATTGACCGCTCATTCTTCAGTTTAGAGCTATAATTCATAAAGACTTCTTACATCACTTGACCTTCACCTTTATGGTGAGTTCGCTATTGGGCGGATTGCACAATTTTTGGGATACACGGCCGCGTTGTTCGCGAGGCTCTGGAATGGGGCGTCCCGGAGCGTCGCACCAGGGGCTCAGTTAAAGTGGGATTGGGGCAACCTGGGAGACACACTCACCGCGTTTCATGGCCGTCCGCATCCCGCTGCGGAGGGGTCGCGCCTTTCCTCCGGAATGAATTGTGGTTTCCCTCTACAGCCACCAACTTCCCGGCCAATCATTCTGGTGGGCACAAAAGAAGCAATAATTGGAATATGATGCGGAGAAGAATCTCTCAAGGGTTGGCTTCGCCAACCGGGTCCGACGATGTATTCCACGTAACACTCCGCGAGGATATCCCCCGCGGCGCTTGTATTACGGGATTACCCAAGGTTATAGAAAAACCAGAACTCGCATGTGATTATTGACATATGAAAGCAAATGCACCTGTTATGCCATTCATTCTTGTGCTAATCCTGATGGTCAGCAATTCGGTATCCGCCTCAGGAGTCAAACCGCCAGAAAATGAAGGTGTTCCCATCGTAGGCATAGTCGAGCGGCCGAGCGAGTACCGGCATGATGACATCGACATCAAAATACAGAACGACGGCGAAAAAATTATTGTGGATGCGAGTTTTACTGTACCCGTCGCGCCCCATCATGCATGGGCAGTTTTGACGGACTTCGATAACACACCCAGCTTCATGTCAAGCGTCCAGTCCAGCAAAATCACCCATACGACTGGCAACCATTTGCAGGTCTCGCAAAAGGGTGTCACAAAATATGGTCTTTTCATCTTCTCATTTGATTCAGTACGGGAAATTAGCTTATCTCCTTTCAAGAAAATTCGGGAGCGCATGATTAGCGGCAACATGCGCGCAATGGAGGAAACGACTCAACTATTGCCTGAAGGCAACCAGACCCGCATCATCTACCACGCGAATATTATTCCCAATACCTGGATTCTCAAATTTGCCGGACGAATTTTCATCGAGAACGAAGCAAGGAAGCAGTTTCAGGAAATAATAAACGAGGTGATCAGGAGGAAACAACGAATAATCTCGAGCAGGTGATTGGAACTTCAGAATATGTCCGCAAATTTGCCAGCCGCGCTCCACGAAAAATTTTATTCGGACGTTCCCTTGCTCCTTTCAAATATAAAACAAGTTTCGCCCCAGTTTCTGGTTGTTTTGGACTTCACCATAAGGCCCGCCTGCTCCATCAATTTTACCGCTTCCCGCTGCTCATCATCGGTTCCAAGTTCGACGATAACAGACCTGAGATCCGGATTTTTTAAAATATTCTCAGCGCCCTTAATAATGGCAATCTCAATGCCATCGACATCAATCTTGATATAATTGGGACAGGGTAATCCCCACTTGCTGCACAAGTCGTCCAGCGTTACACCAAACATGCCCTGAATATGGCTGGCCGGTATTTTCATGGTACTCAAATCTTCTTTTCCAAACTGCGAACGGTTCCCGCCCCCGATGAATTTGGGAATATAGAGTTTCGAGAATCCGCTGGCTCCGGATATGGCAACGCCATAGGCGGTAATATTCTTCTCAAGCTTGTTCAGATATATATTCCTGTTAAGCAAATAATAATTGATGCATTGAGGCTCAAATGCATACACTTTGATTTTATCGCCGAATTTCCTGGCGGGATATAAGGAGTATTGACCGATATTCGCACCCAAATCGAAAAAATACGAGCCGGGTTCAAAACTGTCCAGCCAATCCAGGGTATCCGGTTCCTTGATGGAGTATGTTTTTGCCCGTTGAAGTGTTCGAACATTGTCCACGGCGATACGTATGGATTGACCCTTGACGTTTACTTTTGTGTAGCCGCCTTTTATTCCATAAAGCGCCACAAGAATCCACGACAGGATATTTATGAAAAATGTGGACATATTGGCAACTATAAATTGACTAATGCAACAGGTGGATTAACGCCGAAGAATATCCGGTTTATTTCTTCAAACACAGACATTTTCAGTCGCGAATAAACAAAAAGCGGTGTAAAAATGTTCTACACTAATTTTCATGCGAGATAGCTACGTAAGCGGGTCTCGCCAAAGGACCGGCTGCTGCTGATCGATTTTTTTCAAGGAAAAGACGAAAACCGCCTATGCTTTAAGCATAATTCAGCCGGCCAGCATATCGGCATTATAAGGTGAGCCACTCTCCGCGAGCGCTGCCGAAACCTCTTCAATGCTTACACTCCTTTTTGTTAAAAGACTTTTTTTGAGAAACGGAAACTTTAACTCGGTAATGAAGGGCTTCCATAATTGGAGAGGGGGATCGATCCAGCTTTTCGGCCTCTCGGCATAGGGGATTCGATCCAGGGCGCTTTTCAGGCTACAAAGTGCCGAGATCTTAAATCGGCCATCGAGCAATCGAGAAAAACCGACCTCATATTTTCTTACTATTGCCATCTTGAATCCTAAAACCTCAACGCGGTTAAAAAAACCGAGGAACTCATCAGAGGCGATCACAGGTTTTTTACAATAAAGAAAATAGGATTGCAGGTGCGGATGGTAGCGGGAGCAATCCGTCACTCCGACAATATCGGCATCATGATTCTCAAGTCTCGTGATTATATCTTTGATGCTGAAAAGTGGCCCGATAACACTATCATTGGCCAAAAGAAGCGCACTGTATGCGCCATGTTCAGGGTATTCCTGCAATCCTGTTTTCCATCCATAAAAATCGTAGCCCCTATTCTCCCGGCTTATTATTCTTATACAACATTCCGACAATTTTTTCAGATCTTCATCACGGATAGTATCGCTCGAACTGATAAATACGATATTGAATCCCACCAGCGAAAGTTCATGAAGATATTGGTAGACATTCTCTCTGATAATGCTTTCTTTATCATAGCTACAAAAAAGGCATGCCGGCTTATCATAATGTGGCGCCAGACTCCCCCCGTTTTACATACCGCAGCAGAGGCTTCTCGTACGTTTTTTTGTGAGCAAATAAAATGATTTATCGCGCAGATACGTTAGATCCGAGACTATCGTTTTAGTATGCCAATATGCGAATATTTTCATAAACCTTGGCGAATAAGCTGATTTAGTGGATGGGGTAAGAATCCAGGGTGATAAAAAAGGTGATCAGCTTAACGTAATAAATCCTTGCGAAAGCTCTTCAGCCCCCTGGCATACCGATGATAGCGCAGCGCTGCCAGCTCACGCAGGGCACCGGGCAGCCGGCGCCAACGGGCATCGGGCAGCGCGGCGCACGCTCGCCGGAAGATCAACGTCTCATCAAGCCGTTGGAGATTGTGTCCGCTGACAGGAAAGCGATCGGAAAATTCACGCAAGCGTGTCAGCACCGCCTCGAAACGGAGAACCTGCGGTCCATGAATCGCAGCACAGGTTTTACCGCGATGCATGCCACGATATGGTATGCCAATCTGATTGGCGCCGTGCTGACGATAAGCGATCAGCGGCGTTGGCAGTGCGGCCAAGTGCGATATGGCGCCGATCAGCATCGCGATCCAGCCATCATGCACCCATAGGTCGGATATGGGCAGCACGAGCTCCCGGTAAGAAGAACGAAAAGCCATGGTTGCACCTGTTACCACAAAATGTTTAAGTACTACCGAAAAGGCGTCGCGGGCTGCAGCCTGCGCCTGCTCGCCGGGACTGAAATGGACCGCTTTCCATAAGCGCAACCTCAGCGGACGCAGATCCTGGTCGACCACATCCGCATCGGTGAATACAAGACCCGCCCCCGGATCATTTATAAAACATTCTTCGATGAGGGCAATCTTGTCTGGATACCACACATCGTCCTGATCACACAGGAAGATGATGTCGCCACTGCAGGCACGTATGGCCATTTCGAAGTTACGCGTCGAGCCGAGGCGCGCTCTGTTTGCCTGAAACCGCACGAGAAAGGGCGCATGCCGGGCAAAATCCAGCACGATAGCTTGCGTTGCATCAACTGAGGCATCGTCGAATACCACCAACTCGTCCGGCTGCCGGGTCTGGTGCAGAATGCTGTCGAGCTGTTCGCCAATATAACGCTCGCCATTGTAGGTAGCCAGGGCGATGGATAATGATGGCCGTGCAATCGCAACATCAATGGATGGCATGACCGGCGATAGGGTCGACATAACGGGATCAGTAATCTCCTGGAAAATTCCGGTCATCAGGTAATCATGCGAATACAAGTTTTGCAGCGTGCACGTCCGGGTGAGGTTGATCCTGGCTTGTCCTGGCCCGCACCTGCCCTTCCAGCAACGCCACATAGCGGGATAATACGTCCGCATCCC
>CAJDUY010000008.1_pt2 | contig 27600 bp, 18 predicted proteins | sample 7390911 | NCBI WGS metagenome assembly CAJDUY01 (sample SAMEA7055686, study PRJEB34461) | soil metagenome | biome: terrestrial ecosystem; feature: Peninsula; material: soil | place: Antarctica | collected 2016 | reverse complement strand
AATCGGCTGCGTAGATCTCTATCGTAGGGCAGATAAAAGGTGTATAGCAGAGACGGCGGTGACGAATTAAGATCCGATAGCACCGCATCGATCCCGTCAAGGCTGGTGCCCGACATGATCCCAATATAGTAAGCAGTTTTCAAATCCGGCCGTCGATATACCCTGCTATTTTCCGATACAGGATTAATACAGAGCTAGTCCACGAATGCGAGGTTAGTGCCACGCAACATATCCAATCGAGCCATAAGCGGCTTTGTATAATCGTAGAATACAGCCATATGCTTGGCTGAGACGGGATTAGCGGCCGGCATCGCTACACGCAACGGGTCGCGTTGCACACCATTGAAGCGAAATTCATAATGCAGATGTGGGCCTGTAGCCATTCCAGTGGCACCGACATGGCCGATTATATCGCCCTGGCTGACACGCTGCCCCTGACGCAAGCCTTTAGCGAAAGTTGATAGGTGCCCATAAACGGTAGAGTACTGCCCCTGGTGTTGCAGGATGATGACGTTACCATACCCACCCTGCCAGCCTGCAACAGCCACTGTTCCATCGGCGGCGGCCTTCACTCGCGTACCCGTTGGTGCAGCATAATCAATGCCGCTATGAGCACGCCACGTTTTCAGAATCGGATGGAAGCGAGCGCTGGAAAAGCCGGAACTAATGCGAGAAAATTCCAATGGTGAACGAAGGAATGCTTTTCGCAAATTTTTGCCGTCAGGTGCGTAATACCCGCTTTCACCATTTTCCGCCTGAAAATAGACTGCTCGATGCGGTATCCCCTGGTTAACAAACTCCACTGCCAGTACTCGTCCGGCTCTAGCCGGTTCGCCGTTACCATAAAGCGAGTCATACACTACCGTAAACCGGTCTCCCTTGCGTAAGTCCCGGTGAAAATCAATGTCCGATGCCAAAACATCGACAATCTGAATAGCAACGCTTTCTGGCACCCCCGCCCTATCGACGGCAGCGAACAGCGAACTAGTTATTACACCGGATTTCATCTGAATGTGGGTCTCCAGATCGGCCGCTTGCTCGTTTACCTTGAAAATGCCTCCGCTTTTTTCCATCACCAATTGCTCACTACCGCCGGGAAAATAGCGTAGCAAAAGTAATTCGCCCGTCGCGGTCGTCTGCACGTGGACAGTCTTGCCGGGTACCAGTTGATACATGGCCTTCACATCCCTTGCATCGCGCAGAAAACTGGCTGCATCCTGATTATTCACTTCGAGCCGGGAAAGCAGGGTTGCAATTGTGTCACCGCGCTGAATGCTTTCCTGACGCCAGAACGTCATATGGGCGTCGGAAACGGGAACAATTTCAGGGAGATCAAGACTGAGGATAACTTCCTCTACCGGAGGATCCTCCAGTGAAGTGTCTGGCGCAATGCCAAAAGCAGCCACCATGCCGAATAGGGGAAAACTCGATAAAAGAATTAACCAACGCAGCTTTTTTTTTGTCAGCATCAGCGGTTCTCGCGCTAAAACGCTGTTTTTGTCGCCCAGCATACTTTCCCTCACGACCTTTGAGAGTATAAAGTCTAACATAAAATTTGTGCGCTACGGAATTCAACGCCGCGTCAAAATGTCAGAATTCAGGTAAATTACCCACCTTTTTAGCTAACGCCCTTTGTCCGAACGCAACCGATTCACTCTCACCCCGTTCCGCATGTAAAGAAACTGAATAAGTCCTCCGTGGGACATGTTACTTACCACATTCCTAAGGGTTATTCGGAGATTTCTTGGACCGGCACCGTTTGCTTTCTCGATTGGCAGCAGCTACCATATACGTTTTTAACGTTATATTACAAGACAATAAAATAAATGCAGGAAAAACAGTCTTTACCACCAACCAGAAAATACCCTGCGAATGCCCATTCTTAGAGACGATCTATACTCATCCCAGCTGTTCGGCTGAGATAGTCATTTCGCCTTTCTGACCAGCTAGTATTCCCTCATGGAGTGTGTTTCATGTCTACGGAAGATCCGACGCTTGATCTCTTGGCCTATCATGCCTTTCCTCACCTTGCGGAGGCGTTGCAGCTACGATTTGATATTATTATACACGCGTGGGAAGTCGCTGTGCGTCGTACACTGCCTGCTGCAGATGAGCTCACTCTTCAACGGCTTCGCAACTCCCTGCCTTTGATTTTGCAAGAGATGGCCGATGCATTTACTTCGGATAAACCCCGCGCTACCCAAGATCTCATCGAAGGCAGTAAAAACCACGGCGCAACACGCTTTCATGAAAACTACAATGTCCGGGAGCTAATCGTCGAATACCGACTGCTTCGGAGAATAATCATTGAACAAGTCTCGGAAGCCCTGAACAATCGATTGGATGCGCGGAGTAACGTTGCCTTGAACATGGCCGTGGATGCGGTTCTTCAGGGAGGCGTCGTTACATTTATCCGGCACTTGCAGCGGCAGATCAAGGCCTCTACCGAAGTTCAGTCCAGCTACCTCTCCTTCCTCTCGCATGATCTTCGGAATCATCTCAACCATGCCACGCTTCGTTTGCAGCTTCTTGCCGCAAAACTTGCTCAGGTTCCGGAGTTTGCAGCTCGGGTGGAGGATATTCAGTCGATCAAGCGAGCCATTTTTCAGACGACTGCCGGAATGGATCGGTTGCTGCAGGCAGAGCAGCTTCGGAAGGAGTCTGTCGAGCTCAGAACAGATCCGGTGAACCTGAACCTCCTGATATCGGAAGTAATCAAACAGGTAGATCACGAAGCAAAATCCAAGGGATTGGAGTTGGAGGCAGACGTGCCCGAGGGAGCTCAGGCCGCAAGCGATGAGGGATTGCTGACTCTTGTATTGCAAAACCTGTTAGGTAATGCGGTCAAATACAGTTCAAGGGGAAAAATAAAAGTGATTGCTCAAAATACCTCGAATGATGAGGACATCAGTTGGGTGTTGAGCATTGCCGACCAAGGCCCGGGAATCGCACCGGAGAACCTGAATCATTTGTTCGATGCTTTCCGGCGTGGTGATACGTACGGGAAACCTGGCGTGGGGTTGGGACTAACCATCGCGTCGCAAGCTACCAGGCTTTTGGGTGGCAAGCTGGAAATTGAATCGAAAGTTAATGTTGGCTCAACGTTCCGGTTGGTGTTGCCGAGGCTGAGAACCGAAACGTGACAACTGCTCTCTCTCAGTTTGCACGCTCAATTGGCCGAGAAACCAAATTCCCTTTTTCTGTAATCATTTTAACAGCCCTCCTGGATGTGAGCCTCGAGGGTGTATCCCAAGATGGCAATCGACCAATCGGATGCTGGAGCGTCAATTCTCCTTACGGTTGGCGGACCGTGGACTGGAGACTCCTGGATATCAAATCTCACAAGACGATTTATTGAAGTGTCATTGAAGACAATTCGCTCGCAATCAGCCATCTCATTTCTAATCGGCGCATTTACCGTTCTCGGGTTTGCGCCGTTTTATCTTTTTCCAATTCCGGTTTTAACACTCGCGCTGCTGTGCCATTTCTGGCGCACAAGCGCGACACCCCGGCATTCGGCGTTGCTGGGTTTCTTTTTTGGCATGGGCATGTTCAGCGTGGGAGTGACGTGGCTTTACGTCAGCCTGCATGATTTTGGCGCAATGCCGATGCCGATCGCAGTGCTTGCGCTTTTTGTTCTTTGCGCCTATCTCGCATCATTTCCAGCATTAACGGGCTGGATGCTGAAGAAGCTAAATATCGTTATGCCCATTGTCTGGTCACTGGCTGCGGGTGCGTTATGGGGATTATCCGATTGGCTGCGCAGCGTATTGTTCACTGGTTTTCCCTGGCTGACGCTGGGCTACTCGCAAGCGCCGGCCAGCCCTCTGGCAGGTTACGCTGCCGTGCTGGGAGTCTACGGTGTCTCGCTAATTCTAGTTTTAAGCGCGGCATTGATGTGTCTGTTTTTTGAAAAAAGATTTTTCAAAGTGCGTTATCTGATACCTCTGTTAGCGATCTGGAGCACCGGTTTCGGTTTACAGCATATCCACTGGACTGAACCGCAAGGCGAACCGGTAACAGTGAGCCTGCTACAAGGAAATATTTCTCAGGATTTGAAGTGGCGAGAGGACCAACTAATCACTTCAATGGATACTTACGCCAGACTTACGCTGGAAAGCAGCAGCCGCCTGATTATCACTCCTGAGATTTCGGTACCGTTATACCGTGACAATGTACCGTCGAGTTATCTGGCGCAACTGGCTACTCATGCCAAACGCAATAATGGCGATGTTCTTGTCGGCATGGTTGAAGCTCCCGGCGGACGTGGCGAATATTACAATACCATGTTCAGCTTTGGCACATCTCCCGATCAGAGCTACCGCAAGTACCATCTGGTCCCGTTTGGCGAATTCATTCCATTAAAACCGGTATTTGGCTGGGTCATTGATGTACTCAAAATCCCCTTATCAGATTTTTCGCGTGGCGGCCTTGACCAGCAACCCATGAATCTGGCCGGTCAGAAAGTGGCGGTGAATATTTGTTATGAGGATGTATTTGGAGAGGAAATAATCAAGCAATTACCTCAAGCCACTTTACTCGCCAACGTCAGCAATGATGCCTGGTTCGGACGATCCATTGGCCCACGGCAGCACTTGCAGATTTCACAAATGCGCGCGCTGGAGACGGGACGCTACATGCTGCGCGCCACCAACACCGGCGTAACCGCCATCATTAATGAACGCGGCAAGGTACTACAAGAAGCAGAAGTATTTACCACAACCGCCCTGAATGGTATGGCACAGGGATATACCGGTGCTACACCTTATGTTCGTTTCGGCAATAGTCTATTTTTTGTGCTTGCCGGCGTATTGCTGGTTATCGGTTCGTTGCCGATTTTTCGCGGCGGATACAAAAACCTGTAAAATCCCGGCGGTGATGGGCATTAACTCATCGCAACTTGCTCAGGCGTTCTCATGCTCACATTCCAGGAAATCATTCTCTCACTGCAACACTACTGGGACAAGCAGGGTTGCGCGCTGCTCCAATCATACGACATGGAAGTGGGTGCAGGTACTTCGCACACCGCTACCTTTTTGCGCGCTCTTGGCCCGGAACCCTGGAGAGCTGCATACGTGCAGCCTACGCGCCGTCCAAAAGATGGACGCTATGGCGAAAATCCCAACCGCTTACAGCATTACTACCAGTTTCAGGCCGTACTGAAACCCGCTCCCGCCGATATTCTGGAATTGTACCTCGGGTCGCTGGAAGAACTTGGCTTTGATCTGAAACAAAACGATATTCGCTTCGTCGAGGATGATTGGGAAAATCCGACGCTGGGTGCCTGGGGCTTGGGATGGGAAGTGTGGCTCAATGGCATGGAGGTAACGCAGTTCACTTATTTTCAGCAGGTTGGCGGCATGAACTGCAAGCCGATCACAGGCGAAATAACTTATGGTCTGGAACGGCTTGCGATGTATTTGCAAGGCGTGGAAAACGTATTCGATCTAGTATGGACAAAAGGGCTTTCTTACCGTGATGTATATCATCAGAACGAGGTCGAGCAATCGGCCTACAACTTCGAGCACAGCGATGTACATTTCTTGCTCGGCGCCTTTGACAATCACGAAAAACAAGCCAAGTACCTGGTGGAAAATGGATTGGCGTTCCCCGCGTACGAACAAGTGCTGAAAACCGCGCACACTTTCAATCTTCTGGACGCACGCGGCGCGATTTCCGTTACGGAACGCGCTGCCTATATCGGACGAATTCGCAATCTCGCACGTAGCGTCGCGCAGGCGTATTACGAGAGCCGCCAACGCCTGGACTTTCCGATGGCCCCGCGCGAATGGGTCGCGCAATTAATGGAGAGGGTCACTTGAGTAACGCAACCAGAAATCTGCTCGTTGAATTGCTCGTTGAGGAGTTGCCGCCAAAGTCGCTGAAGCAGTTGGGTGAAACATTTGGAACGCTCCTGTTTGAAGGGTTGCAAAAACTTCACAATCTTGGCGGAGGTGCACAACTGACAACCTTTGCATCTCCCAGACGGCTTTCAGCGCATATCACCGACGTCTTTGAAATAGCCGTACAGAAACCTCGAAAAGTGAAGCTCATGCCGGTATCAATCGGACTTGATTCCAATGGCTCCCCCACTTCCACCTTACTCAAGAAATGTGATGCCTTAGGTCTTGGATACTTGGCGAACGTATCTGCGTCAGTCTGGGAGGAGAGAATCTCCCATGAAAGCGACGGTAAAGTAGATTACCTCTTCCACACGGATGTTGCTGCAGGACTCCCACTTTCCGTGAACTTACAGCAGGTGCTTCATCATTCGATCGAGAAAATGCCGATTGCCAAAGTAATGACTTATCAACTCGCCGACGGCTGGAGCAGCGTGAATTTCGTGCGTCCGGTGCATGGACTGGTTGCGCTCCATGGCGCTGAGATTGTACCAATGGTTGCAGTGCTGGGATTGACTGCCGGAAACAAGACGCAGGGCCATCGCTTCGAAGCCAGCATGAATCCGATAGTACTGAAGGATGCCAACAGTTACGCGCAGCAATTGGAAGCCGAAGGTGCGGTCATCGCAAGCTTTGCGGTGCGCCGCGCCGAAATTGTCCGGCAGCTTAACGCTATCTCTGCCGAAGAAGGCTTAAGACCAGTGGAAGACGAAGCACTGCTGGATGAAGTCACTGCGCTGGTCGAGCGGCCGAATGTTCTGGTTGGTAAGTTTGATAGCGCATTCCTTGAGATACCGCAAGAATGTCTGATTCTGACCATGAAGGCAAATCAAAAATATTTCCCGCTTCTGGACACAAACGGCAAGCTCTCCCACCAATTCCTGATCGTTTCCAACATCCGTCCGGTGAATGCCAGCCAGGTAGTTGCCGGAAACGAGCGCGTGTTGCGCTCACGTCTGGCGGATGCGAAATTCTTCTTCGATCAGGATCGCAAGAAATCGCTATATTCGCGTGTCGCCGGTTTAGATAAGGTCGTTTATCACAACAAGCTCGGTACGCAGGCGGAGCGCGTGGAACGGATTTGGGCAGTCGCACAACAGATTGGTTTGCGATTGAGCGGTAACGAACTTGCGGCACAGGCGGGCGAAGCCGCGATGCTATCCAAAGCAGACCTGCTTACCCATATGGTGGGCGAATTCCCCGAGCTGCAAGGCATCATGGGACGCTATTATGCCAGGCACGACGGGCTGTCGGACGATATTGCACTGGCCATCGAAGATCACTACAAACCCCGCTTTGCCGGAGATAAGTTGCCAGGTAATATGGCCGGTATCTGTGTCGCGCTGGCGGATAAACTGGAAATACTGGTCGGCATGTTCGGTATTGGACAGATTCCGACAGGAGACAAGGACCTATTTGCGTTGCGTCGTCACGCCTTAGGCATAACTCGTATGCTGATAGAAAAGAAGCTCGAAATTTCTCTGGAAGAAATGATCAGGATTTCTAGCGGGGTATTCGATAACAGGATTAATTTTGGCGATGCCGAGTCTTATCAATTGCTTAATTTCATCTATGAAAGAATGTCCAGTCAACTGCGCGAACAAGGCTACTCAGCACAACAAATTGAGGCAGTCCTTGCAAAACGGCCACAATTTTTGAACGAAATTCCTCAGCGTCTTGCAGCCGTCCGTGCCTTTTCCGCTTTGCCCGAAGCTGAGAGCCTCGCTGCCGCGAACAAACGGGTGAGCAATATTCTGAAGAAGGTTGAAAGTCTAGTCAGCGGGGAGGTCAATGCCGGGCTGTTGCAGGAGCCTGCCGAGCAGGCGCTGCAGGCTGCGCTCAACATGGTGATACCCAAAGCGGATGCCGCTTTTAAACTTGGAGAATTCAGCTTAGCTCTGCAAGAACTTGCAGCCTTGAGAGCTCCTGTTGACGCATTCTTTGACAACGTGATGGTAAATACAGAAGACCCCGTTTTGCGCGTCAATCGTCTTGCTCTATTGGCCCAGTTGCAGCAGGCCATGAATCTCGACCGTGACGGCGTCATCAATTATGACAGTGACGCTTTCATCAAGACACCGGATGAATGGAAGCCCATTCCCGGCAGCCTGGAAGCGATTGCGCATCTCACCCAGATGGGTTATCGGGTAGTGGTCGCCACCAATCAGTCCGGCATTGGCCGAGGTCTGCTGGACATGGCAGCGCTCAATGCCATTAACGACAAGATGTGGAAAGCGGCGAACCAGGCGGGTGGGCGCATTGACGCAATGTTTTTCTGTCCTCATATCTGTACGGACAAGTGTGATTGCCGCAAGCCTGCAACCGGGATGTTGAGGGAAATCGCGCAGCGATTCGGTCTGGAGTTGAACGGTGTGCTTGCAATCGGCGATTCATTGCGTGATTTGCAGGCTGCAGCCGCGGTAGGTGCGATCCCGGTTCTGGTGCTGACCGGCAAAGGAAAAAAAACGGAAGTAGAGGGCGGGTTACCGGAAAATACCCAAATATTTTCTGATCTCGCAGCAGCCGTTAATGCTCTGGCAGAATAAGTATGATCCTGACGGTGCTGCGCTCGACGCTATACGCTCTATTGCAGATTGTCATTACGCCGTTCTACGCGCTGATTGTATTCGCTGCGTTTCCGCTACAGCCATTCGCCCGCTATCGCATCACTTCCGGTTGGGCACATCTGATGTTATTTCTGCTGCGTGTTATCTGCGGTATTCACTATCGCGTGATAGGAGCGGAACATATTCCAAAAACGCCGAGTATCGTACTATCCAAACATCAATCGGCATGGGAAACCCTCGCGTTTCAGCAGATTTTTCCGCCACAGGTATGGGTACTTAAAAAAGAGCTGTTGCGTGTTCCGTTCTTTGGTTGGGGATTAGCAATGACCAACCCCATCGCAATCGACCGCAGTTCGGGAAAGACCGCGCTGAAGCAGATAGTCGAGCAGGGGAAAGACAGACTTAAGCAGGGGTTCTGGATAGTGATTTTCCCGGAAGGTACACGCATTGCGCCAGGAAAGAAAGGCAAATACCGCATCGGCGGCGCATGGCTCGCCGCACATACCAGTGTATCGGTGGTACCGGTGGCACACAATGCAGGAGAGTTCTGGGGGAAGAATGCTTTCCTCAAACTGCCCGGCACGATTACGGTAAGCATCGGCGCACCGATAGACCCCACAGGAATGGAATCTGACGAGCTCAATACCAAAGTGGAGACTTGGATCGAGGAAGAAATGGTCCGCATCGGCAATCGGAACCAGAGTAAATATGACGACAGCAGAGAACTTATCTCAATCTCTGAAAGGTAATGTAGCGACGCTCACGGGAGAAACTCGCTGCATCAGCCTGAACGGGAAGGAAGTGGCCTACACCCTCAAGCGCTGCAGGCGAAGAACCATTGGCATGAAAATAGATAACGATGGTTTAACCGTTCGTATCCCGTCCAGAGAATCGCTACGCTGGGTTGAATCGGTTTTGAGAAACAAAGCCGATTGGATAGTAAAAAAACTCGATGAATGGGAAAGCAAAAAATCGAGCAGGCTGACGTGGGAAGAAGAGTCAGTTTTCCCACTGCTGGGAGAACCTTGGCGGTTGGCCGCCGCACCTACTGGAGTTATGCGAATGACTCGAGCAACGATAAAGGGCGACGTTGAGGAAAGACAGCTGAAATTGCCGTTGCCATCGGTACTGACTGCCCGGCAGATCGAAAAAATTGTGATGGAATGGTACCGTGATCAAGCGCTAACATGTTACAGCGAACGTATCGCATTCTATGCGGATAAGCTTGGGGTTGCGCGGCCGCAGTTGCGGCTATCTCGCGCAAAAACACTTTGGGGCAGTTGCAATTCGCGTGGTGTGGTCCATCTCCACTGGCGATTGATCCAGATGCCGCTCAATCTGGTAGATTATGTGGTAGCACACGAATTGTCGCACCTCATCGAGATGAATCATTCGCCGGCATTCTGGCGAACGGTAGGGCATGTCTATCCGGATTATGTGGCGGCGAGGAAGGAATTGAAGGGGCTTGGGTGATGTGCGGTGTCCGAATATGTTGTCTTGCAAAAGCCACACCCGTTTATTGATTGGGGAACCTTGTGTTAGTATTTCCAATTCATTGTTCCGGTATCATCCCATGCGTATATTCTGTTCCGCCTCTCTGCTGGTCTTGCTACTCAGCGCATGCGGCCTGAAGGCGCCTCTCTATCTCCCGCAGGAGCAGCTCCCGCAAAAATCGCAACAACCTCAGGATTCAGAGAAAAAGAAGTGAGCGGTTTTCCATGGTTTGATTATCGCAATGCCAGGCTACACGGCGAGTCGGTTCAACTGGACGACATTGCACGGGAATTCGGTACACCTTGTTATGTTTATTCACGCGCGGCGCTCGTTGCCGCTTACGGGGAATTCGACGCCGCTTTTGCCGGACGCGACCATCTGGTGTGCTATGCAGTCAAAGCCAATTCCAATCTGGCTATCCTCAATTTATTTGCGCGTCTCGGTAGTGGCTTCGATATTGTTTCCGGGGGTGAACTCCAGCGGGTGCTGAAAGCGGGTGGTGATCCGCAAAAAATAGTGTTTTCGGGTGTAGGCAAGCAGCCGGACGAAATGCGGGCGGCGCTTGCCGCGGGAATACTCTGTTTCAACGTAGAATCGGAAGCGGAGTTGGCAGTGCTGGACGAAGTGGCGGGCGAGATGAATAAAATCGCGCCGGTAAGCCTGCGGGTCAACCCCGATGTAGATGCCAGAACCCACCCTTATATTTCCACCGGTCTCAAGGAAAACAAGTTTGGTATTCCGTTCGACGAAGCGGAGAAGCTTTATGCCTACGCACGAAAATTTACCAACCTACGCATAAGCGGACTGGATTGCCACATCGGCTCACAATTGACCGAACTTGGTCCCTTTATCGAAGCTTGCGGAAAAATACTTGACCTGTTGTTTCGCCTCGAAACGCAGGGATTCACTATCGATCATCTGGATTTGGGCGGTGGTCTCGGAATTCGCTATTCGGGAGAAAACCCGCCAGCGGTGCAAGACTATGTCGCGGCATTGTGTACCGTGGTTGGCCGGCGTAACCAGCGTATCCTGATCGAGCCTGGCCGCGCGCTGGTGGGAAATGCCGGTGTATTGCTTACGCGTGTTGAGTATCTCAAACCTACCCCGCATCGGGATTTCGCTATCGTGGACGCAGCCATGAATGACCTGATGCGCCCGGCACTGTATGACGCTTACCATGAAATCCTGCCGGTTATTGCGAATGGCGGAAGCGTTAAAACTTATCAGGTTGTCGGCCCCGTTTGTGAAACGGGTGACTTTCTGGGGCATAACCGGAAGCTGGCATTGGCGCAGGGCGACTTGCTCGCCATTATGTCCGCCGGGGCCTACGGCATGAGCATGAGCTCAAATTACAACACCCGCCCGCGCGCCGCTGAGGTCATGGTGGACGGTAATCTTGTACATCTTATTCGTGAACGCGAATCCCTGGAGCAACTGATTGCGGGCGAGAAAATCCTGCCCTAAAGCTACACCAGGTTACACCAGAAAAATGGTGGCGAGCCCCAGGAAAATAAAAAACCCCCCGCTATCGGTGACGGCGGTGATCATCACGCTGGAACCCGCCGCCGGATCACGGCCAAGCTTATGCAGGGTCAACGGGATCAGCACACCCAATAGTGCCGCCAGCAGCAAATTTAACATCATCGCCAGTGTCATCACCAGACCAAGAGAAACACTGTGATAAATGAGAAAGGCGAATAATCCGACAACGCTACCCCATACCAGGCCATTCACCGCGCTCACGCCAAGTTCCTTAGCGAACAGTTTGCGTGCACTGCCTGGGTTGATTTGCCCCAAAGCAAGTGCACGCACAATCATCGTAATCGTTTGATTGCCGGAATTACCGCCGATCCCGGCAATAATAGGCATCAGTGCTGCCAATGCAACCAGTTTCTCGATTGAATCTTCAAATACACCAATCACGCGCGACGCAATAAATGCGGTAATCAGATTGATAGCCAGCCAGGTCCAGCGGTTCTTCAAGCTTTTCCATACTGGCGCGAATAAATCTTCTTCTTCTCGCAACCCCGCCAGATTCAGCGCCTCGCTTTCTGCTTGCTCGCGTATGAAATCCATCGCCGCGTTGACGGTAACGCGTCCCATCAGTTTTTCTTCCGCATTTACCACCGAAGCGGAAACAAGGTCATAGCGCTCGAATGCCTGCGCCGCCTGATGTGCATTGTCATTCGGGTGAAGCTTCACCATCTCCGTGGTCATCACCGATCCCACCGTAGCATCGGGGTCGCTGACCAGGAGCCGGTTCACCGGTAGCACTCCTTTGAGATGCTCGTTCCGGTCCACCACGAACAATTGATCAGTATGGTCGGGCAGCTCATCCAAACGGCGCAGATAACGTAGCACGACTTCCAGCGTCACGTCCTCGCGAATAGTCACCACGTCGAAATCCATCAGCGCGCCAACCGCATCTTCCGGATAGGACATGGCAGCGCGCAACTGCTCACGTTCCCCCATCGGTAGCGACTGGAATACATCCTCTAAAACATCACGCGGCAAATCAGGCGCAAGGTCGGCGATTTCGTCGGCATCGAGCTGACCCGTCGCCGCCAACATTTCACCGCTATCCATCGTGGCAATGAGCGTTTCGCGAACGGCATCCGAAACTTCCAGCAGAATTTCACCGTCACGCTCCGCCTTAACCAGCTCCCAGATCATAAGACGATCTTCTAGGGGCATGGCTTCCAAAATATGCGCAACGTCGGCAGGATGGAGCTTGTCGAGCAGGTTTTGCAGTTCCGCCAGATTCTGCTTATGCACTAAGGCTTCGACCAACTCCTGGCGTGGCACCTTCTGTGTATGCACGAGGCCTTCCACCAACTTGTGTTTGTGCAATAAATGGGTCAGCCGCTGCAAGTTCTCTTGCAGGTTTTCGGTTTCCCTGAGGTTATTTGCTTTAGTCATAGCTGATCGCTCTAGCGTAGTGCGTCAGAAATATCGGTACGCCCTACCCTGGTTTCATTATTTGAAGCTGTCATATACCGGTATTTCTGACGCACTACGCTATTGGCGCGATAGATTTGCCTGCATATGAGGAAATCGGAAGGCGGGACGAATATTATGACAGTGAGGATGGCGAACGGAAAGAGTCCATCATCTTGCCAAGCTGAATTGCCGAGGAGCCGTCACGGAATCTGTGTCGAAGCCATTCGAGCGAGAATGATATCAGTTTTTCTCAATAACCACGGTGTACTGCGATTGCGGTCGTAGAAGCGTGGATTGGGAACCATGGCAGCGAGGTGAGCGGCTTGTTCTGCGGTAACAGAGGAAGTAGACACACCATAGTAGTAACGCATGGCAGCCTCCGCACCAAAGATTCCGTTTCCCCACTCAATTACATTCAAATAGATTTCCAGAATGCGGCGTTTGGACATCACATTTTCCAGCATCAGCGTAATAATGGCTTCCTCGATTTTGCGCCATGGTGTTTTTTTGCCGGAGAGGAACAGATTTTTTGCAAGTTGCTGGCTAATGGTGGAGCCGCCAGCAACCAATCTGCCCTTTTTCAGGTTTTTTTCGTAAGCGTTCTGGATAGCCTCGAAATCAAATCCTTCATGCTCCAGAAATTTACCATCTTCGGCAGCAATGATTGCTCGCTTGAGATTGGGAGAAATTTGCTCGTACGGCATCCATTGGGTACGCAATACCGCCGCAGGATTCTTTTGCCGTAATACATCTAATCGGGCCTGCATGAACGCGCTGGTAGAAGGGTCGTAGAAGTTCCAAAACACAACATGGCCCAGAATCCACACCTGATAAGCCAATATTATGCCAATAAAAAGCGAAAAAATACGCCAGAGCCAGCGTTTGATAAACTTCTCCATGCGTTTGTCACATACACGCTTTTTGACCACTACGCATATGATTTCAGCATTTCAATCACCGGATCCGTTTTCGGCCTTATTCCCCGCCAAAGGAAAAATGATTCCGCTGCCTGTTCCACCAGCATACCGATGCCATCAGCCAGATGCGGTGCACCCTGTTTCCTGGCGAATTGCAGAAAAGGGGTGCATCCATCGCCATACATCATGTCATAAGCCAGCGATTCGGCAGCAAAAATTCCGGAGGGCAATGGTGGTAGCTCGCCATGCAGACTGGCGGAAGTGGCGTTAATAATGAGATCAAATTTTTCTCCCTGAATATCAGCGTAATCGCCGGATACGATGTTTCCATAACAAGAAAATTGTTGTTGTAACTCATGCGCTTTTTGTTTAGTGCGATTGGCGATTGCCAGGACGCGCGGTTCATGTTCCAGTAGTGGCAGCACTACACCCCGTGCCGCTCCACCCGCACCCATCAGTAATATCCGCTTGGCCGTAAGGGAAAATTCCAGATTGCTCATGATGTCGCGAACCAGTCCAGCACCATCAGTGTTATCGCCGAGAATTCCATTTTCACTGAATACGAGCGTGTTTACCGCTTGGGCCGCATCAGCTTGCTCGGTCAAACGGCTCGAAATCTTACAGGCTTCCAGCTTGAACGGGACTGTCACGTTCACACCCTTACCGCCACGCTGCCGGAAAATTGCCACCGTCGCAGCAAAAGCATCTATTGGCGCAAGTATCGTTTCATATTGCATATCCTCGCCCGTCTGCCGGGAAAACTCGGCATGAATCAACGGTGATTTGCTGTGAGTGACGGGATTGCCGATGACGGCATAAAAATCAGCCATGAGCGCAGTCATTAATAAGTAGCACAGGGATGTCAAGCAACAATACGGCCTGGATCCGCACTAAGAAAGCGCTGAATAAATCTCCTAGCTTGCCCGCGACACGCTCCCACGGACGACATATCCAGAGAATCCTGATTATTGGCTCGTCAACTCGTCCGAGCGGGTAAACGCCCAGGTACGGGTAATGTGCAGGACATCAGTATCTCGACTGATGTCGGGTGGAAAGGGAGCGAATCCGTTTTGCCCCGCCAGTTTAACGATACGTATCGCCGCTTCATCCAGAATTTTTTCCCCCGACGAACGGTTTATTTCAAGCGACTCCAGGCTACCATCGGACCTGATGCCAACGGTGAGTTGCAAATTACCGTAGCGTTTTTCCCTTCTCGCTGCTTCAGGATAATTCAGGTTGCCGATCCGTTCCACTTTCATACGCCAATCTTCGGCATAACGGGCAAAGCGATATTCCTGGGTGCGAGCACCGATGAATCTCCTTTTTGGACGCTTTTGATAAGCTTCATAATCCCGGGCAGTCTGCGCTTCCAGGCGAGCGATTTCGAGACCGCGCTGAACCAGGCCGGCAGCATCCATAATGTTATGACTCTGTTCGAGCGGCTCCGAATGGGGTTTGGCCTGATAGGCAGCTTGATTGCTATCGATTGCAGTCATCAGACTCTTTGCTTCCTGTTCAAGCTGATCCGTTTTTTGCGTAGCGGCGGCTGCCTCGTCTGCGTGCTTATATTCCGTTGGCAGGGGAGAAGGTGCCTTGGCCCGGCGATTCTTATCCGTGTTGCCGCCACCGTCAAGGTTAGCCTGCGCCAGCGCATCCGCATTACGCGGTTTCGATGCGGATTTACTGTTGACCAGTACCACTTCCAATGATGTGGCAATGTTGTCGATTTTTGGAAGCGGAAGTTTAAAGGTAATACCAAACAACACAACCGCGTGAAAAATCACCGATATCAATATTGCCACGTTTAGGCGTGACGATGAAGTTAACAGCCAGTCGCGAGATGTGGCTGAACTAAAATTCGATATATTTGAAGTAGCGCTCAATATGCTAAAGCGTGTGAAAATTAAGCGGGAGAAGTTTTAAAGCTCTGAATAAATCTCATGCATTGTAAAACGACAACGATGTACTCGCCACATGGATGACAACCAAATCTTATGCTTCCAGTTTACGCCTGAATTTTGTGTTGAAAGTGAGCTCCAGCAGATCAATCTGAGAAATCTCCACTTCAATATTCGTTTCTGGCGGTACTTCCGGTAATGAGGATACCCGTGCCACCAATGGAAGATGGTCCAGTTTCACCAGGTTCTCCTTAATTACCTGCGCACCAGTTGCATTGATATTTTCCTGCAACAGCCAGCGCAGACACCAGTAGCGCTCCATGCTGCGCTGAAATTCTCCGTAAACCTCATAAGCCGCTTCGAAATCGCGTATGGACGTCCGCAGACTTTCGCTTTCCCTGGTATAAGGCGGGACTTCTCTGCGCAACAGTGCAACCAGTTGCCGCTGATTAATAAAATCCACATAGCGGCGCATTGGCGAACTGATCCAGGCATATTGCGAAACGCCCAAACCCTGATGCGGCGCGGGGGAGGTGCTTATTTTAACCTTGCCGCCACCCTGGCTGCGATAGATGCCAGCGATACCGCTATCAGCCAGTTGCTTACCCCATATAGTATTAACATAAATCATAAGTTCCGATACAACTTTATCAATCGGTGAACCCCGCCGGCGCTCGCTAATGGTAACGCGATCATTCTCGACGTTAAAGCTGTAGTCGATTTTCTCGTTATTGCTATCGCTGGTCTTACCGCGGAACGCTTCCATCTTGCAGGCAAAATTCCACAGTGCCACCAACTCCTTGCCAAAAGGATAGTCAAGATTTCCTGCCGCCAGGGTATCTTCGTTAAAGTGCTCCTCCAGCGCGTCGTGCCTGAGATTAGCCGCAACCTGCACCCTTTCGATACGACTGTTCGTGGCAATGACGGTAAAGTCGTCTGCCACGTCGAGATACATTGAAAGCGCTGGACATAACCGCTCTTCGCCCAATGTATAGTGGTGTATCACGGCTTCCGGCAGCATCGTGATTTTTTTCCCCGGAAGGTATAGGGTAGAGAGACGGTGTGCCGCCACCTCGTCCAGAAACGAGCCCAGCGCAATTCCCAAAGTAGGAACGGCAATATGGATACCGATGCGAAAACTGCCCAGAGTCAGCGGTGTGACCGAAAAAGCATCGTCAATTTCGGTGGTGGTGGCATCATCTATACTGAAGGCGGCTACATTCGCTATGGGTAAATCTATCGGGACTTGCAATCCGTCGCCCGTATCGAGTGCGCCAAATCCTGTTCCTTCTGGAAAATGCTCCAGCAGGAACCGGTTGATATGATAGTCATACGTGGATGGTATCGCACCACACTTTTCCAGCAGTCTGGAAACGCTCAGTTTGGTTGCTGCACAAGCGGCATCAAGTGCTTTCCACTCGACCGTGCTCTTGTCGGGCCGGTAGAGTAGATTGACGAGTAGGGGTCTGAATTCTTCTGGTAGAGTAAACGTGTTCAGCAACTGCACATAACGTATCTGCTGTTCCGCCTGGCGACGCTTTTTTTCTTGACTGACAAGCGCCGCCTCAAGCGCTTTCGAGGGTGCCGCCTTGTAGCGTCCCCGGCCTTTTTTGTAGAAATACATCGGTGCGCCATGCAATCGGATCAGCACGGCCGCCGCTTCCTCGGGGCTTGCTACATGACCAAAGTAATCTGCGGCCAGCACGTCGCTGGCAAATTCGGCCTCGCTCTCGCAGCACTCCCAAAGAAAATTCGGATCCAGGCTATCCGCTTTTTTCTGCGCAAGATCCATAAATTCAGATAAAGGAGGTGCGTCAAACCGCAGCAGTACCGAAGCCGCCTTTATTTTGGCACGCTTGCCATGGGGTGCCTCCACTTGAAGTGAAGTCGTATTGTCGGTAAGGACAGTGCCTACTTTGAAGGTACCTTCCTCTTCGTAAAAAACATTCATAAAATGGTTTTTGCGGGCGCGGCCGGTAGTAATGATAAAAGTCGCGAACGAATATAAGCTATGGCTAGTGTCAACGGGTGAATTATAGCCCGAAACGCACCCGCGACGGGATGAAGCTTATCTTCTCGATGAAAGCACGCCGCATGACAAGATATTCGGCAGGAATCGACTATAATAATTTCAATAAGAATCGCATAATCGCCATAAGGGGGCACCATGAGCCAATTTTCAAACGTGCTGAGAAAAAAATATGCATCGTTTATTCCGTTTTTAATTCTTTTGATTGCGATCCTGCCCGCTTGTGCGGTGCTTGGCGACGCCGATCCAAATCGCGGCGCAGCGACCGTCAAGCAGGATGTTTTTGGCGATCATTTCACCACAGTCGAGTATCTTCCCCAGAATTGGGCACCCGCCGATAGCCTCTGGTTCTATACGGCCACGCAGGGATCGAACATGATGCCCTACGATTTTTTTCTTACATTGGAGCAAGTAGGCAAGACCGAACCGTTTCGGTCCAATGAAAACATGAACTTTTACCGGTACCTGCCGCAGAAAGCTACTTCTAGTAATCCCGATGGGCTACCGGTTGGCTTTGTCAAGGACACCTATAAGGGCAAGGATTACATTGGCGTAACATGCGCCGCCTGTCATACTGCCCAACTGAACTATCAGGGCAAAGGCATACGCATTGACGGTGGACCCGCAATCGCTGATATGGAAGGTTTTATGAGAGACCTGGTCAAGGCGCTACGAATCACCCAGAACGATGATGAGGTTAAAAAGCGTTTTGTTCAGAATGTATTGGCCAAAGGTAAGTATAAAACAGAAGCCGAGGTACTTGCCGACCTTGACCGATATGAAAAGCGCCTGGCGAATTACATAACGATCAATTACAGTACGACCCACTATGGCTATGGACGGTTGGACGCATTCGGGCGCATATACAATCGGGTGCTGGAACACATCATAAGTGTAAAAGAGCTAAATGAACTGCTGCGGGACCCAAGGATAATGGGAGATCGAGCCTTGACCGAAGCACAGCTGAAATCAATGACAGATAAAACGAGTAGTGTCCTTAGCGGTGCTGAGCGTGATCAGTTGTCGCAAGATATCGTTACCCGACTGTCTGAGAATAACGGAGGGAAAGCGCTCGGAACCCTACGCAAAAAAATATTCAATCCCGCTAATGCGCCGGTCAGTTATCCATTCCTGTGGGACACCCCGCAACATGACTATGTACAGTGGAATGGGCTTACCGAGAATTCCGGGTTGAAGGCCATCGCCCGCAATGCGGGGGAGGCCATCGGCGTTTTCGGCACACTTGACTGGACGGAACGAGATGGTTTTTCGCTACCCTCGTTGATCACGGGACAGGGGCTCTTTGGCAAACACATCAGCTTCGACTCTTCGGTGAATGTCATGAACCTGCGCCGTATCGAAGCCCGTCTCTGGAATTTGCAATCCCCGGAGTGGCCTCAGGATATTCTTGGCCATTTCGATGGAAAACGCCTGACAAACGGAAGATCTCTGTTCAATAAACATTGCGTAAGCTGCCATGCAAGAATAGTCCGCAACGATCCGGACCGCCGCGTCGTGGCGCATATGTCGAGAGCCAGCGATGCCGGAACCGATACCCAGATGGCGCACAACGCAGTAACTTACCAGGGTTTTTCAGGTATTCTGCGTAACCAGTACGTGAACTTGGGCGTGGGTGACGTTCTGCTTGATCGCAAAGCGGCGGTTGCGGCTCTGCTTACAAAAGCGACCGTCGGTGTCGTCGCGACGCCAGAACCGGACAAGTGGTTCCTGCAACGCTGGACCGAGTGGGCTTATAACTTGGCAACCGGGTTTCGCGACAACCAGATCAAAGCATCCATGAAACAGGGGGACTATGACCCTGACACGACCGCCAATCCGGTGGCTTCGCTGAGCGCATACAAGGCACGCCCCTTGAATGGGATCTGGGCGACAGCACCTTACCTGCATAATGGCTCGGTACCCACGCTCTACGATTTGTTACTTCCCAAGAAACGTCCGGGAGATCCGGAAGACGGCGAATACCGGCCTGACGAGTTTGAAGTGGGCTCTCGCGAATTTGACCCGATCAAGGTTGGCTTGAAAAGCAGTGGTTACGGAGGCTTCATCTTCAGCACGAAGGGTATTAAGGATGATATGGGAGGATATACCGGGGGAAACAGCAATGCAGGGCATGAGTATGGAGCCAGACGCGTGGCTAACGAAGCTGACGGGCATGTAGACCCGAAAATCCGAGAACTCTGTGCAAACGAGCAGATTAAGGATGCCGATCTGGATGTATCCGTCAAAGAAAAATGCCTGTACCCCATGTCCAGGCAGGATCGGTTTGATTTGCTGGAATACGTGAAAACATTGTGAGTTGAACCGCACATATCATCATTTAAAACCTTAATAAGGGAGCTACCGATGAGCACAAGTCATTACCTGGAACAATATGATGCCGCTGCCGATGCAGACAAATCTCCATTGGTGCGCCGCTGGATTGATACAGAACCCCTGCCGTTTTTTAAGGAGTTGCGTGAAAAGCGCCCCATTCTGGTAACACCAAAATTCACCCTGATTACACGCTTCGACGACGTCAGGGAAGTGCTGAACATGCCCAAGGTATTTACGGTTGAGCCCTATGTTCCCAAAATGGGCGATTACCTGATGATGCATGACGACGACGCTCTGCACACGCGTGAGAAATCGCTGATGCAATGCATGCTGAATCGTGATGACCTACCGGCGGTTCGTACCATGGTGGCAAACGTCTCAAAGGATATACTCGACACCGCCGGCGGCAACATTGAAATAGTCAACAATTACTGCCGCATGGTGCCGGCGACCCTGGTACGAGAATATTTCGGGCTTACCGGAGCAAAAAGAAGTGATTTAATCGAATGGTCCTACTGGAACCAATATGATACTTTCCATAATCAGCCTTTCGACTTGTTGCCACAAGAAAAATATCAATCCATTGTTGATCGTCACAATGAAACTTCAAAAAAACTCGGTCAATTCATAGTCGAGCTTATTGCTCGCCGCACCTTGCAAGTGAAAGCAGAACAAATAACCCTTTCAGTCCTCGTGCGACTGGATGACGATATCGTAACAAGGATGCTGCGCACGAGTTACCCGAAGCAATTGGATTTTGACATCAAGCGCTTGGGAATTAATGCTGGCGGTCTTTTGATTGGCGCAATTGAAACCACTTCGCAAGCAGTTGCACAGGTCATACAGTATCTTTTAGACCGCCCGGAATGGCTTGCGGAGGCAAAAACCGCTGCTCAGCAGGATAAGACTGATGAATTCGATGGCATCGTTTGGGAGGCGTTGCGCTTTGTGCCCATCACCCCCTATTTGTTTCGCACGACTGCAAGTGATTATACGGTAGCCAAAGGCACCGAATACGAAACTGTCCTTCGCGCGGGTACTTATGTCTTGCCGGTCACCATGTCGGCGACCTTTGATGACAGGGCGTTTGACTCACCGGATGAATTTATCCCGCAACGTAATTGGTATAATTATTTTCATTTCGGTTTTGGTAGTCATGAATGCCTGGGACGCTATGTAGGCATGGTCATGATTCCCGAGATGGTGCGTCAAGTGTTGATCAGACAGGATATCAAGGCAAAAGCAGCTATCGACTACAAGGCCGGTCCGTTTCCAGAACAGTATGATCTTTCCTGGACCTCGCAATAAGACACGCATGGCCTGATGCGGCGCATCAGGCCTATTGGGTGCGGCCGTCCACCGTGCGTGACTTATTAAAGGTGTGCCTTATTATTTGGCACCTGCCTCCTTCAGGAGCTTTACCACGTCGTGGCGATGATACTTCGATGCCAGCATTAACGCTGTAGCGCCATTCCCGGCTTTGGCATTCACATCGGCCTTGGCGGCGAGTAGTGTCTGTATTACTTCCGTGTGGCCCATCTGCGATGCCAGCATTAATGCGGTCGCGCCATTACCCAGCCTGGCGTTCACGTCGGCCTTGGCAGTGAGAAGCATCTGTACTATCCGCCTATGCCCCTCCTGCGACGCCTGCATCAATACCGTGACACCATCGCCCCTGCTGGCATTCACATTGGCTTTGGCGGCAAGCAACTCTTGCACTACCTGTCCATGACCTTTCTGCGATGCCTGCATCAATGCAGTCGTGCCGTTACTTGTCTTCGCGTTTACATCTGCCTTGGCTTCGAGCAGCATTTGCACTACCTCTTCGTAACCGTTCTCCGATGCTGCGATCAACGCGGTGACGCCATTATCTGCCTTGGCGTTCACATCGGCTTTGGCGGCGAGCAGCGCCTTGACCCGGGAGAGATTACCACTTGCAGCTGCGGTGATAAGATCCCTATCACCCACATTAGCCCATGTGCTTGCTGAAACACATAATGCTGAAACACATAAAATTATCAGCATGCTCAAAATATGAGTATATTGCCGCAACTTGATCATTTTCAATTCTCCCTTCCATAACATATCTTTCCGATTCCGGATCGCACTAAAAACGATAACTGCGCTGGCATCAACGCGCCCCCCCCGATCATACTATCTGCATTGTTCTCGCGCTTCATTCTGGCCGCTGGCTCTCTGCCCTTACTGAGGGCTGGAATGAATTCCCACGCTCTCTGGATACACGTGAAAAGAAAAGGATAAAAATATAACCACGCAAGTCCAGGCGCACCGGTGGCAGGTTCGTCCACGACTGGGACAATCCAGCGCCCGCGGAAAGCGAACCATCTCAAATAATGTCAATCAAACTTTAAGTTCAAACTCCAAGCTTGCCTGATCAAATACACTTTTAAAATTATGTGTCACCGTCTTTCGGGAGATTCGATGCAAAAAATCCTTTTATCGCTATTGCTGGTATCCACCGCTTCAATGGCAGGCACCGCCGAAAACCACATGCGTCCCGGATTATGGGAAGTAACCACCACGTCAATGTTATTGGCCCTGGTGCCCCAGATTCCGCCAGATCAAATGCAAAAATTGACAAGCCTGGCTAAGCAATACGGATTGGACATGCCCCAAATCCAGAATGGAGCAGCGACATCCAGGGTTTGCATCACCCAGCAAATGGCAGACCAGAAAATTCCATCCTATTTTCATCCAAATCAATCCGGATGTAGTATTAAAAACGCGATTCGAACGGAAAATAGCTACAAAATGGACCTCGTTTGTACAGACTCCCAATTCAAGGGCACTGGAAGAGCGGAGGGAACGTTTACAAACCCTGAGAGCTTCTCAGGATGGACACTATTTAATGGCACCATACAAAATACGCCTGTCAACGAACATGCAGATACAAGCGGCCGATGGATTAGCGCGAACTGTGGCACGGTGAAGTCGCTATACTGATTTTTCCCTGCGGCATTGACGAGCGGCGATAATTGCCGTTCTTAACCCTTACGGTCTGAAACCCGTGTAGTGAGTCTGCCGGTCAGCATGCTTGCCAAGCCTGTCAAGCCATCGTCACCACCCTGCTCGTTACTTTGCAGCGGCGCCACCAATAGCCTTCAGCAGCTTTTCGTTAATGCCCCCAAAACCCCCATTACTCATGATGAGAATATGGTCACCGGGGTGAGCAGCGGCTGCAATGGCTGCGATTAGCTGCTCCAGGCTGTCATGGGTTACGGCTCGAGCGCCCATGGAAACCAAAGCATCCTTGACGTTCCAGCCCAGATTGGCGGTATAGCAGAACACCATGTCTGCCCCTGCAAGACTATTTGCCAAACTGTCTTTCCATATGCCCATTTTCATGGTGTTGGAGCGGGGCTCCAGCACTGCGATGATGCGTGCCCCATCCCCTTTGTCACGCAAGCCATCGAGCGTTGTCCGGATTGCGGTGGGGTGATGGGCAAAATCGTCATATACCGTAATGCCGTTGACTACACCGCGTATTTCCATACGGCGTTTGACGTTTTTGAAATGCGCAAGGGCCGCGATGGCGATGTTTACAGGTACACCGGCATGGCGGGCAGCAGCTAGCGCAGCCAATGCATTCATGCGGTTGTGTTCTCCCAGTAAATCCCAATGCAATATTCCTTTGGATTCGCCCATGAAATAAATGGCGATTCCATCGTCTGCCGAGGAATTCGCCTGCCAACCGTTGGCTATTCCTATCCTTTCCACTGGCGTCCAGCATCCTTTCGCCAGCACACGCTCCAAGCTCTCCTCCTTCCCGTTGCTGATGACAAGACCATTGCCGGAAACCACGCGTATAAAATAATGAAATTGCTGTTCAATTGCCGGAAGATCCGAGAAGATGTCGGCGTGATCAAATTCCAGGTTATTCAGAATTGCTGTCTTTGGCCGAAAATGGACAAATTTGGAACGTTTATCGAAAAAAGCAGTGTCATATTCATCCGCTTCGATGACAAAGAAAGAAGAACCGCCAAGCCGGGCCGATAATCCGAAGTTCCGGGGTATTCCGCCAATCAGGAACCCAGGCTCCATTCCCGCATATTCCAGTATCCATGCCAGCATCGAACTGGTCGTGGTCTTCCCATGGGTGCCCGCGACAGCCAGAACCCATTTGTTTCGCAATATATTTTCCGACAGCCACTGCGGACCAGAAATATAGGGAAGGTTGCGGTTGAGGATCTCCTCCATAAGAGGATTGCCGCGCGTTATCACGTTGCCGATTACAAACAAATCGGGTTTCAGCCGGATTTGCTCCGCTGAGAATCCTTCGATCAACTCAATCCCTTGCGACGCTAACTGGGTACTCATGGGTGGATAGACACCCGCATCGCAGCCGCTAACCTCATGGCCGGCTTCGCGCGCGATCGCTGCGATACCACCCATAAAAGTGCCGCATATGCCGAGAATATGGATGTGCAAGACTTAACTCCTGAATAGGGAATGAACTGTACGCCAGCAGACACAGTTCAGCATTCAATTAACCGGTCTTGATCAGCAGCTACTGCCCATAGAAAATGGTATACGGCATAAATTGCCGGCCTTGTATATCGTCCAGGTATGGTTATCAGAGCTGCGGCGCACTCAACAGCACATCGTCCAGGTTCACATTCTTTGCTCGGACAGGTTTAAAAATCCCCGGCGATTATGCAACTGGTGGTTGCTGCGTGTTGCTGTGTGTTTTTCGCCGCGCAAAGCCATCATTGTAAAGTGAATCGAAAATTTTTATTCCCAAGCCATTTCACCAAGCCCACATCGCAATTCTTTCCAAGCTTTTTGAGTCACATGCAATGCGCTACTGATGTTTTTACACAAGCATGCATATAGCCTGCCTTCCGTTTTTTGTTACACTTACGGCTTTTATTCTCCGCCTCTTATTATCAAGCTCGGCTGAACAGCAGGCTTAATGCAGAGCTTCCTCAATTTTCACATATCCGGCTTTAATACGCTACGTGCCATCGTGCCCCTATACCCGTGATGCAAGACATATAAATCTGAAAACGGCAACTCATCCGTGTCGAGATGCCTTTTCAGGATGAACATCCACAAATGAAATCGCATTTTTCCCGCTACATTTGCTGCTCAGCTTTTCCTTTCTGCCTTGTATTCAATGCACTTGCCGACACGCCTTCAGCAGCATCACGAAATAAGTACGAACGGTCAAGACCCGCCGCTCAAGCTGAAATCAGCGATAACAAACCCGTATTAGTCGATACGGAACGCATAAAGGGCCACCATGAATATGAGACCGAGGCCAGGAGCGAGACTGAGCTGCGTACCGGCCCTGTTATCTCAGCCGATCGAATGCCCTCAAAGCCCGATGATATAGCGGCTGAAAAGAATGTGCCCACGGAACAGTCCGCCCAGAGCCCCGAAAGTATGCAATTTAAGCCGAAGCAGGACTATACGCTATCGCCGGCGATAAAAGACGGACTCCCCTTGGGCACACCTGCCACTACAGCGGAAGGCAAGGGAAACACGTCTGTACTTGCTGAAACCGAGCATATACCGGGCCACCTTGAACAAGAGGGTGAAACAGGGCTGCGCAACGGCACGCAAAGTGGTCTGGCTACGTCTCCGGACATCTCATCGCCAGCATTGAAGAATACAAACAAATTGGCATTGCCTATAGCCGGAGAATCAAATAAAAAATCTGTATTTTCTGAGAGTGAGTACATTGATGAACACCTGGCGCAGGAAGGCGACACTAAACTGCGTCTTGGCGGCGCGATTGCACCCTATGAGGTTCTGCCGCTGGCGGTGAAAGATGGAAGTAAGACCCCAACACCCGTAACCAAGGGGAAAAAGAAAGAAAACCGGCCTATATTTATTGCAGCTGATCGCCTGCAGGGCCATGTTGAGCAGGAAATTGAAGGGATAGGCAAGGCTGAGCTGTTTAATGGCGACCAATTTATCTCGGCAGATCGAATGAAATATCATCAAGCTACGGAAGATGCCGAGGCCCAAGGCAGCGTGCGTGTCGAACGGAATGGAGACATACTGGAAGGCTCGCAGCTCAAATTCAATCTGGCAAGCAAAACCGGGCAATTGAGTCAACCCAATTATCGTTTGAAAGATGCCAGCAGCCGGGGCTACGCCAATATGCTGCTATTTGAAGGGGAAAACCAATATCGGCTTCGGCAAGCGACTTATACAACATGCCCTGCCGGCGATGACGATTGGTACATGCAAGCAGATGACCTGGCAATCAATAAAGCAACGAAAGCCGGCACTGCGCAGAAAGTTAAGCTCACCTTCAAGGATGTGCCGATATTGTATACGCCCTGGATGAATTTCTCATTCAGCGGCGAACGCAAATCCGGCATGCTGGCTCCCCTGTATGGTTACACTGCCAGAACGGGTATCGATCTCACCGTGCCATTTTACTGGAACATTGCGCCCAACTATGACGCAACATTCTCAACGCGAGCCATGTCCCAGCGCGGTGTCGCCATGAACAGCGAATTCCGTTATCTGGGAACCAACTCAAATAGCAATTTATTGGCTGAGATATTGCCGCACGACCTCCAAACAAAAGAAACTCGCTATCGCGTGTCGTTCGGGCACAATCAAACTCTAGGCAATGGTTTCTATAGCCGCCTTGACTATAACAGGGTCTCCGATGATACTTATTTTCGTGATCTGGGTGCGAATCTTAATGTAACGTCCAGGGTTAATCTGCTGCAGCAGGGCCTCGTGGCATACAACCGTAATTTGGGAGAAGGCGGGACATTGAACGTAACGACACTTGTACAGCAATTCCAGACCATTCAGGATCCTCTTGCACCGGTTACCGCTCCTTACAAGCGCCTGCCACAAGTTACTTTAACAGCGTACAAAGCCGATATTTTGGGAGCAGATCTCAGTTTAATCAGCAGTTGGACCAATTTCTCCCACCCTACTCTCATAAGTGGCAATCGCGTTACGTTCTTTCCCAGCGTCAGTTATCCCATGCGCAACGCATTTGGTTACATTACGCCCAAGATCGGCATACACCACACCGAGTATTACCTTGACCAATTCGGCACATCTCCAGGCACCAATCCGACTCGTACCTTGCCACTATTCAGCGTGGACAGCAGTGTAGTATTTGATCGCCGGATGGAACTGGGCGGGGAAAAATTCACTCAAACTATTGAGCCGCGCTTATTTTACGTTTATGTGCCATTCCGCGACCAGAGTTTTCTGCCCAATTTTGATTCCGCCAAGACCGATTTCAGCTTTGCTCAAATGCTAACCGAAAATCGCTTCAGTGGCAGCGACCGCATCAACGACGCGAATCAGGTTAGTTTCGCGCTTACATCCCGTCTCATAGAGCCGGGATCTGGCGCAGAACGTATGCGTGTGTCCATTGGTCAGCAATTTAGTTTCATAAACCGGCAGATAACGTTGGACGCACCCGGGACAATCCCTAGAAGACCCGATGCTATTGCTGCAATCACAGGATTTATCACGCCGACCATCACCACGGATTCAAGCATGCAATTTGACCAA
>CAJDUY010000005.1_pt1 | contig 30002 bp, 24 predicted proteins | sample 7390911 | NCBI WGS metagenome assembly CAJDUY01 (sample SAMEA7055686, study PRJEB34461) | soil metagenome | biome: terrestrial ecosystem; feature: Peninsula; material: soil | place: Antarctica | collected 2016 | reverse complement strand
GCACAAGGAGGTTGCCGAGACCGACCTCAATGCCAGCCGCAAGGAAGGCAAAATGGTCCTCAAGCCCGAAAAGAAAGATAAGGAGGAGGAGGAGGAGGAGGAAGAGGATTGATCGAACCTGATTATTTTTCCGTTTGATTGATACAGCTGTCAGTTCAAATACGATTTTTTGGCAATATGCATCTGTTGTAATTGCGCACTCTTTCCATTGTCAATGGCTGTCATAGATAGGTTTTGTATGCGCCTCACATTGATCTCGAGCGATTATGCTATCGGAGGCCGGCTGTTTTTTACCTCGATCAGTAGTTCCTCAATTAGCCTAATTTTTCATTGAACTCCATTAATCGAAAGCTTCCGCAAGATCGATTGAGGACACTTGGCAAATAATCCAGCCTGTTGGGCTGATTCGGCTTGTTCCAGGTACGTTTGATGATTTCAAAGCTGAAAAGAATACAAATCATAACGATCCGGGGTTTCATTAAAAATGGACCCTGGCCATTTCTCTGGTTTGACTTGTGCCGGTCAACTCCCGGATGAGGTGTCCGGTTCGAGTTACTCTGTTACAACGTGTCACGAGACTGTAACATACCCATCGTAATATTAGGCTTGTTCAAGAAACGCCTCCCTTCAGAAGGCATCTGTCCGTGATTTCACATCCCCCCCCCGAAACCAGCCTACCCAAAAGACTCGGGTATAGCTACCGTCGTCATTTGGGCGAGCGCTTTATTGAAGCCATACTATTTCTGATGGCATTTGCATCAGTCGCAATTACTATTGCCATCGTAGTAATGCTGGTGAAGGAGTCGTTCGTGTTTTTTGAGCATGTTTCGCTTTGGGATTTTCTCACTGATACCCAATGGACGCCGCTGTTTGATGATGCGCACTACGGCATACTTCCGCTGATTTCCGGTACTGTAGTGAGTTCCGCTGTGGCCCTATCGGTAGCGATCCCCCTGGGTACTATTACCGCCATATATCTTTCTGAATTTGCACCTTTTGCCGTGCGTGAAATCGCCAAACCTTTTCTTGAGCTGTTAGGTGGCGTACCAACTGTCGTGTATGGTTACTTTGCATTACTGTTTGTTACGCCTCTACTACAGAAAATTTTTCCTGAACTGCCAGGCTTCAGCCTGCTTTCCGCTGGGCTGGTGATGGGCATCATGATTATTCCCTATGTCAGTTCCATGGCGGAAGACGCAATGCGCGCGGTGCCCATGCATTTGCGCGAAGGTTCCTACGCGATGGGTGCGACGCGGTTCCAGACGGCTATTCGAGTAGTGATGCCGGCAGCTTTTTCCGGCATTGCCGCTGCCTATATTCTAGGAATTTCCCGCGCTGTGGGAGAAACCATGGTGGTGGCCATAGCCGCTGGCATGCAGCCCAATTTAACCTGGAACCCGATGGAGCCAGCGGCTACCATTACCGCCTATATCGTACAGGTCAGTCTGGGTGATCTGCCACATGGTAGCATCGGCTACCAGACTATTTTTGCTGCGGGACTTACGTTACTGCTATTGACGCTTACCTTTAATGTTATCGGGCATGTTTTGCGCAAGCGTTATCGTGAAGTGTATTGAATCCAGGACGATCGATAATTGCATGCGTCCAGTTAACTCTGGCTATCAAATTTTTTCGTCACCTTGATTTTTAGTTTTATGATAAATATATTTCACTCTTCTTTCCTGGATCTGGTTGATGAGGAATGATAAAGACCTAACCGAAATTCGTACCATCATTGCACGCCACAAATTTTGGGATCTGGTTTTTATGATCACCGGGGTGTTGGTGTTGATGATTGCGGTGCTGACATTCATGGCATTATTCTCCCGCATGCTGATTGACGGGATGCCGCGCTTGTCGTGGGATTTCTTTACTACTTTCCCGTCGCGCCGTCCGGGCTCAGCGGGCATACTTTCTGCTTGGGTTGGTACCACACTGGTAATGCTGGTGACAGCGATAGCAGCCGTGCCGATGGGTATCGGAGCAGGTATTTATCTGGAAGAATACGCATCGAAAAATCTCATTACCGAGATCATCGAAATCAATGTTACCAATCTTGCCGGTGTGCCGTCCATCATTTATGGACTGTTGGCGTTGGGCCTGTTCGTGCATCAGCTGGGATTTGGCCAAAGTATCCTGTCGGCTGGTTTGGCGTTGGCGTTGTTGATCCTGCCGGTAGTGATTGTTGCAACCCGTGAGGCGATACGCGCCATTCCCGTTGCCATTCGCGAGGGTGCCTATGCCCTTGGTGCAACCAAATGGCAAACCGTCTCTGATCATCTGCTGCCCTATTCCGCAGCGGGAATTCTGACGGGCGTTATTATCGGTTTGGCGCGCGCGATTGGAGAAACAGCGCCTATCATTACGATTGGTGCACTGACTTTTATTGCTTTTCTGCCACCCTCTCCGATAAAGCCTGAATTCCCCTTTATATCCTTTGAATGGCTGATGGCACCATTTACCGTGATGCCGATACAGATGTTCAACTGGATATCGCGGCCCGAAGAAGAATTTCAGATCAATGCGGCGGCAGCGGGATCGGTTCTCGTAGTAATGACCCTCACCATGAATGCGCTAGCCATCTACTTGCGCTATCGTATGCGAAAGAACATCAAATGGTAGAGAGTTCCATGGGAGGCAACCCTGTTGTGGATGCCATTCCAGTTCAATATAAATCCGAAGCCAGGGATTTGAGTTTTTATTATGGAGCGTTCCATGCGCTTAAAAACATCAATATGGTGCTGCACGAAAAGCAGGTAACCGCGTTAATTGGCCCTTCCGGCTGCGGCAAATCCACTTTCTTGCGCTGCTTCAACCGCATGCACGATCTTTATCCCGGTAACCGTTACGTTGGCGACATAATTCTGCATCCGGACAACGTCAATATACTTTCGCGCAATGTAGACCCAATCGAAGTGCGAATGCGAGTCAGCATGGTATTCCAGAAACCCAATCCTTTTCCGAAATCCATTTATGAAAATGTTGCATATGGACTGCGAGTGCGGGGTGTAAGGCAGCGTGCCGTGCTGGATGAGAAGGTGGAAGAGGCTCTGCGCGGCGCAGCGCTATGGGACGAAGTGAAAGATCGTTTGAAGCAACTCGCTTACAATCTTTCGGGTGGTCAGCAGCAACGTTTATGCATCGCCAGAGCGCTCGCCACCGATCCCGAAATCCTGCTATTCGATGAGCCCACTTCGGCGCTTGATCCCATTGCCACCGCCAGCATTGAGGAACTTATCGCCGACCTGAAAGACAGGGTTACCATTCTCATTGTCACCCACAATATGCAGCAAGCGGCACGCGTATCGGATTACACCGCTTATATGTATCTGGGCGAGCTTATCGAGTTCGGCGTGACCGATACTATTTTCATCAAGCCCAAAAATAAACAAACGGAAGATTACATTACTGGGCGTTTTGGATAGACGAATAAGGTGATATTGAACTTTCATTCCACAAAAATATACAGTGTAGTTTGTGGTATGTAGTATTACGCCAAAGTATTTGCCGTTTTACCGATTGACGGAAGGCTTCAACCTTTCGTTCTCATGAATTTCCAAATAGGATCGCCGCATCCTTCGTTTTAATCGTACCTTCTTCATTCATATTATTTTATTTATTTTCGGGCTCTTATTCTCGGCGATATCGCTCGCCTCCTGATTGACCCGGTACCCATTCACAGGTAACATTCGCAGCTTTCAAGGACAAAGGCGGGTACGATGGCTATGCGTTCAAAGCTGGTTGCAGGCAACTGGAAAATGCATGGCGAATTGGGGCAGAATCAGGATTTACTGAAAGCAATCATCGCCGGAACCGTAGGGTTGCGTGGGGTCGGCTTGGCCTTGTGCGTACCTTATCCTTATCTTTCCCAGGTGCAGTTATTGTTGCAGGACACTCAGGTTTACTGGGGCGCCCAGAATGTGAGTCAGTATGACAAAGGCGCTTACACGGGTGAGGTATCAGCAGCTATGCTGGCGGATTTCCGATGCCGCTACGTAATTGTCGGACATTCGGAACGACGTGCATTATACGATGAAGATAGTAATACCGTGGCGCTTAAGGTCAAGGCAGCTCGGGCGGCCGGATTAATACCCATTCTATGTGTTGGTGAAACCCTGGATCAGCGCGAGTCTGCCGTCACCGAGCAAGTGGTCGCGGAGCAACTGGACGCAATAATCGAATTGGAAGGTATAAAAGCGATGGATAAGTTGGTGGTAGCTTATGAGCCGGTATGGGCTATCGGAACCGGTAAAACCGCTACACCTGCGCAGGCTCAGGATGTACATGCCTTTATTCGTGGCAGGATCGCTGCTCACAATCCCGAAGTGGCTGCCGGGTTGCAAATTCTTTATGGCGGCAGTGTCAAGGCAAACAATGCTGAAGAGCTGTTTGCCATGCCGGACATTGACGGAGGATTGATTGGCGGCGCTTCGCTCATTGCCGATGAATTCATCACAATCTGCCGCGCGGCAAAAGATTAACTCATTTTGGAGTAGGCGTTGGAAACACTCATCTGGGTAGTACATGTAATGTCGGCCATAACTGTAGTTGTCCTGGTTCTGTTACAACACGGTAAGGGTGCCGATATGGGTGCCGCCTTTGGCAGCGGCTCGTCGGGAAGTTTATTTGGTGCCAGCGGTTCGGCGAATTTTCTGAGCAGGATGACCGGTGCGCTGGCCGCCGTGTTTTTCATTACCAGTCTTGGGCTTACATACCTTTCCAGTCATAAGACCGAAAGCGGGGGGGTAATGGATAAAGCGATACCGGTTCAATCATCCAAGCCAGCGGAACCGGCTCCGGCAGTTCCTGTGGGTGCAGATGCCTCGAAGGCCACGGAAATACCAAAATAATATTGATTATGAATTAATTGAACAATTGATTAAAGCTGTGTTCTAATATAGTTAAGCCTCAGACTAGAACTCAAGCTAAGCCGCCGACGTGGTGAAATTGGTAGACACGCCGTCTTGAGGGGGCGGTGGCGAAAGCTGTGCGAGTTCGAGTCTCGCCGTCGGCACCAATTCTGTCGCATAGGGCTGAGAATCGGGTAAACAGATGCTTTAGAGCATAAATGGTTGCCTGGTTTCTTTAGTCCTTTATTTTTTATTGCGTAAATGCTCGAAAATTATTTTCCTATTTTGTTATTCATCCTGATTGGCCTTGCCGTAGGTGTGGTACCGATGGCTCTGGGCTGGATGTTTGCACCCAATCGTCCTGACAGCGAGAAGCTCTCGCCCTATGAATGTGGTTTTGAAGCATTCGAAGATGCACGTATGAAGTTTGACGTACGCTATTATCTGGTTGCCATTTTGTTCATTCTGTTTGATCTGGAGATTGCTTTCCTGTTTCCATGGGCGGTGGTATTGAATGAGATTGGTTTATTCGGTTTTGTCGCAATGATGGTTTTTCTCGGCATACTTGTCGTCGGTTTTATTTACGAGTGGACGAAGGGTGCCCTGGAATGGGATTAATGCTATGAGCGCTAACGATGCGATGGAAAAAGGTTTTGTAACCACAAGTCTGGACAACGTCATCAACTGGGGACGTACCGGGTCCATGTGGCCGATGACTTTTGGCCTTGCATGCTGTGCGGTGGAAATGATGCAGGCCGGCGCTTCACGATATGACCTGGATCGTTTTGGCATCGTATTCCGCCCGAGTCCGCGTCAATCGGACGTGATGATTGTGGCCGGCACGTTATGCAATAAAATGGCACCCGCACTGCGCAAGGTTTACGATCAGATGGCGGAGCCTCGCTGGGTAATTTCCATGGGTTCCTGTGCCAATGGCGGCGGTTATTATCATTACTCTTACTCTGTTGTGCGTGGTTGTGACCGCATCGTACCGGTTGATATCTATGTCCCTGGCTGTCCGCCAACGGCGGAGGCGCTACTCTACGGTATTATACAGTTGCAGAACAAGATTCACCGCACCAATACCATAGCCCGCTGAGTCATATATGTCGTCCTCTCGCCTGGAAACGCTCTCCTTTTGCCTTCAGAATGTGCTGACCGGTAAACTCGTCAGCGCCAGTGAGCGACTGCGTGAACTAACGATAGTGATCTCTCCTGCAGATACGTTACCGGTGATGGAGACTCTGCGCGACCATGCCGACCTGAAGTTTGAAATTCTTATCGATTTGTGCGGGGTGGATTATTCAACCTATGGTACGGAATCCGCCTCTGAGAACGATCGGCGCGGCAAACGCTTTGCTGCCGTATATCATCTGCTTTCCGTCAATCATAACTATAGGCTGCGAGTCAAGGTATTCGCCGATGATGACGAATTTCCGGTTCTGGATTCGGTGATTGGAGTATGGCCATCCGCCAATTGGTTCGAGCGGGAGGCGTTTGATCTTTACGGCATTATTTTTACCGGCCATCCCGATTTGCGTCGCATTCTTACGGATTATGGGTTTATCGGCAGTCCGTTCCGCAAGGATTTCCCATTAAGCGGTAATGTTGAGATGCGCTATGATCCTGATCAGCAACGCGTGATTTATCAGCCGGTTAGCATCGAACCACGCCAGATCACGCCGCGCGTGATCCGCGAAGAGCATTATGGAGATAGTGAATGAAATCTCCGCAGCGAAGATATTCCGAGCATGGCTGAGATACGCAACTACACCATGAACTTCGGGCCGCAACATCCGGCGGCGCATGGGGTGCTACGCCTGGTGCTGGAGCTGGATGGTGAAGTCATTCAGCGCGCCGATCCGCACATCGGACTGCTACATCGCGCGACCGAAAAACTGGCTGAGTATAAAACTTACATTCAATCAGTGCCCTATATGGATCGGTTGGATTACGTCTCCATGATGTCCAATGAGCATGCCTATGTAATGGCCATCGAGAAGTTGCTCCAGCTTGAGGTGCCATTGCGTGCACAATATATCCGGGTAATGTTTGACGAGATCACGCGCATACTCAACCATCTATTGTGGCTGGGCGCGCATGCGCTGGACGTGGGGGCAATGACGGTATTTCTCTATGCTTTCCGCGACCGGGAGGACTTGATGGATTGTTATGAGGCGGTGTCGGGTGCCCGAATGCATGCCGCCTATTACCGTCCTGGTGGAGTCTATCGGGATCTGCCGGACTCAATGCCGCAATATCAGGCATCTAAAATCCATAACGAAAAAAGTACCAAAATACTCAATGAAAATCGTAGCGGTTCGCTACTGGATTTTATCGAAGACTTTACCAACCGTTTTCCTACCTACGTGGATGAGTATGAAACCCTGCTTACCGACAATCGTATCTGGAAACAGCGCCTGGTAGGTATTGGTGTAGTCTCGCCCGAACGTGCCAAAGCGCTTGGCTTTACCGGTCCGATGCTGCGCGGCTCGGGGGTGGAATGGGATTTGCGGAAAAAGCAGCCCTATGAGGTTTATGACCAGGTGAATTTTGACATACCGGTAGGGGTCAATGGCGATTGTTATGATCGTTATCTGGTGAGAATTGAGGAATTCCGCCAATCCAACCGTATCATCAAGCAGTGTGTCGAGTGGCTACGCAAGCATCCCGGTCCGGTGATCACCGATAACCACAAGTTCGCGCCGCCCGCGCGCATGGAGATGAAACAGAATATGGAAGAGCTGATTCATCACTTCAAGCTTTTTACCGAGGGTTTTCATGTGCCACCGGGCGAGGCTTATGCGGCGGTTGAGCATCCCAAAGGTGAATTCGGCATCTATCTGGTATCGGATGGTGCCAACATGCCGTACCGCCTGAAAATCCGCGCGCCCGGCTTTCCTCATCTGGCGGCGCTGGATGAAATGTCGCGTGGCCATATGATCGCTGATGTCGTGGCTATCATCGGTACGCAGGACATCGTGTTTGGTGAAATAGACAGATAATGTCAAACACAATTTAATCGCTAAATCGAGATGTTAAGCCCAGAGTCCATACAGAAAATCGACCGTGAAGTCGCCAAATATCCCGCTGATCAAAGGCAGTCGGCAGTAATGTCAGCGCTCGCCATTGCCCAGGATGAGAAAGGGTGGCTGGCCAATGAGATCATGGATTTTGTCGCGCATTATCTTGGGATGCCGCCAATCGCGGTCTATGAAGTGGCGACATTCTACAATATGTACAATCTTCAGCCGCTGGGTAAATACAAGATTACCGTTTGCACGAATCTTCCCTGTGCGCTGTCTGGCGCCAACGAGGCAGTAGCCCATATTCAGAAAAAGCTCGGAGTCGTTTTCAATCAGACTACCGTCGACGGAAAATTTACTGTGAAAGAGGGCGAGTGCATGGGGGCGTGCGGTGATGCACCTGTCCTTCTGGTCAATAACAAGCGCATGTGCAGTTTCATGTCCAACGACAATATCGACCAACTGCTGGAGGAGTTGAGCAAATGACTCAGCTTGCGCAGATACTGCTGACGGGACTGAATCCATCAGATGCTGATGACTGGCGGCTTGAGCATTACGAGCAGCGCGAAGGCTATGCTGCGCTGAGAAAAATTCTGAACGAAAATATTCCGCCGGAAAAGATCATTGAAGAAGTAAAAAAATCCGCACTGCGCGGGCGTGGCGGCGCAGGTTTCCCGACCGGGCTGAAATGGAGTTTCATGCCCAAGCAGTACGAGGGCGATAAGTATCTGGTATGTAATTCCGATGAAGGCGAGCCGGGCACGTTCAAAGACCGCGACATCATGCGGCATAACCCGCACATTCTGATAGAAGGCATGATCATTGGCGCCTATGCTATGGGTATCAAGACGGGCTATAACTATGTTCATGGCGAAATCTGGGATACCTATGAGCGCATGGAAGAAGCGGTGGATGAAGCGCGTGCCGCAGGATATCTGGGGAATAACATCCTGGGTTCCAGTTTCAGTTTTCAGTTATACAACCATCATGGCTATGGCGCCTATATCTGTGGCGAGGAAACCGCATTGCTGGAATCACTGGAAGGAAAGAAAGGCCAGCCGCGCTTCAAGCCCCCTTTTCCGGCCAGTTTCGGACTTTATGGCAAGCCTACCACCATCAATAACACCGAGACGTTCGCTTCTGTGCCCTGGATCATTCGCAACGGTGGCGAGAAATTTCTGCAACTCGGCAAGCCCAATAATGGTGGTACCAAGCTTTTCTCTGTTTCGGGCCATGTCAACAAGCCGGGCAACTACGAAGTGCCGTTGGGTACGCCATTCGCAACATTGCTGGAAATGGCGGGTGGCATGCGGGGCGGGCGGAAACTGAAAGGGTGTATTCCCGGCGGCTCATCCATGCCGGTGCTGCCCGGCGATGTCATGATGCAAACCGATATGGATTATGATTCCATTGCCAAAGCCGGTTCCATGCTGGGTTCCGGCGCGGTTATCATTATGGACGATACCACCTGCATGGTGAAGGCTCTGGAGCGATTATCATACTTTTATTTTGAGGAATCCTGCGGTCAATGCACACCGTGCAGAGAAGGCACCGGTTGGCTCTATCGTGTCGTGCACCGTATCGAAACTGGCAAGGGCCGGATGGAAGATCTGGATCTGCTGAACAACGTTGCCGACAATATTCAGGGACGTACCATCTGCGCGCTGGGTGACGCGGCTGCCATGCCGGTACGTGCCATGATTCAGCATTTCCGTGACGAGTTTGCATACCATATTGAGCACAAGAGATGTATGGTATAACGCGCACAGCATGGATAATGCCAATTGGGCTCTCTTTCTTGTTTACACCTGCTCGTGGTTAATCCGAGAGTAAGTATCCAATGATCAATTTCGAAATCGACGGTAAACAGGTATCCGTGCCCAAGAACGGCACTGTCATGGACGGCGCTAACCAGCTGGGTATATACATTCCCCATTTTTGTTACCACAAGAAGCTTTCCATCGCCGCCAATTGCCGCATGTGCCTGGTTCAAGTAGAGAAAGCACCCAAGCCTTTGCCTGCCTGCGCCACGCCCGCCATGGAAGGCATGAAGGTATCCACTCACTCCGGACAGGCGGTAACGGCACAAAAAGGCGTGATGGAGTTTCTACTCATTAATCACCCGCTCGATTGCCCTATTTGCGACCAGGGCGGCGAATGCCAGCTTCAGGACCTGGCGGTGGGCTATGGAGCGAGCGCATCACGTTATACCGAAGCCAAGCGTGTCGTGGCAAACAAGAATCTTGGTCCGCTGATTTCCACCGATATGACTCGCTGTATCCATTGCACCCGTTGCGTGCGATTTGGCCAGGAAATTGCCGGCATCATGGAGCTGGGGTTGGCAGGTCGCGGCGAACATGCTGAAATCCTGTCATTTGTCGGCAGCACGGTGGACTCCGAATTGTCCGGCAATATGATCGATCTCTGTCCGGTAGGCGCGCTCGTCAGCAAGCCATTCCGCTATTCGGCCCGCACCTGGGAATTATCGCGGAGGAAGTCCGTGAGTCCGCATTGCGGTCTTGGTTCCAATCTGGTGGTCCAGGTGAAGCAGAATCGTGTGATGCGTGTGTTGCCGCGCGAGAATGAGGAAATCAACGAGTGCTGGTTGTCGGATAAGGATCGTTTTTCCTACGAGGGACTCAACTCGGAGGAGCGTTTGAGTACGCCGATGATAAAACGTGACGGCCGATGGCAGGAATGCGGCTGGCAGGCCGCGCTGGAATTCGTTGCCGGTGGATTGATCGCCGTAAAAGAAAAATATGGCGTACAACGTATCGGCGCATTGGCTTCCCCTCACAGCACCCTGGAAGAGCTCTATCTGCTACAAAAACTTGTGCGGGGACTGGGGAGCGGGAATGTGGATCATCGCCTGCGCCAGTCTGATTTTCGTGCGGATAGCCAGTTGCAAGGTGCGCCCTGGCTGGGGATGAGCATTGCCGATATTTCCCAGTTGAAGTCGGCGCTGGTTGTCGGTAGCACCCTGCGCAAGGATCACCCTCTCATCGCGCAGCGTTTGCGTCAGGCGGGGAAGCAGGGCGCCCAGGTGAATCTGGTCAATCCGGTCGATGATGATCTTCTTATCAAGATTGCCAATCGTGCCATCGTCGCGCCTGCTGCAATGGCGGCGACGCTTGCACAGGTCCTGAAGGCCGCCGCCGAATTGAAAGGGGTGGAAATTCCTGATGCGGCCAAAAACGCGTTGAATTCCATCAGCGTGACGGATACCGCGCGGGCGATGGCAGCCAGCCTCGTTGATAATAAGCCTGCTGCGGTTTTTCTCGGCAACATGGCGCAACATCATCCACGGTATGCGGATATTCACGTGCTGGCACAGCATATTGCACAAATTACCGAAGCAGCATTCGGTGTACTGGGTGAAGCCGCCAATAGTGTCGGGGCCTATATTGCCGGGGCAATTCCCGGAGATGACGCTTTGGGTATGTCAACCAATGGCTCTCTTCAGCCAGGACCGGAAAGCGTCAATGCTTTGCAGCGTTGCCAGGCTTACGTGCTGATGAATCTGGAGCCGGAACTGGACAGCTACAATCCGCAGCAAACAATGAAGGCACTGGATGCGGCGGAGCTGGTGGTGATGATGAGTGCTTACAAAAGCCGGGCCATTTTCGAGGGTAACTACGCTGACGTGCTGTTGCCGATTGCGCCATTTACTGAAACCTCCGGCACTTTTATCAATACCGAGGGCCGCGTGCAAAGTTTCAATGGTGTGGTTGCGCCGCTCGCCGACACGCGTCCGGCGTGGAAGGTCTTGCGGGTGCTGGGCAACATGCTGGAGCTTGATGGTTTTGATTACGATACACCGGAGCAGGTGCGTGCGGAGATTCTCCCGGCTGATGGCGAAGTCAGTACTCGTCTGAATAACAATCTGAGGAATTTCGTTGCAGGTGATGTTGAGCCGGCCCGTAATGGAGCCCAGCGCATCGGTGAAGTCCCGATCTATCAAGCTGACCTCATTGTGCGCCGCGCCGAATCGTTGCAGCGCACACGGGACGCAGTGGCACCGCTGGCATGGATGCCGGGTGACTTGATGGATAAGCTCGGCATACGCGCGGGTGACAACGTAAGGTTGAAGCAGGGAGAGGGCGAAGCGCAATTGCCGGCAGCCCGGGACGACAAACTACCTGCCAATTGTGTGCGTGTGGCTGGCGCGCATCCTCTGACGGCTGCACTGGGTGAAATGTTCGGTGAGATTTTGGTGGAACGATTGTGATGGAAGCAATCGGGGTTATTTGATGGAATATGCACAACAATTATTCGGGAATTTGTTCGGCTCCGAGTGGGGTCCCGCTCTTTTCGTCCTGACAAAGAACGCGTTGTTGATCGTCGCCATCATACTGCCATTGATGCTTGCCGTGGCCTACCTCACGTTTGCGGAACGCAAGATTATCGCTTCCATGCAGATCCGTGTTGGACCCAATCGGGTAACTTTCTTCGGCATTCCCTGGCTGGGTGGTTGGGCGCAGCCCATAGCGGATGCGGTCAAGGCCGTGATGAAGGAAATCATCATTCCCAGTGGTGCGAATAAATTTCTGTTTGTGCTGGCTCCGGTGCTGACTTTCGCACCAGCACTGGCAGCTTGGGCAGTAGTGCCGTTTTCTCCGGAAGTCGTATTGGCCGATGTGAATGCTGGTCTGCTTTATATTCTGGCCATGACTTCCATGGGTGTTTATGGGGTTATCATCGCAGGCTGGGCATCCAATTCCAAGTATGCGTTCCTCGGCGCGATGCGTTCCGCTGCACAGGTGGTTTCTTACGAGCTGGCAATGGGTTTTGCGCTGGTATGCGTACTGATGATGTCGCAAAGTTTGAACCTGAGCGATATCGTCAGGGGTCAGCAGGGCGGCAGCTTTATCAATTGGTATCTCATTCCGCTGTTTCCCATGTTTTTGGTGTATTTTATTTCCGGGGTGGCTGAAACGAATCGTGCCCCATTCGATGTGGCTGAGGGTGAGTCGGAAATAGTTGCCGGGTTCCATGTCGAGTATTCCGGCATGGCTTTCACGGTCTTCTTTCTGGCGGAATACTCCAATATGATTTTAGTGGCAACGCTTGCCAGCCTCATATTCCTGGGGGGGTGGCTGCCGCCAGTCGATATCGTACCATTTACCATGATTCCGGGGTTCATCTGGCTGGTACTGAAAATAGCGTTTTTATTGTTTTGTTTTCTCTGGTTCCGCGCCACCTTTCCACGCTACCGCTATGATCAGATCATGCGTCTTGGCTGGAAGGTGTTCATTCCGATCACGCTTGTCTGGATACTGCTGCTAGGTTTGGTGATGCAGTTTCCCCCATCGCTTCGGAATTCGTTTCCACTTAATCTGTGGTTTCACTGAGAGAGGAGAAAGCCATGAACCGTATCAAGGATTTTTTCCGTACTTTCTTGTTGTTTGAACTGGTCAAGGGGATGATGCTGACCGGACGATATATGTTTGCGCGTAAAATTACGGTTCACTTTCCCGAGGAAAAAACACCGCAATCCCCTCGCTTTCGTGGGCTCCACGCGCTACGCCGTTACCCCAACGGAGAAGAGCGTTGTATTGCCTGCAAGCTGTGCGAGGCAGTGTGTCCAGCGCTGGCGATCACCATCGAATCCGAGCAGCGTGATGATGGGACCCGCCGTACCACGCGTTACGACATCGACCTGACAAAATGTATATTTTGCGGTTTCTGCGAGGAATCCTGCCCTGTGGATTCCATCGTCGAGACCCGGATTCTCGAGTACCACGGCGAAAAACGCGGTGACCTGATCTACACCAAGCAGATGTTGCTGGCGGTGGGAGATCGGTATGAGGAGCAGATAGCCAAAGACAGGGCAGCAGATGCGGGCTACCGATGAATCTTGCCGTTAATTACACATGAGTTTTCAAGATATAATTTTTTACTTTTTTTCGGCAGTGCTGGTGTCATCCGCATTGGGTGTCATTACTGCCCGTAACCCGGTGCATTCGGCCTTGCTACTGGTGCTGGCTTTTTTTACCTCAGCCGGATTGTGGCTGCTGTTAGAGGCGGAATTTCTCGCGATTACGCTGGTGCTGGTGTATGTCGGCGCAGTAATGGTGCTGTTCCTGTTCGTGGTGATGATGCTGGATATCAACCTCGATCGGCTGCGGGAGGGATTCTGGAAATGGTTTCCGTTTGGCGCGTTTTTGGCGCTAGTGATGGCGGCTGAAATGGCCATGGTGATGATGGGCGGGCAGTTCGGCATCAAGGAAATGCCGGTGCCGCCTTCGCGTACCGCCGATTACAGCAACACCAAGGAATTGGGCCGTTTGATTTATACGGAATATGTTTATGCATTCGAACTGGCAGCCGTAATTTTGCTGGTGGCGATAGTGGCCGCCATAGCTCTGACTTTACGCCAGCGTACCGGCACCAAGAGTCTCGACGTGGCGAAGCAGGTGGCAGTAAAGCGCGCAGATCGGGTGCGGATGGTGTCGATGCCGTCCGAGAAGAAAGAATAAAAAGCAAGTGCCAGGCCGTATCTTGATGTTGTTCTGAAAAGGGGTCGTCAGCTTTGGTTTCGTTATCCCATTACCTCGTCCTTGGTGCGATTCTGTTCGCCATCAGCATTGTCGGCATTTTTCTCAACCGGAAGAATGTGATCATTCTGTTGATGGCGATCGAACTGATGCTGCTGGCGGTAAATATGAATTTTGTCGCATTCTCGCACTACCTACAGGATATATCGGGACAAATTTTCGTGTTTTTCATTCTTACTGTAGCTGCGGCGGAGTCCGCCATAGGCTTGGCGATACTGGTAGTGCTGTTTCGCAATTTGCGCACCATCAACGTGGATGATCTGGATAAACTCAAAGGGTGATTTGCGGGAGAGGATCCCCGAAGGCCCGGCCCAAGATCCGGTGTCGGCGGTTTAAAAAAACAAATAATAAATTTTTATGACTGAGATGCAAAAACTTTATCTGTTGATTCCGTTGGCTCCCTTAGCGGGAGCGCTTATCGCGGGATTATTAGGCCGTCTGATCGGTCCAGCCTGGAGTCACCGTGCCACCATCGCGTTGATGATCGTGTGCGTGATTGCGTCCATCACCGTTTTCATGGATGTATTGAAAGGGAATATCTATAACGGCAGCGTTTATACCTGGATGATCTCCGGCGATACGCGCTTCGAGGTTGGATTCCTGATTGATCAGCTCTCCGCAATCATGATGGTCGTGGTGAGTTTTGTATCCCTGATGGTACATATTTACACTATTGGTTATATGCGCGGGGATCCGGGTTATCAACGTTTTTTCAGTTATATCTCGCTTTTCACGTTCTCGATGCTGATGCTGGTGATGTCCAATAATTTCCTCCAGCTTTTCTTTGGCTGGGAGGCGGTTGGCCTGGTTTCTTACCTGCTGATTGGTTTCTGGTATACCCGCCCCACGGCGATATATGCCAACCTGAAAGCTTTTCTGGTCAATCGTGTTGGCGATTTCGGCTTTTTGCTCGGCATCGGCATGGTATTGACGTATTTTGGCACGCTGGATTATGTGGCAGTATTCACGCAGGCTCCGCAGATCGCGACGCAGACAATCGAGATCATTCCCGGCACATCATGGGAGCTATTATCCGTCACCTGTATTCTGCTCTTTGTTGGCGCAATGGGTAAGTCCGCACAGTTTCCGCTGCATGTTTGGTTGCCGGATTCGATGGAGGGTCCGACACCTATTTCCGCGCTGATCCATGCCGCCACGATGGTGACGGCGGGAATTTTCATGGTAGCGCGCATGTCGCCGCTATTTGAGTTAACTGAAACAGCATTGTCGGTGATGCTGGTGATCGGCGGCATCACAACGCTGTTCATGGCATTGGTCGCGATCGTCCAGACCGACATCAAGCGTGTAGTGGCGTATTCGACCCTTTCGCAATTGGGTTACATGACCATGGCCCTTGGCGCATCGGCTTACTCGGTGGGAATTTTTCACCTGATGACCCATGCTTTTTTCAAGGCGGTATTATTCTTGGGTGCGGGCTCCGTAATTGTCGCCATGCATCACGAACAGGACATGCGGAAAATGGGAGGTCTGAAGAAGTACATGCCCATTACGTACTGGACCATGTTCATCGCTGCGCTGGCAAGCGCTGGCGTGCCTGGTTTGTCCGGCTTTTTCTCCAAGGATGCCATCATCGAAGCGTTACACTTCGCTACGATTCCCGGCGCTGGCTTCGCCTATTTCTGTGCGGTAACAACGGTGTTCGTCACTGCATTTTACACATTCCGTCTGTTGTTCATGACATTCCACGGCAAGCCGCGCATGGACCATCACACCGAAGAGCATCTGCATGAACCGCCTTGGGTCGTAACGCTACCACTCATCGTCCTTGCCATACCTTCGATCGGAGCGGGTTGGTTTATCGGTTCAATCCTGTTTGGGGATTATTTCGGCAGCGCCATACAAATCATGCCGCAGCACGAGGCAATGGCTAAAATGGCACTGGAGCATCATGGCATGCTGGCGATGATGACTCACGCCTTGACCACCATACCGTTCTGGTTTTCTGTCGGCGGAATCGCCACCGCATGGTATTTTTACCTAGTGAGAACCGATTTGCCAGGGAAAATAAAAAGAGCCGCCGGGCCGTTTTCCGTACTGCTCGACCATAAATATTTCATTGACGAATTCTATTCCTGGCTCTTCGCAGGTGGCGCACGCGCACTCGGCGGGGGATTGTGGAAATTCGGCGATGTAAAGGTGATTGACGGATTTTTCGTCAATGGCACGGCACGGGTGGTGGCTGGAACCGCCATGCTGATGCGCCGCTTCCAGTCTGGTTATATCTATCATTATGCATTTACCATGATCGTTGGCGTATTTGTGCTGATGAGCTTGTGGTTGTTCGGGTCATAAAATAACAAAATATCATTGCGGGTTTTCGACCCTTCATCCGCTACACGCTAATGGATAAAACGGAATAAACATGTTGTTTGGCCTTCCCCTGTTAAGTCTGGTCATCTGGTTGCCTATTTTCGCTGGTATCGGCGTGCTCGCCACCGGTGGTGATCGTAACGCACCCTTGGCAAGATGGCTTGCGCTCATTGGATCGGTAGCGGGTTTTCTGGTTGCAATTCCGCTCTATACGCGTTTCGACCCCCTCATGAGCGCCATGCAGTTCGTCGAATACAATCCCTGGATCGAGCGCTTCAATATCCATTACCATCTGGGGGTGGATGGGTTCGCCATGCCGCTGATCCTGCTTAATTGCTTTACTACGCCGCTGGTGGTAATCGCCGGATGGCAGGTGATAAGCAAGCGCGTATCGCAATATATGGGCGCATTTCTTGTCATGTCGGGTATTGTCAATGGCGTGTTCTCATCACTTGATGCGATCCTGTTTTATGTTTTCTGGGAAGCCTCGCTTATTCCGATGTTTCTCATCATCGGCGTTTGGGGCGGCCCTAATCGCGTGTATGCCGCGATCAAGTTTTTTCTCTACACGCTATTGGGTTCCCTGTTAATGCTAGTAGCGTTCATCTACCTCTACATCGTATCTGGCGGTAGTTTCTCGATACTTGATTATCACAAGCTGCCGCTGCCGCTGGCGCCGCAAATCCTGATATTCATTGCCTTCCTGCTGGCTTTCGCGGTCAAGGTACCTATGTGGCCGGTACATACATGGCTGCCGGACGCTCACGTGGAGGCGCCAACCGGTGGATCGGTCGTGTTGGCGGCAATACTGCTGAAGCTGGGGGGGTATGGATTTTTGCGTTTTTCCCTACCGATTGTCCCGGACGCGAGCCAATATTTCTCCGGCATGATGATTGCGTTGTCATTAATTGCGGTTGTGTACATCGGACTCGTGGCATTGGTGCAGGCCGACATGAAAAAGCTCATCGCTTACTCGTCCGTAGCGCATATGGGATTCGTCACCCTCGGATTTTTTCTGTTTAACGCCTATGGATTGGAAGGTGCGATGGTACAGATGGTCTCGCACGGCTTCATATCCGGTGCGATGTTTCTATGCGTGGGAGTGCTGTACGATCGCCTTCATTCCCGTCAGATCGCCGACTATGGGGGTGTTGCCAACAAGATGCCGGTATTCGCTGCATTCTTCATGCTGTTCGCCATGGCTAATGCGGGGTTGCCCGGCACTAGTGGTTTTGTTGGCGAATTCATTGTCATCATGGCTGCCGTCGAGGTGAATTTCTGGTATGCATTTCTCGCCGCAACCACGCTTATTACGGGTGCCTCATATACGCTCTGGATGTACAAGCGGGTAGTGTTCGGCGCTGTCACGAATCCCGCTGTCGAAGAAATGAAAGATATCAACGGACGCGAGATTCTAATATTGGCAGTCTTGGCAGTGGCGGTGCTGGGAATGGGTCTTTATCCGTCACCCTTGACGGAAGTCATGCATGCGACAGTGGATGATTTGCTGATACATATTGCTCGCAGCAAGTTGTAGCAAGAATGAGGTAGGCCCCGCTTGTTTAAGGATGATAAATGAATTTTGCGCAGCCTGATTTTGCCCCCGCGTACCCAGAAATTTTTCTTCTGGTAATGGTATGCGTGGTACTGCTGGCCGATCTTGCGTGGGGTGAGAAAAAGCCCTATGTTGCCTATGTGCTGGCGCAGGTTGCATTGCTCGGTTGCGTGCTGATTACTTTCGCGACTTCTGCACCAGAGGTTGTTTATACCTTCTCAGGCATGTTCGTGGACGACGCCATGGCCGACATACTGAAGATGATGGTATATATTACAGTAGCTACGGTGCTGGTGTATTCGCGCACTTATATTGCTATGCGCGGCATGTTCAGCGGCGAGTTCTTCAGTCTGGCGCTGTTCGCCACCCTTGGCATGATGGTGATGATTTCCGCCAGCCATTTTCTGACCCTTTACCTGGGACTGGAACTCCTATCGCTGTCGCTATACGCCATGGTGGCGTTGCGGCGCGATTCAGTCGTGGCAACCGAGGCCGCAATAAAATTCTTTGTTCTCGGGGCGCTCGCTTCTGGTTTCTTGCTATACGGCATGTCCATGGTTTACGGGGCGACCGGTACGCTCGATATTACGCGTGTAACCGAAGTGATCCGGAGCGGTGCAATTAACCATGCGGTACTGGTGGTGGGGCTCGTATTCATCGTTGCCGGTATCAGTTTCAAGTTGAGCGCGGCACCATTTCACATGTGGGCGCCTGATGTTTATCAGGGAGCCCCTACAGCAGTAGTGCTGTTTATCGGTTCAGCACCCAAATTCGCTGCATTCGGCTTTGTCATGCGTTTGCTGGTCGAAGGTATGGGGGCGATGGTGGCGGATTGGCAGGGAATGCTCATCATTCTGGCGGTAATGTCCATGATGATCGGCAACCTGGCTGCTATTGCTCAGACCAATATCAAGCGCATGCTGGCATATTCTACTATCTCGCATATGGGTTTCATGCTGTTGGGTATTATCGGCGCGGATGAAAATGGCTACAGTTCATCCATGTTCTATATTCTGGTATATGTGTTGATGACCCTGGGCACATTTGGCATGATCATGCTGCTGTCACGCGAAGGGTTCGAGGCCGAAAAGCTTGATGACTTCAAGGGACTCAACCGGCGCAATCCGTGGTACGCGTTTATTACCCTCCTGTTGATGTTCTCGATGGCAGGTATTCCGCCTACAGTGGGTATCTATGCCAAGCTTGCGGTGTTGCAAGCCGTGTTAAGTGCTGGTTACGTATGGTTGGCGGTGGTGGCAGTGTTATTTTCATTGATCGGCGCGTTTTATTACTTGCGCATTGTTAAACTGATGTATTTCGACGAGCCTGAAACCGATGCGCCCATTCTGCCTCAGAGCGATATTAAACTATTGATAAGCGCGAATGGCTTGGCGATACTCGCGTTCGGGCTTTTCCCCCAGTCGCTCATGGCGTTGTGTGCTTACGCTATACAGCAATCAATATAGTATTCAGCGTATCGCAGTTGCACTGTGCATTTACCATGCGTATTTGAGTTATGGTTTCTTATAGCTAATGCGGTAGATCGTCCCCGCATGATCGTCGGAAACGAGCAATGCTCCGTCGGGCATAACCAGCAAATCCGCTGGTCTTCCCCAAGCATTTTCTTTTTCTAGCCAGCCCTCCGCGAACACTTCCTGTTTGACTACCTTGTTGTTCTTTATTCGTACGAGCTTCAGCCGGTAGCCGATTTTATTGCGGCGATTCCATGAGCCGTGCTCAGCAATAAAAATATTGTTGTGATATTCTGCCGGAAACATTTTGCCGGTATAGAAGCGCATGCCAAGCGGCGCCACATGGGGATCAAGCTTGGCTACAGGAGGGGTCAGCTTGTTGCAGTCGCGCTTTGCACCGTATTTAGGATCAGGAATATCGCCACCATGGCAAAATGGATAACCAAAGTGCATATCTTTTCTTGGCGCGCGATTAAGCTCATCAGGCGGCAAATTATCGCCCATCCAGTCGCGGCCATTATCCGTGAACCATAATTCCTTCGTTTCAGGATGCCAATCGAAACCCACTGTATTTCTTACACCATATGCGTAGACTTCATGGCCCGTACCGTCCGGATTGATACGCGAGATCAGTGCAAAACGCTTCGGATCGGGTTCGCAAATATTACAGGGTGCGCCAACCGGTACATATAGCAGGCCATCCGGGCCGAAAGCGATGAATTTACCCCCGTGATGTTTTTCGCTGGGGAAGTCATCGGTTATCACTACCGGTTTTCCCGGTTGATCGAGTTTATCTTCGATGTCATCAAAGCGCAGAATGCGATTGACCGCAGAGACATACAGTGCACCATTCCGGAATGCTACTCCCAACGGTGTCGTGAGTGCGCTGGCAATGATTCTGACCTTGCGTGCGCCATCAGTCTCCGTAATGGCGTAAACTTTGCCTTCCGACATGGAACCGGCGAATACCGTGCCATTTTTTCCCAGCGCCAGCCCGCGCGCATTGGGTACTTTCGCCCACTGTTCGATGGAAAATCCGGCGGGCAGTTTTATTTTATCCAGCGGCAGCTTATCGCCTTGGTATGGATCTTGGTATTGTGCGGTGGCAGGCAAGATGCAACAGAACATGCAAAGAGTAATAAAACGGATAAGGATTTTCATGAAAGATAGGGTAAGGACTCCGGATTATATGGAATAACCATAAATTCGAAATGGATTAAAAGGAGGAAGATCGTCTTATGATGCAAGGTTTTTGAGGTTTATTGGAGCAGGATAGCTTGAAAACCACCAATCTGCCCTCATCATCTTATTGCATTTTTTTAGGAGAGAACTCATGCAAGCGACAGCCACAAAAGAACATTTAAGTTTCCAGACTGAAGTTAAACAGTTGCTCAATCTGATGATTCATTCCTTGTATAGTAACAAGGAAATTTTTTTACGCGAACTGATTTCCAACGCCTCGGATGCCGCCGATAAGCTACGCTTTGAAGGATTAACCGATGGCGCGCTGTACGAATCCGATTCGGACCTGAAGATCCGTGTAAGCTACGATGCCACGGCACACACGATTACTATCGCCGATAACGGTATCGGCATGTCCCGGCAAGAGGTCATCGACCATATCGGCACCATCGCCAAGTCGGGTACGCGTGAATTCTTTGGCTCGTTAACCGGCGACCAGGCCAAGGATGCGCACTTGATCGGCCAGTTCGGTGTCGGTTTTTATTCGGCATTTATCGTTGCAGACAAGGTGACGCTCGTTACACGTCGTGCCGGATTGACTTCCGAACATGGTGTTCGCTGGGAATCGGGTGGCGAAGGAGATTATACGCTTGAGACAGTAGAGAAAACAGATCGTGGCACGCAGGTTGTTCTGCATTTGCGCGAAGGCGAGGATGAACTGCTCAATGGCTGGCGGTTGCGTGCCATCATACGTAAGTATTCTGACCATATCACGCTTCCCATTGTGATGAAAAAAGAGCAATGGTCGCAGGAAAAGAACGAAAACACGATTACTGATGAAGATGAGACTGTCAATCAGGCGAGCGCGCTCTGGGCACGTCCCAAAAACGAAATTACCGCGGAGCAATACGAGGAATTCTACAAGCATGTGGCGCATGATTTCGAGCCCCCGCTGGCCTATGTTCACGCCCGGGTAGAGGGCAAGCAGGAATACACTCAATTGCTCTATATCCCTTCCCGTGCTCCATTCGACTTGTTTGATCGAGAGTCTCGCCACGGTATCAAGCTTTATGTGAGGCGGGTATTCATCATGGATGACGCAAAACAGCTGTTGCCGAATTATTTGCGTTTTGTGCGAGGGGTAATCGATTCCAACGATTTGCCGCTGAATGTTTCGCGCGAGATATTGCAGGAATCAAAAGATATTGAAGCAATACGTGCCGGAGCAGTAAAAAAGGTGTTGGGACTGCTTGAAGATCTGGCTCAAAGCGAGCAGGAAGGCCAGGAAGACGGGAAAGCAAAATTCACAGCCTTCTGGAAGGAGTTCGGTCAAGTCATCAAAGAGGGTGTGGCGGAGGACCATGCCAACCGCGAACGCATTGCCAGGTTGTTGCGCTTTGTTTCCACCCATGCCGACACGGACGAGCAAATCGTATCATTGGGCGACTACATCGCACGCATGAAGGAAGGGCAGGAAAAAATTTATTATGTTACGGCTGATAGTCTCAAGGCGGCCCGAAACAGTCCGCACCTGGAAGTATTCCGTAAGAAAGGCATCGAAGTTTTACTGTTGGCCGAACGCGTGGACGAGTGGCTGGCCGCAAACTTGACCGAATTTGAAAGTAAGTCATTGCAATCTGTTGCGAAAGGCAGCCTTGATCTGGGAAAACTGGAAGACGAGACGGAGAAGAAGGAGCAGGAGAAAGAAGCGGGCGAATATAAAGAACTTACCGACAAAATAAAGAGTACGCTTGGCGAGCAGGTGAAGGATGTGCGTGTTACGTTACGTTTGACCGAATCTCCCGCCTGCCTCGTGGCGGATAGTCATGACATGAGCGGAAACCTGGAGCGCCTGCTGAAGTCGGCTGGACAGAAAGTGAACCACACCAAGCCAATCCTGGAGATCAATCCTTATCATCCAATGATTCAGCGCCTCAGATCCGAGCAAACGCACTTTGCCGACTGGAGCCACATCCTGTTCGATCAGGCATTATTGGCGGAAGGTGGCCAGCTTGAAGATCCAGCCAGTTTCGTCAGGAGAATCAATGAACTACTCTTCCTGACAACTGCAAGCGGAGAATAGGCATGGATGAGAGGGGCGGAAGTTTTACCGTATTGAGTCCCTCTCATTGGTTAAGCGGCCTTGGTTCCGATTATCCCAATACGCGCTGATGGGTTAGCGAACAATTCCCTTTGGGCAGTGTCATTGATGGCGACCACGGCGGGGTGCGTAAGCCGGCGTTCCATCGAGATGGCGTAGAATTGCTCGGTGACCTCGTTTGTCTGGCCCAGGATCGTGACACCATGTTCACGCTGCACTTCGTCGGCTATCACCGAAGGGGCAATGAAAATACCGGTGCCGGCCTGCCCGAAAGCCTGCATCAGCGCGCTGTCATCAAATTCACCGGCGATACGCGGCCGGATCTGATGAACATCGAACCAGCGCATCAGAGGTGCTCGTACCGCAGCTTCCTTGCCGGGGATTAGCAAAGGGGCAACATCAAGAATGTGGGGCCATTTTTCTGTAAATTGTGCTGCCAGTCGCGGCTCGGCGAAAAACGTAATGCCGCAATCTCCGAGTTTATGGCTGTAGCCCTTCACATTGGTCCCGGCTGGCATGGGCCGGTCAGCGAGTACCAGATCAACGCGCTGAATTGCCAGTTCCACCAGCAAACGTACCAGCTTGTCTTCCCGGCAGACAATGCGCACCGGCTCGGCAAGTGACATCGCCGGCATCAGCAGCCGATAAGCGATGGACTTGGGGACAGCATCGTCGACACCTACACGAAACTGAATGGAGCGGCTTTCTGGACTGCTACGAAGCACTTCTTCCAGCTCATTTCCGATCTGGAAAACCTCGTCAGCATAGGAAAGCGCGAGCCGGCCGGTTTCAGTTAGCTCAAGACGTCTTCCCACACGTAGAAACAGTGCGACACCAAGCGTCTCTTCGAGTACTCCGATCTGACCACTCAGGGTTTGTGGCGTGAGATGCAATCGCTCGCTTGCCCGAACGATGCTGCCTGCCTTGGCTACAGCCCAAAAATAATGTAACTGTTTATAGTTGAGCATTGGAATGCCGATACAATATGCGATAATAGTTCGTAAATATCGATTATATTATCAGACATATACGACTTTCATTGATGCAAATTTTAATCTAGACTGCATTAAAATTCTCGTGCCGGTCATGTTTTTGCGGCTTATTCATGGTGGATTGAAGCAAACACATTTTTTCCGGAAATATAAAAAGGTAGTAGATGCAAATATCACCCCGCCTTCGCATCGTGCTGAGCGTGATTCTCATCCTTCCGTTTGCATCTGCCTCAGCCCAGACGACTGGAACGATACCTGCGATCACCGCACCTTCTTTTGCACCTGCTCCTGCCAGCTCGGTACCGGCTATCACGCCTCCTGCCCCGGTACCTTCCGCTACGGCGCCTTCTGCCCGGGTACCTTTTGACAGTATCCCTTCTGTTGCCAACCCTTCCGCTGCGGCATCGCCCGTCATGCCTGCAGGCGCGCTTACTATCGAGGCGTTGCAAAAACTGGGGCTGGAAGCCAACGGACTGGTGCGTGCAGCGCAATCGCAAGTGGGCATGGCCGAAGCGGGCGTGGTTGGCGCCTCCGCCTATCCAAATCCTCAAGTGACCGTGGCGGGCGGACCTCAGCATGCGCGGGTTCCCGCCGGTCTGCCGGCTAATTACCACCGGCAGGTAACTGTAGCCCAGACGATTGAGAATCCGTTTGTGCGCAGTGCTCGCATCGGTTCGGCCGAAGCGGGGGTCGAGGCCAGCCGTGCGGGCTTCGACCAGGTGCGCGCAGATCTTGCGGCGCAACTGCGGGTGCGCGCATATGAGCTGTTGCTTCGTCAGGAGATAGCGCGCATGGAGGGCAGTGTTTTTGACTTGATGGAGGAAGTGCGGCGGCGCATCAAAGTAGGCGTAGGTGTGGGCGAAACCGCCCGCTTCGAGCTGATCAGAGCCGATGCCGAGGTGTTGAACGCGGCCAGCCGTAAGGAGGCGGCCGAGCTGAATGCGCAGCGGGCGCGGGTTGCACTGAGGCAATTTACCGCAGGTGCATTGAAGCCCGACTTCGCTATAAACGCGTCCCTGTTCGATCCTGTCAGTTTGCCTCCGCTGGAGAAGTTGCGTCAGGAGGTGCCGGCTGTCAACCCGGACGTTTTGCGGCTGCAGGCGGAATGGGAGCGAGCCCGGCTACGGATCGACCAGGAACGTGCTTCGGTGCTGCCCTCGGTGCAGGTCATATACAGCAATTTTCAGGAATTTCAATACACCTCCAATCTGGTTGGATTGAACGTGACAGTTCCCATTCTTTATCGCCGCCGTGGTGAAATCGATGCGGCTGTGGCGGACTCCGAACGAGTGCGGGAAACGCTGGAATACCGCCGTTTCGAGATAGGCCAATTGCTCGAATCCGCTTGGCAAGGCCTGCAGATTGCACAGCGCAGGGTGGAGATGTTCGAGGGCGGCATCATCAAGGAGGCCGAGTCGGCATTGCGCATTGCCCAGGCGGCTTATCGTTTCGGCGAGCGGGGCTTGATCGATGTACTCGATACTCAGCGTGTGTTGCGGGGGATACTTGCGGACTCATTGCAGGCACGTTTTGATTTCAAGCTCCGGAATGAAAACTGCAATACACGTTATCGGTGCCGTTGTAATTGCCGCGCTGCTTGCTGCGGGATGCGGCGGCGAGGAGGCTGCTTCACCGGACAAAGAATCCGTGGCGCAAGAGCCGGAGGACGTGAACAGCATTACGATCAGGCCGGAGCTGGTGCCCCGCATCAAGATCGGCCAGCCGATGATGATGGATCTGGCTGACAGGTTGGAAGTCCCAAGCCAGGTCGAGGTGGACGAGGAGAGGCTTGTTCGTATTGGGTCTTACGTGACGGGGCGCATTATCAAATTATATGTCACGCTAGGCGACAGCGTTAATGCTGGTGCTCCGTTGGCGCGTATTTCCAGCCCTGAATTGACCCAGGCGCAGCTGGCCTATTTACGCGCAGCTTCGCGAACTGTATTGGCTCAAAAAGCGGCCGAGCGTGCTCACCATTTGCTGGCCGCCGATGTGATCGCTGTTGCAGAAGTGGAACGCCGTGAGTCGGAGCTGGAGGTTGCCCGCGCCGAGCTGGAGGCGGCGAAGGACCAACTGCGCTTGCTGGGGGTGGATAGCGCCGTGTTGAAAGGACTGGCAAAGACGGGGCATATCCTGCCCTCCGTCACCATCAATGCGTCGAGGAGCGGCATCATTATCGAGCGGAACGTCATCATCGGGCAAGTGGTGCAACCAGCCGATCAGTTATTTCAGGTGGCCGACCTATCCTCCGTCTGGGTGGTAGGCGACGTACCGGAGCAGATCGCTCGTAATGTGCAGGTCGGTCAACATGTGGAGATTCACGTGCCGGCACTGGGCGATATAAACTTCGACGGCCTCATCATATTCGTTGCGGACACGGTCAATCCAACGACCCGCACGGTGATGGTGCGCACGATGGTAGAGAACTCACAGCGCAAACTCAAGCCCGCCATGCTGGCCACCATGCACATTACGGACACCGCGCATAAAAGTCTGGTGGTGCCGGAAACAGCGGTGGTGCGTGAGGCAAACCGCGATTACGTCTTCCTGGCCCAAGGCGATAACCGGTTCCTGCGCGTGCCCGTCGAACTGGGTGCTGAAGTAGCCGATATGCTCCCAGTGATGAAGGGGCTCACCATCGAGCAGAACATTGTGGTGGATGGCGCCTTTCATCTAGACAACGAGCGCAAGCTCGCCGAACTGGAATAAGCCGATGCTTGCCTCCATCGTGCGCGCTATGCTCAAGCAGCGCCTACTGGTCGTAGTGGTCGCACTTGCCCTGTGCATCGCAGGCGTGTTCGCTGCGAAGAGTCTTTCTGTCGATGCCTTCCCCGATGTGACCAATATCCAGGTACAGGTCGCTACTGTAGCGATCGGCCGCAGTCCGGAGGAGATCGAGCGGCTGGTCACGGTTCCGGTGGAAATCGCCATGACTGGCTTGCCAGGCCTGGTGGAGATGCGCTCCCTGAACAAGAGTGGGCTGTCGCTCATCACCCTGGTATTTACCGATGAGACCGACGTGTACTTTGCGCGCCAGCTGGTAATGGAACGGCTGATCGAGGTATCTCCCAGGCTGATACCAGGCATCACGCCGGTACTCGGGCCGGTATCGACCGGTCTGGGCGAAGTGTATCAATATACCATTGACCATCCCGACGACGGCAAGCGTGCACTCACGGTCGACGAACTGACCGAACGGCGAACCATCCAGGACTGGGTGGTGCGGCCGATGTTGCGTTCGATCCGGGGTGTGGCAGAAATCAACTCCATCGGAGGATATGTAAAGGAGTACCATGTGCTGGTCGACCCGAACCGTTTGCGTCATTATGATCTGACACTGGCGGCAGTTGACCGAGCTATTGCAAGCAACAACGCAAACGCCAGCGGTAACATACTGGCTCTGCACTCGGAGCAGTACCTGATCCGTGGTGTCGGCCTGATCCGTACGCTGGAAGACATCCGCAATATCGTGCTCAAAGAGCTGGACGGTGTGCCAGTATTTGTGCGGGACGTAGCCGAAGTGAAGTTCGGCACCGAGGTGCGCATCGGTGCCAGTATCAAGGGCGGCTACACTGAGTCGGCAGCTGCCATTGTAATGATGCTGCGCGGGGGCAATGCCAAGGAAATAGTCGGTCGGGTGAAGGAAAAAGTTGCCGAGATCAACGAGCGCGGCCTATTGCCGGACGGGCTCCAGATCGTACCTTTTTACGACCGGACCGACCTTGTGGATGCCGCGCTGGGGACAGTTTACAGCACGTTGATCGAATCCATGATTCTGGTGATCGCGGTATTGTTTATCTTCCTAGGCAACTTGCGCACCAGCCTGGTCGTGGTGTCGACTCTGGTCATCACGCCCCTAGTCACATTTATGGTGATGAACCACCAGGGTATCCCCGCTAATCTGATGTCGCTGGGCGGGCTGACGATCGCCCTTGGTATGATGGTGGACCCCACCGTAGTAGTAGTGGAAAATATTTACCAACGCCTTGGAGAGGCTCGCGGCACGGGCGAATCAAAGTTCGACACGATTGTCAAGGCAACAGCCGAGGTGGGTACGCCGGTGATCTTCGGCGTTATCGTCACCATCCTTGTGTTCCTGCCACTGATGACTTTACAGGGTATGGAAGGCAAGACTTTCAGCCCGCTCGCCGTCACCATCGCCATCTCACTGCTGGTTGCGCTGCTCGTTTCGGTGATGTTGTCACCGGTGCTAAGCGACTACCTTCTAAAGGGCGGAGGTGAACAGGATACTAAAATCGTTGCGACTCTCAAGTCTATCTACCTGCGGGTGCTCAATCTAGCCCTGACGAGTCAGAAGGCTACTATCATGATAGCGCTATGTCTTCTTTTGCTGGCGTTTGCCTTGTTCCCATTTCTTGGTAAATCCTTCATCCCGATCATGAAGGAAGGTACGGTGACGCCTGTGATTATCCGCGTCCCCTCGATTTCGCTGGATGAAGCGATGAAGATGGAAACAGAGGCGATGAAAATGATCGCGGCAGTTCCGGGGGTGAAGAGCGTGGTATCCAAGCTCGGCCGTGGCGAATCGCCCGCCGACCCGGCGTCGCAGAATGAATCAGACCCCATCGCGACGCTTGACCTGGAATCCGGCCGCACCCAACAGGAGATCGAGGAGGATATCCGCAAGGCTCTGGCGGTTCTACCCGGCGCGAATATCGTTCTGTCCCAACCGATCGCGCAACGGGTGGATGAAATGGTGACCGGGGTGCGCTCGCAGGTGGCGGTCAAGATTTTTGGCGACGATCTGGAAGAGTTGCGCAAGTTGTCGGAGCAGGTAGCGCGCATCATCAAGTCGGTGCGCGGCGCACGAGATATCCGCATCGAACGCTTGTCAGGTCAACAGGAATTGACTATCGATATCGATCGCCGCGCCATCGCCCGCCACGGCCTCAACGTTGCCGACGTGAATGAGTTGATTGCAACTGCTATTGGCGGCAAGGCAGTCACTCAGGTTTTCGAGGGCGAGCGACGCTTTACGCTTCTCCTGCGCTTCCCCGAAAAATTCCGAGACGATGTCGAGGCCATCCGTGATCTCTTGCTGCGTCCTCCCGGAAAAGCGGGTCACGACGACGGCATGATGGTGCGGGGCGGCGTGTTGGTGCCGCTGAGCGCTGTGGCGGATATCCGCGTTGTCGACGGCCCGGCTATAATATCGCGCGAGTATGCGAAGCGTCGCGTGGTGGTCGGCGCCAATGTGCATGAACGCGACCTTGGCGGCTTCGTTGCCGAACTACAGGAACGTACCGCGAAGGAAGTCAAATTGCCCACTGGTTATTACTTCGTTTGGGGTGGGCAGTTCGAGAATATGGAGCGTGCCATGGCGACGCTCTCAGTGATCGTGCCGATTACCTTGGCGGCCATATTCTTTTTATTGTTCATGTTGTTCAGTTCGCTCAAGCTTGCCGTGCTCATCTTTCTGGTTTTGCCTTTTGCTTCCGTCGGCGGCGTTATCGGGTTGTTCATCACCGGCGAGTATCTATCGGTGCCGGCATCGGTAGGGTTTATCGCGGTGTGGGGCATAGCGATATTGAACGGAGTGGTGCTGATCTCTTTTATCCGGCAATTGCGCGATGACGGTGCAAGCGTGGCCGAAGCGGTAAAAAAAGGCTGTGAGCAACGCTTCCGTCCGGTGCTGATGACTGCCGCCACTACGCTGCTGGGCTTGGCGCCATTCCTGACCGCGACCGGTCTTGGCTCGGAGGTGCAGAAGCCATTAGCCATCGTGGTAATCTGTGGATTGACCACCGCGACCATGATGACGATGGTAGTAATGCCAATGTTGTACCGTTGGTTCGATGACCAACCGAAGCAAGGCCAACTCGCTGGTCTGTTTGCCCTGGTAGGGCCCCACCGCGGCGTCGAGCACCGTGCCCACGGCCAGGCTGAAGACCACGACGACTCGGGCGATCGGGAAC
>CAJDUY010000017.1_pt1 | contig 30501 bp, 17 predicted proteins | sample 7390911 | NCBI WGS metagenome assembly CAJDUY01 (sample SAMEA7055686, study PRJEB34461) | soil metagenome | biome: terrestrial ecosystem; feature: Peninsula; material: soil | place: Antarctica | collected 2016 | reverse complement strand
GGATAAGAAATTTTTCCATTTTCGATCATGTAGGCTTCCGCCGCAGAAAAGACAAATTTTCCACTGGTGATATCCACTTGGCCACCGCCAAAATTCACCGCATACAAACCATGTTTCACTGAAGCAATGATCTCTTCAGGGCTTTTATCGCCGTTCAACATATAGGTATTGGTCATGCGTGGCATAGGAATGTGGGCAAATGACTCGCGCCTGCCATTGCCGGTAACGGGTACATTCATTAGTCGCGCATTCAGGCTGTCCTGCAAGTAGCCCTTGAGTATCCCATTTTCAATAAGTACGGTACATTGGGTGGGATTTCCCTCGTCATCGATATTCAGCGATCCGCGCCGCCGTGCAATTGTGCCATCATCCACCACGGTCACACCCGTGGCAGCAACCCGTTCACCGATGCGTCCGGAGAACGCCGAGCTGCCCTTGCGGTTGAAATCCCCTTCCAACCCATGGCCGATAGCCTCATGCAACAGTATTCCAGGCCAGCCGGCCCCAAGTACGACCGTCATGGTTCCAGCCGGAGCAGGCTTTGCAGTCAAATTGACGAGGGCCTGATGCACTGCTTTCGCCGCATAATCGCGCAGCACGTCATCAGTGAAATAAGCATAATCGAAGCGCCCGCCCCCACCCGCCACGCCTTGTTCGCGATTGCCATTCTCCTCAGCAATGACTTGCAACGAGACTCGCACCAGGGGCCGGACGTCTGCCGCCACGAGACCATCACTGCGGGCTACGAGCACCACTTCATATTCTCCGGCGAGAGATGCCATGACTTGGATAACACGTTTGTCAATGGCGCGCGCATAACCTTCGAGCCTTTCGAGCAACGCCACTTTATCCGTATCCTTAAGACTGGCGATGGGATCATGGGGCAGGTAAAGTTCACGTCCTTTGCTGCGTCTGACTGCCTGTACCGATTGTGCCATTCCCTGACGGGCAATGGCACGGGTAGCCTGTGCTGCCGAGGCAAGAGCCGGCATGCTGATGTCGTCAGAATAAGCGAACGCGGTTTTTTCGCCGCTTACCGCGCGTACGCCTACCCCTTGATCGATATTAAAGCTGCCGGATTTGACGATGCCTTCTTCCAGAGCCCAGCCCTCGGCACGGCTATATTGAAAATACAGATCGGCGTAGTCGACATGGTGCACAAGCATTTGCCCAAATACTTGCTGCAATCCGGCCGTATCTATCTCGTAGGGCGCCAGCAGGCAACTGTTGGCTGTGGCGAAAAGATCATTGGGTTGGGTAATGGGTTCTGTGATCATGATATCCGGCTCAGGAAAGAGTATTCAGTGAGAGACTCAACAGTGATGCAAAGTACGGTGATTCAGTGCGGGCAGGCTATTGCGCAGGCTAGCCTGATACTCTGGATTTATGTTCGCAATCACTACGCCCGATCCACGTGGAAGGCGATCAAGTATCACTCCCCAGGGATCAACGATCATGCTGTCACCGTGAGTTTCCCTGCCATTGACGTGATAGCCGCCCTGAGCGGGCGCAACGACATATGCGAGATTTTCAATGGCGCGGGCACGTATCAGCGTTTCCCAATGAGCCTTGCCGGTGGTCGCGGTGAAAGCCGCCGGGGCAAAAATGATGTCCACTTTCCCCATGGAACGGTAAAGTTCCGGGAAGCGCAAGTCATAGCAAATGGAAAGGCCGATACGACCGAATGGCGATTCCAGGGCAACGACTCCGCAACCTGCTTCAATTGTTTTTTCCTCAGCATAGCTCTCGTTGCCAAGCTCCAGGCCAAACAGATGTATTTTGTCGTAACGCGCAACCTGCTTGCCGTTATCGTCATAAACCAGACAACTGTTTCTTACCTTGTCGGGTTGGGACGACACCAACGGTACAGTACCGCCCACCAGCCAGATACCGAGGCGCTTAGCGGTTTTGCTCAGGAATTCCTGTATCGGTCCACGGCTATCCTGCTCGCGCGCCGCTACCCTATCGGCATCTTTCATTCCCATGATGCAGAAGTACTCCGGTAGCGCCGCCAGTTTCGCTCCTTGGGATGCGGCCATATCAAGTAACCGTGCAGCCTCTTCCAGATTGGCGGATACATTAGGTCCGGCCGCCATCTGAATGGCGGCGATACGAATGGAACCACCCTGCGGCTCTCTAGGTGCTGGCACGGTGCGTGCGGTGCGGGTGGCTGAATTATCAAACATTATTTATGATCCTGATTTCTGTAAGCAGCAATAACAAAAACTCCACATTAGTCATGTTGGCAGTCTCAATGTGGCGGAAAGGCATAGTCACTAATCGTTGATAACAGCTCCAAAATTCATGTTTCAGGTACCGGGTATTGCTGTTGCAGCATGATAACTGCGCCGGGCAAACCCGCGCCGCGGGAGAAGGTCAGCACCCAGTATAAAGTATCTGACCCGTAGAACCAGAATAACTCAAAAGAATCGGTTTATAAACTCTTAAAGTGCAATACGGTTGACCGCGGAAGCACTCATTTTGTGATTTCTTCCCATTTCTACTCCGGATTATTCCGGATTCACTGCAGGTGAGAGCGGAGTCCACATTTTATCTCATTGAATTTAGCGGCTGCTGAGCATAAATATTATTGTTTATATTCCCTGTATTCTTGCGCCTATGGGAGTGTTTTGATGACAGTTGGATCTGCCCAGGTACCCGTAACGTCATATTGGCTGGATGGGGGGGTTTGCAAGGCCTTGTTTACAATCCCTACCACTGGGGTGGCCAATCCGAGTGAAGGCGTAACCCTCACGTGCAGCTTTTGGGTTTCCGTTTCCAGATTTAATTCCCCGTCCATGACAATTTTTGCCGCGGGCCCTTCGATTCTGAAATCATCAGTGACCGCCACGCCGCGGATGATTCTAACATCGCCGGAAATATCATCGAAACCGAAGCCCTCGCTGAATACGTCGTGAAAATCCAGAGTTATCCTTCGTGGCAGCGCTCGCAGATCGAACATGCCGAATAGCCTGCCTATCCCGGGCTCAAACTTGGGAAATTGTCCTCGCCTGGCTTTCACTTTAAAGCTGCCGGATAGCGTGGGATAATCTATCGATTGGGGCCGGCCATACCAGGACAAGACCCCTTCGAGCTTGCCGCTGCCACGTTTTACGCGGTCAGGATAGCCAAGCTGTGTCAGAAACTTGCCGATGTCGCTTGCATCCAGCGTGATAGCGGCCTGTATGCGAGGCGGAGTGGCGCGGCTTTGCCATATTCCCCTCGCTATCAGTGAACTGTCAGAATTGGTAATGTGCAGTTTCTCGATGCGCCAGCCCTGTTCCTGCTGATTGGCTATCAATTCCAGGCTACCGAGGTGTTTCTCGCCGATGATAAAATCATCGGCCATCACATCAATCCCGGGTAAGTTTTTCTCTTGATGCTGCGTTTGCGCTACCAGTCTCAAGTTAGCGGGAGAGTCGGCGGGCATCATCAACGTTCTCAACCGCGCTACGACTTTGCCATTGCCAGCCGGTTCCCAGGTAATGCCGCCCTTGATTTCCCTGCTTGCAATGGTGGAATGCCATAATCCATCTTCCCTGCTGGCGTTCAGTGAGATGCTGTTGAGGCGTTTACCCAGAAAGTCGAGTACGCCTATGCGCAGGTCGATACCTGTCAAGGTGAGCGAAGGTTCCGTTTCGTCATTGAAGTGCTTCAGTAAATTTCGCCATTGATCCAGATCCAGCAGCGGCAATGCGCCCCTGACCGATATTCCCGTTTTTTCCGGTAATAACACAGGTGTTGTACCGAAATTTACGATACCCCGCTCTACATGATAGTTACTTGCATTATCTTGCAAGCGCTTGATTTTAGCCTTCACCAGCCCGCCATAGCTCAAATCCAGGACATCCTGATTCAAGTCCGCAGCTTTCCTTTCAAAACGTAGTGGTGTCACATCAGCAGCAGCCTTGGAAAAGGGCTCGGGTAAATTCGAGGTAATACCCTGTAACGATGATTCGATAGATACATCCACCAGTTTGTTGTGCATATGGATGGCTGCTCGCCAATCAGTGCCGCCGCTCAAATACCGTGTCCATAATGGTGCGCTCCCCACAGTCCTGTCCTGCGAGGATTGGGTTAGATTATCGAGGTTAATTTTACCCATGGCGGATAGACGTATGCCGCCGTCCGGCATAGAGGTGGAACTGACGGTTACCGGTCCACCCAGGAACTGTGCAGTTATACTTTCCAATCCTAATTTGGAGCCGGTAAAAGTGAGTATGCCGTTGATCTTGCTTAGAGTGGGTATGCGCCGGCCGGGGTCAATTTGATTATCGATGAATTGGTAGCTACCGGCCAGCTTGATATCGCCTGGATGGTTCAAGGGAATACCAAGCTTGAACAGCAACTTTCCGTTTCCGGAAACGCCGGCATCATTAAGGCTGCTGGCGTAGCTATCACCCTTATTTTGTGCGGCGAATTTGATAAATTCCCGGGTAGCGCCGCGCGCTTCACCAGCGGTTTCCAGCACCATATCGGGTACAGTGATGTTGGCAATGTATAATTTCACCTTACTCAATCCGACGCCAGAAATATTTGCTTGCGAAGCGTCAATTTCCATACGGCTACCATGAAATCTCAAGTTTCCCGATATATCACTTATCCTTGGCCATCCCGGAATATGATCCAGTGATACTCCCAACGCTTTCACCTGTAGCTGAAAAATGCCAGAGTCACCACGAACGAAAGGAAAGTCTGCCAGATCACCCTTGAGATGCAGCCGCGCGTCCAGAAACTCTCCTCCAACGATGAATTTATCAAGCCAATCTTGAAGGTTGGGACTTGCCGTTATTGGCGTGTAACGTCCCAGATAGCGGGCATCCGCCCGCGTCAGATGCCCTGCCAGGTCAACCATGCCCGGTCTGCCCGGAATGAAACGATAATTTCCGTAAACCAATCCGGCCGCATGGCGGTTGGAGAAAGAAATATTGTTGAACTTGAATGTGACGGAATCTTCCTCAGTCAAATTCCAGCTCGCTTGACCGGTAAACGTATCCAGCATCAAGGGTTCGTGGAATATATCAGGCAGTTCCACTCTGACCTGCTGAGAATTAAGATTCAGCGTACCGCCTCGTTCAGTCATGTCGATATTGCCGGTAACGCCGCTGAATGCAGGCAGGATTTCGGATTCGTTCATGCTCAGATTGGCAAATCCCCCTTTTGCGCTGAAATATGCAGGTGCTGGCCATTCACCGTCCCATTTTGCCCGCATATAATGAAGTTCTCCGCGCGGCGATACCTTGCCAAGCTGCTCGCGCAGTGGTTGGCTGACCGGCAGGTATTCCGCCAGATACCCAAAAGTATCCAGATTCAGCTTGTCGACACTTAACCTCCCACTACCGGGTTTTTTTCCGCGAGGGGAAATCATCTGGAGCGAAAAACTTACCGCCTGCAATTCTTTTTTGCCCGGAACAGATGCACTCAGTCCGCGCGCAAATAATTCAATGGTTTCTTTCGTATCGTCATTTATCCTCCTCCCCCCAACCCTGCCTTGCAAACGGGTGAGGTTTAGTTCCGGTAAATCCTCCGCTAATTGTGTCCTGACATTATGCAACCGCATATCAACCGTCAATTTCTTCACGTCTGCCCCATCCATTCCAACCCACATACGCAGCGCCCCGCTGCCGTGATTGAATTTGATTTCTGGTGGAAAGGGTAGCCAGACACGCCAGGCGGCAATATCGGCGCGGTCGATTTGGGCGAACAGCTGTCCTCGCCACGATTCAAGAGCGTCCAATGATCCACTGGTAAAATCCCCTCGCATGTCCAGCTGTGCAGCAAGCTCGGCAGGGGGGGTGGCGCGGATGCCGAAGCGATGACGGTTCCCGCGGTTTTCAAGACGCAGGTTGACTAGCAATTCCAGTTCCGGTGCGCCGCGCCGGTCGTCTTGCCAAAGGATACTGGCGTTATTGATGACAACCTGTCTCTGACGTAGCAACCACTCGGAAAAACCATTTCCATCCCCCGTCAAGCTCCTGTTAAGCGCAAAGCCCGCCACATGGATCGCTCCTGCGGCATCGCGGCGCACGATCAAATCGGGTTGTTCGATCCCGATTTCGCGAAACTGCAATTCGCCATGCAATAATGAGCGCAACGCAAGCGTGCCTTCCAATTGGTGCAGCAGCAATGTGATATTGCCCTCTTTATCGTGCACCTTTATTGAGCGCAACATCATATGAGGGCGAAATCCGTTCCAGTTCGCGCTTATCTCACCGATGGTTACGTGCTGTCCGGAAGCGTGGCTGATGGCGGAAGCGATATTTTCACGATATTGCTCAATATTGGGGAGCAGCCAGTAGCGTAATGACAGCAGGAGGAAAGAAAAGCAAATCGTTGCGACAATCAGCACCCACGTCAATAACCGGAACAGACGATCGCTCCGTCTTACAAGAGGTAAAATTACTGACAAGTTCAATAAATAGTTCCAGATTTATACCAGGACAGTGTGTTTTTCCCTATCCGCCAGGTAGATGTAAGGCCTGTTCAACACTATAAGGGTACAGTAATTCAAAAATTGAATGTAGCGATGCTACCTTTGTTCAATCTATCCGGGCGAACTATTCACATGCTGCTGGAATAGCCGGTTTTTAAAAAATTTATTGTAACTCCGAATCCTCAACCATGCATGCCGATCATCCCGCCGAAAAAATAATCGAGTCTATCCTGCCATGCAGCCGCTACGTACAGCGCTTGCTGGAAAGTGAGCCCGAATTACTGACGGAACTCAGACAAAACGTGCAACGTCCTTTTCTTCGAGAGGAGATGCAAGCATTTTTGAATGCAGATTCCAATACTGAAAATGATGAGGCAGGGCTAAATAGCATCTTGCGCAGCTTGCGCAAACGGGTAATGCTGCGCCTGGCGGCGCGTGATCTTGGGGGATTGGCCGATCTTGCCGAAGTCATGATGAGCATGACCGATCTGGCAGAAATTACGATCGGCTTTGCGCTCGAACATCATCATGGCTGGCTAACGGATCCCGGCCGCTACGGCCAGCCTGAAAGCGCGGAGAATAATTCAACTCAGGAAATGCTCGTGATCGCCATGGGCAAGCTGGGCGGTGGCGAACTTAACGTTTCATCGGATGTGGATCTGATTTTCGTTTATCCCGAAGATGGCGAAACCGGTGGAACCAGATCCATCTCCAATCACGATTTTTTCGCTCGCCTGGGACGAAGGTTGATTGCCAGTCTCAACGACATTACGCCGGACGGTTATGTTTTCCGGGTAGATATGCGGTTGCGCCCCTATGGCGAAAGTGGCCCGCTGGCGATGAGCTTTGCCATGCTGGAAGAGTATTTTATTACCCAGGGACGTGAATGGGAACGCTATGCCTGGATCAAGAGCCGGGTGATTGCCGGTCCATGTGCGCAAGCAACAGTGCTTGTGGATCAGATAGCGCAACCGTTTATATTCAGGAAATACCTGGATTTTGGTGCTTATGAATCAATGCGCGGCCTGCATTCGCAAATTCGTCTGGAGGTCAGCCGGCGCGAAATGCATGACAATATCAAGCTGGGACCAGGCGGCATCCGCGAGATCGAATTCATCGCCCAGGTATTTCAACTGATCCGCGGGGGACGTGACGCTGACTTGCGTGTCCGTCCCACCCTCGCCGTATTGCAGCGTTTGCGGGAAAAACGGCAATTATCGGATAAAACAGTCATGGAACTTTCAGATGCGTATCATTTTCTGCGCAATCTTGAGCATCGCTTGCAGTATCTCGACGATCAGCAAACCCAGACGTTGCCGGGAAATCCTTCGGATCGAGTACTCATAGCGATCGCCATGGGTTTTTCCGGCTATGAGGATTTCTTGCAGCAACTGGACAGCCATCGCCGCAATGTGACTCGCCATTTTGAGGAGATATTTGCTACCCAGCGAAAATCCCATACGCGCGACATACTTGCGTGGTCATGGCAAGGGCAAGCTGAGGATGGAGTTGAAGCGGAAGCGGCCGCCGCACAATTGGCCACGATGGGTTTTTCCCGGCCGGAAAAACTTCTTGGACGTTTGCAAGAATTTCGCGTGAGCGTACGGTACCGGCAACTGCCTCAATCCAGCAAACAGCGAGTCGATGCACTTGTTCCCGCCCTGATCGAGGTGGCTGCCAAGCTCCCTTCCGCGGACATCACCCTGGAACGCTTGCTGCAATTTCTTGAGGGCATAAGCCGGCGTGCAGCCTATCTCGCGTTATTAGGGGAATATCCGCAAGCCCTGGGGCGCGTGGCCAAGCTTGTCAGCGCGAGTCAATGGGCCAGCGAATATCTGAACCGGCACCCCATTTTGTTGGACGAGCTGCTAAATCCCGCCGAATTTCAAGGTGCGCCCGATTGGGCTCGCTCCAGAGCGAGGTTAACTCAGCAGCTAAACGACGCAGGCGGCCACGGGCATGATGATATCGAGCAACAAATGGATGTGCTGCGGCATTTTCACCATACCCAGGTATTCGAGCTGCTGGCCAGGGATGTGGAAAAATTGCTGTCGCTGGAAACTTTGAGTGATCACTTGACCGATCTGGCCGATCTGATACTTGACACGGTCTTGCGCCTTGCGTGGTCAGGATTGAGAAAGAAACATCGGGATGAACCCGTTTTTGGCATCATCGGCTATGGCAAGCTGGGTGGGAAGGAGCTGGGTTACGCATCTGATCTCGATATCATTTTCCTTTATGACGATACCCATCCGGATGCGCCGGAAATATATGCCAGATTGAGTCAACGCATCAACTCCTGGCTTACCAGCTACACCTCGGCCGGGTTGCTGTATGAAACCGATTTACGTTTACGCCCCAACGGCACCAGCGGTTTGCTGGTGAGTTCTGTCGACGCTTTCGATCAATACCAGCGAAATCAGGCTTGGGTATGGGAGCATCAGGCATTAACGCGGGCACGATTCGTGGCAGGGGATTTTCGTGTGAAAGAGGTTTTCGAGCATACACGCAAGGCAGTCCTTTGCCAGCGGCGCGACTTGACGGCTCTTAAATACGAGGTTTTGACCATGCGGCAAAAAATGCTGGATGCCCATCCTAATTCAACCGGATTGTTCGACATCAAGCATGACCGGGGCGGCATCATTGATGTTGAATTCATCGTGCAATTCCTCGTACTCGGTCATGCTTGCGCCTATCCTGAACTGACGAATAATATTGGTAATATTGCACTGCTCAAACTTGCCGGGGAACTGGGGCTTATTCATGCGGAAACGGCGGAAAGAGCGCTTGGCGCTTATCGGGAATTCCGGCGGGTGCAGCACCGGTTGCGACTGAGTGGAGATTCAGGTTTGACGGGTATGCCGTCAGCGGACAGCAAATCACAAAAATTTGCGCGCATCGAGGTGGATTACTTGAGCGATAATCCCTCGGCGGTATTGCGATTATGGGAAGAGGTATTCGGTACATAGCGTATTTTTATCAATTCCCTGCCTGGTAACGCCAGCGCCTGCCTGGTGTTTTTATTTTTCCATGTGAAATGCGTTAGAATACTCGCATCTGAATTCTCTCCAGGAGTCCCTGAATGTCAATGGCTGACCGCGACGGCGTTATCTGGAGCGATGGAAAAATAATTCCGTGGCGCGATGCTACCACACATGTACTTACCCATACTTTGCACTATGGCTTGGGGGTGTTCGAGGGTGTGCGTGCCTATCAGACATCTCAGGGTCCTGCAATTTTTCGTCTGCGGGAACACACTGACCGGTTATTCAGTTCAGCGCATATTTTCATGATGAAAATACCTTATGACAAAGATACGCTGATGCAAGCTCAACGCGATATGGTAAAGCAGAATAATCTGGAATCATGCTATATCCGTCCGATTGCTTTTTACGGCTCAGAGGCCATGGGCATCTCGGCCAAGACACTGTCAGTGCATGTGGCTATTGCCGCATGGCCGTGGGGTGCATATCTGGGTGCGGACGGCCTGGAAAAAGGCATCCGCGTCAAGACATCGTCTTTCACCCGTCATCATGTGAACATCAATATGTGTCGCGCCAAATCGGTGGCGACTTATGCCAATTCAATCCTGGCTCATCAGGAAGTCGCCCATGACGGCTATGATGAGGCCTTGCTGCTGGATGTGGACGGCTATGTGGCGGAAGGATCGGGCGAAAACATATTCATCATCAAGCACGGCAAGCTCTATACGCCAGATATGACCTCCTGTCTGGAAGGCATCACCCGTGCTTCGATCATAGAGCTCGCCGCGGAAATCGGGATCCCCGTGATCGAGAAACGTATCACTCGCGACGAAGTCTATTGTGCCGACGAGGCATTTTTTACCGGCACTGCAGCGGAAGTCACGCCGATTCGCGAACTTGATAATCGCAGTATCGGCAGCGGCAAACGGGGTCCGATCACCACCCGGTTGCAAGCCATGTTTTTCGACTGCGTCAACGGCAAGACCAGGGATCATGCTGGCTGGCTTACTCACATCTAATAAATATCCAATAAAAAACTGAGGAAATGGCAGATGCAGAATCATGCTACCGATAACACACAACGCCAAATCGAAATTACCACCGATGACTTGCCGCTGCATTGTCCAATGCCATCAATGCTCTTATGGAACTCGCATCCCCGCGTATTTCTGCCGATAGAAAATACAGGTGAGGCATTGTGCCCCTACTGCGGTACACGCTATACGCTCAAGGGCGGCGCGGGGGCAGGGGGGCATCATTGATTAAAGCAAAAAGATCTTAAACGCAGGAATGGAGGGGCACGGGATAAAGCAAGAACGGTCTTGATTCTCCATTACGCCATATTTTCAGAAATTTGGCATGATGATAAGCGTAAAGACAGCGATGAGTTCCACAAGCCACCAGAACCCGCTGTGCATCCACAAACTTCGATTGGCTCATGAGCCGTGCTCACGCTTTTTCGCAGAAAACCATTTCACTTGATCTTCACAAAGCATTGAATATAAGCATCCCCAGAAGTGCGGGAGGTATAACTCGTAGTATCGTAGGCAGTGAAGGGACGGCATTCTATGATGATTCGTGAAAAGAACGGCAAGTACTGCCAACGCAAGACAGGAATGGTGGAAAAGAAGGGTATGAATGCGCCTCCTGGCCGAAGCGTTCGTATGATCGCGGGCATAACTTCATCCCAAAACGGTCCGTCATCCCACATCGATTCCGGTAAAGCGGGATCGAAGAAAATACCGTCAAGGCTCGACTCGGGAAGGGTATGCACCAATCTGAAGAAGTCGGTATTCAAAATATTCAGGCCAGGTGGGAGCACAGGATATTTTCTCTTGAACAGGTCGATTACCGTTTGATAGATCTCGACGACGGTATGCCTCCGGGTATTGGAATGGTTAGCGATTCTGAGCGCTGACAAACCAAGCCCCAGACCCACTTCGAGGAATTCCGAGCCGAATCCGCAAAGCATGTCAGCCGAATCCTCCATTAATTGCTGCTCCCAGCCTTGCATCGCCTGGCCATCATTGATGCTCAGCGTAACTTCTCCCTGTTGTGTTTCAACGAGCTTTATTTCCGGATGGAACGGTTGGCGATTCAATTTTCATCTTCCCGCACTCGATAATTTTCGCGTGGAACACGCATGATAGCCTGCTCCGGTGTGCTTGCCCGGGGCATTTGTTCAATCGCTTGAGCCAGACCGGCCACCGTCGGTGTTTCGAAGATCGCCCGGAGAGGGACTTCCACATGCAGTGCAGGCCGGATGCGCGCCAGGAATTGCATCGCCATGAGCGAGTGCATCCCCAGTTCGAAGAAATTATCCAGAACCCCGACCTGTCGCATGTCCAGCACATTCGCCAACAATGACGCGAGCTGTGCTTCCAGGGGGTTTCGTGGCGCCAATGGTTCTACATTGGACACGATATTAAAGTCCGGTAGAGGTAAAGCATGGTGATCCACCTTGCCATTGATAGTCAAGGGTAAATCAGGAAGCGGCACAATGGAGGCCGGCACCATATGATCGGGAAGCAGCGTGCGAGCGAAGGTTTTCAGATCGTCGGCATGATTACCCCGGTTTTGGTGAAAAACGACATACGCGACGAGCACCATGTCGTTTGGGGAACGCGTTTGCGCTACTACGAGGGCTTCAGCGACAGCGGCATGCCGACGCAAGACAGTCTCGACTTCGCCGCATTCCACGCGGTGCCCCCGAATCTTGAGCTGTTGGTCTCTGCGTCCTACGAATTCGATGGCGCCATCCGGCAGAAGACGTCCCAGGTCGCCCGTGTAGTACATGCGCCGGCTGCGGTCCGTGGGATCGGGCCGGAACCGGGCCCGGGTGAGTTCCGGACGGCGCCAGTAGCCAAGCGCGACATGCCGGCTTCGGATGACAATTTCACCGATGCCATAAAGATCCACGGGTTCATCACTCTCATTGAGGAGCAGGACATCGGTGTTTTCTACTGGATGCCCGACCGGCACCGAGTAGCGCGCTACAGAAACCGCGGAGGGCCGGTGATCCAGAAAATACTGGAGCGTGACAGTTGACTCGGTAGGGCCCAGACCATTGACAAACAAACATTCGGACGGGCAGTGCTGCCGGTATAAATCAAGATCGGCTGGATACACCGCCTCGCCGCCGAGAACCACCAGCCGGAGTCCATTCAGTTGCTCATTCCTGTCCATGGATCGCATCATTTGGCGATACACCGTGGGTGTAGAGTGATAAATGGAGATTCGCTCGTCATTCAGCCAATCCGGAATCGTTGCCAGTCCTTCGTTTCGAATATCGAACAGGCAAAGTGTAGCGCCATTCAGCAATGCGCCGTAGATATCCATCACTGCTGCATCGAAGCCATAGGAGGCCAGGAGGGCAAGCCTATCCACGGCGTCAAATGCAGATTATTGGTGTAGGCGCAGATGTGGTGAAGTATATTGCGATGGTTCTGTACCACCCCTTTTGGCTTACCGGTCGAGCCGGATGTATATAAGATGTAGGCAATCGAATCCGGGCCAACCGGGGGAAGAACGGGTTCTTCTCCAGCAAAGATATCGTCGTCCATCACTACCAGTAGTCCGGACGCGATCCCGGTCGCGAGCGACAGGTTGTGCTTGTCGGTCACCAGGGCGGCTACCTGTGCGTCATCGAGAATCGCGATGAGCCGTTCACGGGGATGGGCTGCGTCCAGTGGGACATACGCATGGCCGCTTTTCAAGCTGCCCAGTATCGCCGCTATCATTGGTGCATCATGATCACAGAGCAGCGCGACGCGGGATTTCTCCACGGCAAGGGTCTTTTTGCGAATTGCGCGAGCGACAGCATCAGCGCGCTCTTCAAGTTCCCGGTAGGTCCACTCCACGCCTCGGGACCGCACCGCGGTCTGTTCGGAGTTTAGCCGCACCTGCTGGGCGAAACGTTCCGTAACGGATTGTTCCACAGCTTCTCTGGGGAAAGGTTTGAATGCCTGATTTGGCAGGATCCGATTCTGCTTGATAGTGAGTTTCCGTCGCGCTTCCTCCGTCAGAAAAGGTAGCGCGGAAATACGCTTGTCCGGATTCGAATGAATGCCGGTCAGCAAGATTCTGAAATGCTCAAGCAGGCGCGTTATGGTAGCGCTCTCGAATAAATCTGTGCAATAGACGAGCTGTAATTGCAGTTGATCCTGGTCCTTTCCGGCATAGAGCGTGAGATCAAACTGTGCGAAATCATCGGGGATCGGTTCGCCGCCTGTCAATCCCGGACGGTTAAGGCGTTCATCAGCAAAGTTGAGGACATTAAAAAACACCTGAAATAGAGGCGTACGGCCAGGATCCCGGGATGGATGCAGTGTTTCCATGACATGCTCAAACGGCAACTCTTGCCGGGCATATGCGGCGAGCGTCATCTCACGCACCCGTGCCAGCAGGTCACGGAATCGCGGGTCGCCGCTCAAGTTGGCACGGAGGACGAGCGTATTCAGGAAGAAGCCGATCAGATTCTCGGTTTCCGCATGGGTCCGGTTTGCGATGGGAGTGCCGATCGCGAAATCATTCTGGCCACCTAAACGTTGGAGCAAAACCTGAAAAGCTGCCAACAGAGTCATGAACAGGGTAATGCCCCAATACTGTTCGGTTTAAAATAATTAATCAAATGTAATCAATTGTATACAATATTAAAAAACTAGGAATGGACCCCTAACCGAACAGCATTGGGTAATGCCCTCATGCTGACCAAGTGCTTCAAGACCAGCCGTCAACTCTCGTGAAAGCATGGCGCATTGCCGGGCGCCTGAAAAGCTGGAAAAAGAGGGTCTTGGATGGTCTGTAGCCAGATTGAGCACCGGCAAACCGGTTAACTGGCGTTTCCAATAGCTGGCCTGTTCTTGCGCCTCATTACTTTTTAGCCATTGCTGTTGCCAAACTGCGTAGTCGGCGTATTGGATTGGTAATTCCGGCAACGGCGAAGCCTGTTTTGCGGCGAACGCGGAATAGATCGCCGTGAGCTCGCTGAATAAGACTCCCAGCGACCAGCCATCGGCAACGATGTGGTGAATGGTGAGCAACAGGCGATGGTTGTGCGAGCCAAGACGTAGCAAACTGGCCCGGAACAGCGGACGGGTAGCAAGATGAAATGGGCGCCGGGCTTCCTCACCGATGTGCCAGTTCATTGCCGTTGTCTGTTCCTCGGGCGATAGGCGTTCAAGATCAGCCATCGGCAGCTCGATCGGCAAATGCGGTACGATCACCTGAACAGGCTCTCCATCTTCCATTGAAAATGTGGTTCGCAAGGTTGTTGTGCTGCGGATTGTGGCGAGGGACTGAAAACACACCGACTCGTAATCGGACGGTCTCGCGCCATGTGTTCGGGCTCTTCCTGCCGCAGAAGTTCTAGCAAGGCGCGTTTTTGAGGTGAGAGTGAGTCAAGTCCCTTGGTGAATCCTTCGGTGAATGATGTCATCTGGATATTTCCTGTTTCCGGATCGCCAGCAACCGGGTTGCATCCTCTTCGGGCATATTGCTGATGGCCAACAGCAACTCGGCGGTCCGCTGTGTGCCAGGGCCCGCTTCGGACAAAATCGCAACGCAAAAATCTGCGACAGCAGGTTTTGCAAATAGCGTTTTCAGTGGAATCTGGATTTTTAGAAGTTCGTTGATCCGGGAGAGGAGCTGAGTAGCCAGCAGTGACTGGCCCCCTAAATCAAAGAAGCTATCGTTTACACCCACCCGTTCCAGGCCCAGGATCTTTGCCCATAAGTTTGTAAGCAGGGTTTCGAGGGCGTTTTGCGGTGCAATGTAGCTATTGGTCAGCGCTGGCCGGTCGCCGTCAGGTGCGTGAAGTGCTTGATGATCCACTTTTCCGTTGGCAGTAAGTGGCAAGGTTTCGAGGAAAACCATCGCCGACGGGATCATGTAGTCTGGGAGACGCAGTTTCAGAAACTCACGAAGTTCCGGTGCCAGCGTTTTGTGAAGCACTCCTTGCCGCGGGCTATTCGCATATCGGTTTAACGGTTCTCCCATATGGTTTTTTGGCGGGAAAAAAGCGGGGGATGCTACTTCCTCGCGCCGGAATATGACATCGTAACCACCATCCGGGTATCCCGCTGCCCAGCTTATTTCAACCGTATAAGGGATGTCGTCGGTCATCGACCAGAATTGCTCGGGATCAATGCCGGGATTCCGTGTTTCACGTATCTTGTTGCGCAATTCGCCTACGGTGATCGGGTTATTATCCTGATGTAGCTGCCGAGCTACTTCAGCGTCTTGCCAGGTTCGTGCATTCGGTACGTGTTCGAAGACGAGTAGATCTTCTTCCAAATTCAGGGATTTTGTCGCAAGTAGCGCTTGCTGCAGCTTTGGGATGCTCCATCCGTCCCGGGACCAGTTCCATTGCTTGCCAGCGATAGCGACGCACTCATTGGAAACTTGCAAGACCGCGTCGTAACGGAACCGAGTCAATTCATTATGGTAACGGCCGCGCTTCGGGTGGATGCTGACCCTCCCAATTTGGGGTACTTCATGCTGTAACGCGAAAAAGAATGCAGGATCGATGACGAGCTCATGCTCGTGGGCTACACGGCGGCGAATCCGCCTGCACAATTCTTGCGCGGGCATCGTTGCCGCTGCTTGCTCAAGCTCAACGGCCGTATGGAACACCTCAAGCAGGGCAAGGCTGCGCACATCACCTATAAACAGGTTTCCGCCTGTCCTCAAGAGGGAAACCGCCTGTTTGATTACGCAGACCAGATATTCGATATCGGGAAAATACTGAACTACCGAATTAAGGATGATTGTATCAAAACGCTCATCCGCGATGCCGGTGAAGTCATGGGCTGGTTGCAGAAAGAGTCTAACCGTCTGATGCGCCAGTTCGGAGTCCAACTGCCGTCGCACATAATCAAGGGCAGTCCTGGAGAAGTCAGTAGCCCAATAGCGACGGCAGCCAGGAGCCATGCGAAATAGCAGGAGCCCGGTTCCGCAGCCTATCTCCAGAACATCGTTCGAACCCAGTGCTGAAAGCCGCTCGGTCGTCTGATCAACCTGCTCGCGCATTTCGGCGGGAGAAATTTCCTGTCCTGTGTATGTGCTCTTCCACCCAATAATATTAAAACCTGGATCTTGCCGGGCAATCTCCTGGTTATCGATATTTTCGTAGATGACATCGTCGTAAATCTTCTGCCACTCGCCGATGCGCTCCGCTCTCGTGATTGCATCGTCGGCTTTCGCAACCAGATAGGCGACGATGCGTTTATCTCCTGGCGTGTCCTCTCTAAACGTGACAACGGCTTCCTGGATGGCGGGATGCCGCGAGAGAACCGCTTGAATCTCCTCAAGCTCCACACGAAACCCTCGCAGTTTTACTTGTGAGTCCCGGCGGCCGAGAAACGCTATGCTGCCATCGGGCTCATATCGAACGATGTCCCCCGTGCAATATAGACGTCCAAAGGGAGATTGGATGAAACGTTCGGCTGTCAGCTCCGGGTGATTCAAGTAGCCGCGGGCAATTCCAGGTCCGCCGATAAAAAGCTCACCCGGGATCCCGATGGGAACAGGCTGCCGGTTTTTATCGAGTATATAAGCGGTGGTATTCGAAACCGGATGTCCGATCGGAACCGTGACGGCATCGTATGAAACGGTCTCCACCAAATGCCAGGTGGCGAATGTGGTGCATTCTGTCGGACCGTAGACATGGAGCAGACGCGAAGGCGCTCCATGCATACGCACTTCCCGTACCCATTTGGGATCGGCCATTTCGCCTCCGAAGAGCAGATTCTTGAGAGACAGAAAGGCCTCGGGACATTCCCGGGCGGTCTGATTGAATACGGCGGTAGTCAAGAACAGAGTCGTTATCTTGTGTTGCTGCAGGAAAGCGCCGAGTTCCGAAGACGATAAGGCGACTTCCTTAGGCAGGCCAATAAGATGGGCTCCATTGAGGAGTGCTCCCCAGATCTCGAAGGTGGCGGCATCAAAGGACACGCTGGAGGCCTGTGCGATGCGGTCGTCCGGCGTGATGCGGATGTAGTTCGTGTTGCATACCAGCCTGTTTACACCGCGTTGCAAAATTTCAATCGCTTTCGGCTTCCCGGTTGATCCCGATGTATACATCACATAGGCCAGGTCATCTGGATCAACCGGTGAGGCAGGAGAAACGGGATTGGCAATGCTTTCCTCGCCGATAATCCCGGTATCCAGGCAAACGATCTTGGTGCTGATTTGAGGGAGATTTCCCGCGAGCTCCTGCTGTGTCAGCACTACACGTGGTTGCGCATCGCTGATCATGAATGCGAGCCGTTTCTCCGGATATGAAATATCAAGCGGCAAATAGGCCGCCCCGGCTTTGAGAATGCCGAGCATGGCCGTAATCAATGAAGCGGAGCGTTCGAGATATATGCCAATCAAATCTTCGCTGCCAACACCCAGACGATTCAGGTAGCGGGCAATTTGGTTGGCACGTGCATTTAATTCGCGGTAAGTCAATTGCTCGCTGCCGAAGGTGATGGCTGGCGCGTCAGGAGCGTTTGCCGCGACAGCCTCGAACAGGTGAGCTATCGTGATGGAGGGATAATCACATTGCGTTACGTTCCAGTCTGACAGTTGCTTGCGTTCAGCATGCGTCAGCATTGGTAGCAGGCCAATTTTCTGGTCTGGAGTGGTACCGGTTGCGGCGAGAAGTGTTCTCAGATGTCCGAGCAATCGTTCGATGGTCGCTGCATTGAATAGCTCCGTACTGTATTCAATCCGGCCTCCCAGCTCTCTGCCCAGCTCCCAGAGATCAACCACCATATCGAAGTTTGCGGTGCCGCGTTCCACCTCCCACACTTCAATCTGAGAGTCCGCGACGGAAACGGATTGGTTCGGGGCATTTTGCAGGGCGAACATTACCTGGACGAGTGGATTTTTCGTACCGTCTCGAGAGGGGTGAATTTCCTCGACAAGACGCTCAAAAGGCAGGTCCTGATGGGCATATGCTGCCAGCGTAGTTTCGCGGGTTCGTTTCAGCAGTTCGCGAAAACTGGGTTGGTTTGAAAGGTCGGCTCGCAACACCAGTGTGTTGACGAAGAAGCCGATGAGTCCTTCAGTTTCCGTTCTGGTCCGGCTGGCGATGGGCGCGCCGACTGCAAAGTCTTCCTGGCTACTATACCGGTAAAGGAGCACCTGAAACGCCGCAAAGAGCGTCATGAACATTGTCGTGCCTGTTGCACGGCCGAGCGCCGCCAGCGGTTGAACAATGTCTTCGGACAGGGTAAAAAAACGGCGGGAGCCACGAAAAGAGGAGATCGCCGGCCGGGGGAGATCAGTTGGCAGATCCAGGACCGGAAGATTTGCCAATTGGCGCTTCCAGTATGCGAGTTGTCCCTGTAAAACATTACCTTCCAGCCACTGGCGCTGCCACACGGCATAGTCGGCATATTGGATCGGGAGATCAGGCAGAGGTGATGGATCACCCTTGGTAAAAGCAACATAAAGAGTTGCCAGCTCTCGAAACAGGATTCCCAAAGACCAGCCATCAGCGATGATGTGATGCAAGGTGAGCAGGAGTACATGATCCTGGGGCGCCAGACGCAGGAGCTTGGCGCGAATCAAGGGTCCGATGGAAAGATCAAATGGGTTTCGCGCCTCCTCGTTTGCCTGCTGGCGCGCCTCTGTCTCCGGGTCAGCAAAATGTTGCAAGTCCACTACCGGTATATCCAGGTGAAGCGGGGGCGCAATCATCTGCACCTGTTGCCCGTTCTGAACGGCAAAGGTTGTGCGCAGCGCTTCGTGACGCCGGACAATTTCATCAAGACCGTGTGCCAGGGCTAAAATGTCCAGGGGTATGGTTAATCGCAACGCCACAGGCATATTGTAGAAGGGTGAGCCAGGAGCAAGCTGATCGAGAAACCAAAGGCGCTGTTGCGCATGGGAGAGTGGTGCGATCCGGGATCCGCTGGTTTTTTTCTCAAGAAGACGGATAAGCAGTTTGCGTTTTTCTTCTGCTGAAAGGGAAGATGGAAGCGGACTGAGCGCACCGGCCGCGCCTTTGGATACGTTACTCATTGATTTCCTCATCCTGGTTTTGACCCGCTTCTTCAGTGAGCAGTGCCGTCAAGAGTTTGTCTACTTCAGCATCGGACATCTGTACGATTTCGGATGCCACATCCTTAAAAATACGTCGTTGAATCTGGGGCTGAGCGTTCATGGAAATCGGTTCGTAATTTTCCAGTGCGGCGGCAAGCCCTTCAATCGTCGGTGTTTCAAAAAGTGTACGGAGCGGGATCTCGATTCCCATCGCTGTCCGTAACCTGGACAGCAACTGGGTTGCCAACAACGAATGACCGCCGAGGTCAAAAAAATTGTCGGTAATGCTCACTTGCGGCAGCCCGAGTACAGCTGTCCACAATTCCGCGAGTTGCGCTTCAACCGGATTCCGGGGAGCTACTATCCGGTCTTCCATCCGCATCATCTTGGGTGGTGCAGGTAAAGCCTTGTGGTCAATCTTTCCATTCGCCGCGCGGGGTAGCCGGTTAAGCGGAACAAATACCGCTGGAATCATGTGTTTTGGCAGCCGTGCCTGCAGGAATCTCCGCAATGCGGCATCATCCTCGGAAGTGGTCACGTAGGCTACAAGGTGTTTGTCTCCTCCGCACTGTTCGTGGAGCACCACAACTGCTTCATGGACTGCGGTATGTTGCATGAGGACCGCTTCAATTTCCTCGGGCTCGATGCGGTAACCCCGGAGCTTGATTTGCGTGTCCATGCGTCCTACAAATTCCAGGTTGCTGTCAGTCCGGTAGCGAACGAGATCGCCCGTGCGATAAAGCCGCGCGCCGGGCTCAAACGGGCTGTCAATGAATCGTCCAGCATACGGACCGGGTTGTCCCAGATACCCCAGTGCGAGGCATTCGCCGCCGATACAGAGTTCCCCGGAGACGCCAGTTGGTACCGGTTGCAACTGCTGATCCAGTACATATACGCGGATGTTGGCGAGCGGCCGTCCGATAGGAACTGAGACGCCCACTGCATCACCACACGGCTCGTAGACGGTGGTGGTAATGGTGGCTTCCGTGACGCCATAGGCGTTCAACCATCGGACATTGGCTCCGGCAAGCTTTTGCCAGCGCCGTAACTGTTCCGGCGAGACGCGTTCACTGCCAGTGATGACCAGCCGCAAGGATTTGGGCAGGGGCTCATGGTTGCTGGCAAGATCATTCACCCACTCGTGCCAGTAGGAAGCGGGGAGATTCAAGACCGAGAGCTGATGCTGGAGGATGCATTGCCGAAGTTCCGCAAAGGAGAGCACTCCATGGTAGCGGGAAAAGACCACGGCACCACCGCTTAACAAGGCTGGGAAGATCTCTTCAGCCGCCACATCGAAACTGATCGCGGCAAACTGCAAAACGCGATCGGTGGCGCGAAGATCGTAACGGTCTGCGACGGCATGACAATGGTTGACCAGGGCTTTGTGTGGAATCAGAACCCCCTTGGGTTTGCCCGTCGAACCTGACGTATAGATGACGTAGGCCAGATCGTCGCGGTTCACCTCACTGAGGAGCATACCGGTAGGCTCCCGCATTATCGCGGACCAGTGCGTATCGAGCGCGATGTCGTTGATAGCGCCGAATCCCGTAATGGACTTGGATTCGGTCAGAATATGTGTGACACCGGCGTTTTGCAGGATAAACGAGTGGCGTTCCGAAGTAGTGATCTCAGCGCCGGACTCCAGGTCGAGGGGAAGGTACGCCGCACCCGCTTTGAGTACACCTAACAACGCCGCCACCAGGAGAGGGGAGCGACGCAACTGGATACCCACGGTCTGGCCCGGTACGACGCCATGGCGCCGCAAGTAATGGGCGATCTGGTTGGCGCGCTGATCGAGCTCCCGGTATGTGAAATTTTCGCAATCGCTTATAACGGCGAGCATGCCGGGCGTTCGTGCGGCCTGTTGCGCGAAACCCTCGTGGACAGTGACCGGCGGCACTGCCAGAAAGCCTGCGTTCCGGGTGTAAAGAAACTCGCGGTGTTCTTCATCGGTGAGAAGAGACAACCGAGACAGCCGCTTATCCCAACCTGTGGCGACGCTGTGAAGCAAGTTCTGGAAATGGCCCATCATTCGCGAAATGGTTGCGTCGTCGAACAAGTCTATTTGGTATTCCCAACGGCTCTCGAGGCCTTGCGATGTTTCCCAGAAATCAACAGTGAGATCGAAGTTTGCAGTGCCGCGATCGATCTCCCATCCCGTCCGGATGCTGTCACTGGGCTGGTTGTCCAGCGTTGGTGTATTTTGCAGAGAGAAGAGAATCTGGATCAGGGGATTGCGTCCCGGATCCCGAGGAGGCTGCAGATCTTCCACCAGGCGTTCAAAGGGCACATCCTGATGCGCGTATGCCTCAAGCGTCGTTTGGCGCACGCGCTGTAGAAGCTCACGAAAAGGGGGATCACCTTTAACATCGGCCCGCAAAACAAGAGTGTTCACGAAAAGACCGATAAGTCCTTCAGTCTCCACGCGGGTTCTGTTTGCGATGGGAGTACCGATGGCGAAGTCTTCCTGCCCGCTATAACGCCAGAGCAAGGTCTGGAAGATTGCAAGCAGTGTCATGAACAATGTCATCCCTTCCTGCTGGCTCGATGCGGCAAGCCGCGATGACAGCATGGACGGGATTGTCATCGACTGTCGCGCTCCCTGCTGCTGTGGCAGAACGGAACGGGGCCGGTCCGCCGGAAGAACAAGGGCTGGCAGATCATTCAGCTTTTGTTTCCAGTAGCCGAGTTGCTCCTGCATGACGCTACCTTCCAGCCATTGCTTTTGCCAGACGACGTAATCCGGATATTGAATTGGCAAATCCGGCAGCGGAGACAACAAGCCTTTCACGAACGCTGGATAGATGGCAGCCAATTCACGGAAAAACACGCCGAGCGACCAGCCATCCGCAACAAGGTGATGAAAGCTGATGAGTAATAAATGATCTTCCGGTGTCAGGCGCAACAACGTACTTCTGAACAGTGGACCTGTTTCTACGTTGAAAGGACGGCGAGCCTCAATCGCCGCTTGTTCCTGCGCGGCAGCTTCACGTTCCTTCGGCGCATGATGTTGCAAGTCAATGACGGGAAGATCTACGGTGAGATGGGTTGCGATGATTTGTATTGGTTGATTGTCCTGAATGGAGAATGTAGTACGCAGTGCTTCGTGACGGCGTACGATTTCGTTCAAACTACACCTTAATGCCTGTACGTCGAGCATGCTGGTAAGGCGCAGACTAGCGGGGATCGTGTAAAGCGCCGAGCCGGGCGTTAAGCGATCCAGAAGCCAGAGGCGTTGCTGAGCGTAAGAGAGGGGGAAGGCGAATATGGTCTGTGTCATTATTCTGGAATCCAGCGATGCGGAACAAGCCGCAGACCCTCTTTGTTTGTCACCATAGCGCCAACCCAGCAGGATGCCGGTGCCAGCGCTGTCATGAACCAACCCGTATGGTCCGGTGTTCGCAGAAGCGCAGCGGGTTCTTCTGGGTGAAGTGACACGTCAAACCGGTCCAAAGGGTACGATAAGCCTTCGCCAATTGCCTTGACGAAAGCTTCCTTCCGAGTCCAGCAATGAAAAAAAGCCTTCTGCTGATCAGTGACCGGAAGCGCTTCCAGGAGGGACCGCTCGGAGGGCGAGAAGAATGCCGCGGCAATCTGTGAGGCGCCGGGCATTGGGCGAAGGTATTCTATATCTACGCCTAATTGACAGCGCCGGCCGAAGACGTATACAGCTAGTCCCGCTGAATGCGAGACGCTAAAATGGATGTCGCTCTCGGTAAGCTGAGGTTTTCCCTGGGGGTTTCTACGAAAAGACAACTGTTCTGGTGAGATCTGGAGGTAGCGGCCCAAAATTGAGCGAAGAGTCCTTCGCCGCACGATGAATCGACGGCGATCATGCTCAAAAAAAATCGCCCGGCTACCTGGCGTTCAGCCTGGGAAAGCGAGCACGCAAGAGGAATGTGGGTTGCAGGTTGATCAAGTTCAACCTGCCACATATGGATCTCGTCGGCTGGAAGAATCATTTTCCTTTTGCACTCATACCTGTTTGAGGCTTTCGCTGTTTTACTCTTCCATCTTTTTCACCCTGCTGTATTGTCACCGGCGGCCCATATTTTGGAAAATTACTCCTTGCAATTTGAGACCACTTCATGGCTGGAATTTAGAGAAATCGGTTCGGCTTTTTGGGAGCGATCAATCGACAGGATATGACAATCAGCGATTCATAGCTCAATTTGCCTGAACATGTCATTCAAACCCACCATGACATATACGCGCAGAAAAACAAATATCCTTTTTGTCAAAGGGGAGAGTATCGAGTGACCAGTGCATTGTCAATCAGCCGCCCCTCCAGACCCATGTCTTATTGGAAGAGGTTATGCCTGGACTGGCAAGCCCCGTATGAGGTATTCTCTGATAAACCCGGCACATAGGGGTTTCCCGTCGTTAGGCAGCGCCAATTTTATGTCCTTTGAGGGGGTGTAATAGAAATAAGCTTCCGGCTTTGCCGGAGATAATTTGACTATCCAATTTCACGAATCGACGTATGCACAAACTTCCCCATGAAATCTTCAAAGCCTACGACATTCGCGGTATCGTCGGCAAAAGTCTGACTGCTGAAATCGCTGAAGCCATTGGCCACGCCATTGGTTCTGAAGCACGGACTCGTAATCTCACATCGGTAGCGATAGGCCGCGACGGCAGACTTTCAGGGCCGGAACTTGCGCAGGCACTGGCGAGAGGCCTGCGGAAAAGTGGTATTCACGTGGTCGATGTCGGGATGGTCGCTACCCCCATGCTCTACTTCGCGGCCCATGAGTTGTGCAATTATTCTGGCGTCATGGTCACTGGCAGCCACAATCCACCTGACTATAATGGTTTGAAAATGGTGCTGGGTGGTGAAACCTTGGCGGCCGAATCCATTCAGGCACTGCGTCTGCGACTTGAAAACAACAATCTGACTCACGGCAGCGGCGATTACCGCGTGCATGACATTGCCGAAACGTATCTCCAGCGCATAACCGGCGATGTCAAACTGACGCGCCCAATGAAGATCGTGGTCGATTGTGGCAACGGAGTGCCCGGCGCCTATGCGCCAGTGCTGTACCGCAGGTTGGGGTGCGAGGTAACCGAGCTCTTTTGCGAAGTGGATGGAGAATTTCCCAACCATCATCCTGACCCGTCCGTACCCGAAAACCTGCGTGACCTGATCCACACGCTCAAAACTACCGATGCAGAAATCGGGCTTGCCTTCGATGGTGACGGCGATCGCATGGGCGTGGTAACCAAGGACGGCAGCATTATTTTTCCCGATCGCCAATTAATGCTGTTTGCGGCCGATGTGTTGTCCAGAAATCCTGGCGGTCAGATCATTTTCGATGTGAAATGTACCCGTAACTTGGCGCCATGGATCGAGCAGCATGGCGGTAGGCCTATTATGTGGAAAACTGGGCATTCGTTCATAAAGGGGAAATTGAAAGAAACCGGTGCGCTGCTGGCGGGAGAGATGAGTGGCCACATTTTTTTTCGGGAGCGTTGGTACGGATTCGACGACGGTCTCTATGCAGGTGCCCGCCTGCTGGAATTACTCAGTCAGCAGGCGGATATCGACGCTGTCCTGCATGCCATCCCTGATGCGATCAGTACGCCGGAGTTGCAAATCAAATTGAAAGAAGGCGAAAATTATGCAGTTATCGCTCAGTTACAAAAAACCGCCCGCTTTGATAACCCAGAACGCATCGTCACTACCGATGGGTTGCGGGTGGAATACAAGGACGGTTTCGGCTTGGCCCGCTCATCCAATACCATGCCTGTGATCGTATTACGCTTTGAGGCGGATAACGAGGCGGCCCTGAAACGTATACAGAATGATTTTCGCAAAGTCATTTTGCAGGTCAAGCCGGACGCGATGTTGCCATACTAATATAAAAGAAAAATTACTATTGAATCATCATGACTAAACCGGAAGGAAATACTGGAATCAGCGTTCTATTTGTTTGCATGGGAAATATCTGCCGTTCACCTACCGCAGAGGCGGTGTTCAGACATCAGGTCAAAGCCGCCGGTTTTGAGAAAGCAATTTATATCGATTCCGCCGGGACCCATGATTTTCACTACGGAGAACCACCGGATGAAAGGGCTCAGAGAGCGGCGGCGCGGCGGGGCTATGACACAAAAGAAATACGTGCCCGGCAGATACATGAGAGGGATTTCGAGATTTTTCATTATATTCTGGCAATGGACAAGGGCAATCTCGCCATACTTGAGCGAGAATGCCCGCCTCAATACAGCCATAAGCTTGGGCTTTTAATGCAATACGGTAAAAGGTTCTCTGAAGGTGTCAAAGAGGTACCTGATCCTTATTTTGGTGGGCACCAAGGTTTTGAACAAGTACTGAATATGGTAGAGGAGGCGGGACAGGGGCTGCTTAGCCGGATTCGCAACGATAAATAGCAGAAATTATATACGGCAAGCCGTGGTGGTGCGCAAAAAGGCGGGAGAGGTTTCCCGCTTTTTATTTATTGGTGCGCCCCGCAGGGCGCACTTACTTGGAGGCAAAAGCCCTCTACTCACCCGGCAAGTGGAAGAGTTGGCCGAACGGCAAACAACGGGCGCGGCCCTTGGTGGAGCGCCGGTGCGAGCCACATGAATGTGGCATACCCAAAGCGTTTCTTCGATGGGTTAGGGTTGGGTTTCGCTGCTGGACACTCAGCGGCGCTTCCAGTTTGTTTAATGAACCGCCGTGTGCGGAACCGCATCTACGGTGATGTGAGAGGGCGGCAGGAGTAATCCCGCTCCCTACTCGATCAATGGGCTATTTTATTTATGCGTCTCGATTTGGACTAACGGTTCGTCCGGTTCCACCACTGGCGCAGGAGACGGTCTTTTCCGGCGTCGTTCTGCCAGCGCTGATTCTCCTGCTACATCGGCTTCAATCGGTTTTATTTTTTCCGGAATGGTTTCGATCATGACTAATCCGCTCGAAACCAGATCCGGTTGTCCGGTTATCTGCGTCGGCATGGGCTGCAGAGACTCTTGTAGTTCAGATGCCGATGTTACTTCGAGCGCTGCCGCTGGAATGCTATCGTCTGTTTTCGCAACTTCAATCTGGAGGGGTTCCAAGGTTGCTGTGAGAGGAGCAGCAGTCGTGTGGGTTGCTGCAGGTTCCGCAGGTTCCTGAGCAGGCCCCTGAACAGGTTGCTGGATGTCTGACTCGGCTTCCGGCTCAACTGGCAGTGCGCTGGCGGGTTCCGCTGATCCGGCCGGTGTTGCTCGCTCCGGTACCGCTGACGTAATCTCGGCCATTTGCAAAGATGCAGGAGGAGAGGCGGCCTCCGGTTCTGAGAGCACCTCTATCGCCTGCACGGGAGAAGCAGCGATAATAAAAGCCGATGCTTCCTGTGCCGGAGCGGGGATGGCTGTTAACGGAAACCTTTCTTCATGCGTGCCTGGATGAGATGCTTGCTCGGGATGAGAATCTTGCACTGCTGTGTGTTGTTTACCGTCACGGGGCGTGCGCTCTGAGCGCTCGCCCCGGTCACGCTGCCTTCCACTACGGCGGCGGCGGCGCCCACCGTCTTCACCTTGCTGAAATGAGTCTTCAATCGCTGGCTGTTCTTCTCCCGTCAGTACCTTGTTTTCGGTTCGGATTTTTTCTTCACGCGGCGGACGTGGCTGCTTTTTTTGAGCGGATCGCTCACCTTGGGTTTTTGGTTCGCCGCGAATGAGACGCTGAGGCGTAGCGTCCCGGGCCTGACTCAAGACGTCGCTACTTTCGCTACCGCGCTCCTCGCGACCGCGCTGGTTACTCCGTGGTGCTTTTTCATTGTATTCGCTATCGCGTCCTTCGCGGCCACGATCGCGTCGTCCCCGTCCGCGCTCTGTCTGCTGGGGACTGGTTGTGACCTGTTCCGGCGGCACTTTCTTTTCTTCACCACTTATCTGCTTAAACCAGCCGAATATCTTATCCAGAAACGAAAGCTGTTCGGGCTCATGTTGCGGCTTTTGCTCACGTATCGGAGCTGGCTGCGACGGCGTGATGCCACGCACCGCCGCTTGCTGCCGTGCTGGTTTGGCTTCCTGCGCCACTGACGGCAGGACAGATTCCTGTGCCGGTTTTTCTACCATCTGATAGCTGGTTTGAACTTCGCCAAGCTTCACGTCATCATGACGCAAACGCGTAATGTTGTAGTTGGGCGTCTCCAGATAAACGTTCGGAATCAGTACTACATTTACTTTCAATCGCGCTTCGATGGCATGAATTTCCGCACGTTTCTCGTTCAGTAAGTAGGTGGCGACATCAACTGGTACTTGAGCGTGAAGCACGGCAGTGTTCTCTTTCATGGCTTCCTCCTGGATGATCCTCAGGATATGCAACGCAGAGGAATCAGTGCCGCGAATATGGCCGGTGCCGTGACAACGCGGGCAAGAGATGTAGCTGCTCTCACCCAGGGAAGGACGCAAGCGCTGGCGTGATAATTCCAGCAAGCCAAAACGGGAAATCTTGCCCATCTGTACCCGTGCGCGATCGTAGCGCAATGAGTCGTGCAGACGATTCTCAACCTCGCGCTGATTGCGAGTGATCTCCATATCGATAAAATCAATTACTACAAGTCCGCCCAAATCACGCAGGCGCAATTGCCGTGCGATTTCGTCGGCGGCTTCCAGATTGGTGTTGAGTGCAGTTTGCTCGATATCGGAACCACGCGTGGCGCGTGCCGAGTTTACGTCGACCGATACCAGCGCTTCGGTATGATCAATAACAATGGCGCCACCTGAAGGCAGCGTTACTTGGCGCGAGTAGGCAGTTTCAATCTGGTGCTCAATCTGAAAACGCGAAAATAACGGCACATCGTCCCGATAGAGTTTGACGCGGCTGACATTGGCCGGCATGACGTGACTCATGAACTGGCATGCCTGCTCGTAGATACTTTCGGTATCAATCAGGATTTCACCGATCTCCTGATGAAAGTAATCTCGGATGGCGCGTATTACCAGGCTACTTTCCTGGTAAATCAGGAAAGCGCCGCTTTGATTTTTGGAGGCATCTTCAATGGCACGCCACAGCTGCAGCAGATAGTTGAGATCCCACTGCAACTCTTCTTCACTGCGGCCGATTCCGGCGGTGCGGGCAATAATGCTCATGCCCGAAGGGACACTCAGTTGCGACATAACGTCACGCAGTTCTGCGCGATCTTCGCCCTCAATGCGGCGGGAGACACCTCCGCCGCGCGGATTATTGGGCATCAGAACCAGATGGCGGCCGGCCAATGAAATATAGGTGGTAAGTGCCGCTCCCTTGGTCCCGCGTTCGTCTTTATCTACCTGAACAATGAGTTCCTGACCCTCATGGAGCGCGTCCTGAACGCGGATCCGGGCCGGATCGGCATTTTCCTTGAAATAAGCGCGTGAAATTTCCTTGAACGGAAGAAAACCGTGCCGCTCGCCGCCATACTCAACAAAAGCGGCTTCGAGACTGGGCTCGAGGCGGGTAATAACTGCTTTGTAAATGTTGCTCTTGCGTTGTTCCTTGCCGGCGGATTCAATGTCGAGATCAATAAGCTTCTGGCCATCAACAATGGCGACACGGAGTTCTTCCGGCTGTGTCGCATTAAATAGCATGCGTTTCATTTTATGCCTCCCGCGCTCTGGTCACGGGCAGACAGCCTACGCACAAGGGAGACTATATCCGACGTACGTATACGAGAACTTTTTAGTCAGGCAACTTGGTCATGATGTCGGGCTGCTTGTTAACGATGACTATTTCTCTAGCCTGTCACTGTGGCCCTGCTTTTCTTATAAGCAGAACCAGGAAATTAAGTTTCAATCAGGTTTTCGACTATGGCTTTCCCGGCAAGCGGGCGCTACGAAACTGAAAACTGAAATCTACGTGTGCTTTGAGCGCGCAAATCAATTACTATTCGCTACTTTATTGGTGAGCGAGATTAACCAGATTTCTCGGGGTTGGCTCTTGTCTCTATCGGACAAAATCCCATCAACAGCGCCGTTTTGCGCACCGGATAAAGGATAGGCTGGAACTCCGAATTGGTAAGTATAAGTAGAATTAAGGATTTAGGCAAAGAATTTCCTCCAAGCGCCGTAGTCAAGGAAATCGTAGGAGAGGACAGCAATGGTCAGCGCATAGATAATTTTTTGATCAAGCGTCTAAAAGGCGTGCCTAAAAGCCATATCTACCAGTTATTGCGGAGTGGGCAGGTGCGGCTTAATAGTAAACGCGTTGACGCAAATCACAAGCTCCAGTTGGGCGACATGGTGCGCATTCCGCCGATGAGAATGGCTGAAAACAGTACTCAGGTACGAGAAAAAAATGTCCCGTCCCCATCCACCCCTTTTGAAATTTTATTTCAGGATGAAACACTTCTGGTTATCAACAAGCCTGCTGGCGTTGCGGTGCATGGCGGGAGCGGTGTGAGTTTTGGTGTCATCGAGCAACTGCGTGCCCAGCATCCCGACTGGAAATTCCTGGAGCTGGTTCATCGCCTTGACAGGGAGACGTCCGGGATTCTTTTTCTCGCCAAAAGCCGCCGGGGACTCATTGAACTGCACCGGCAAATCCGTGCGGGGCTGATGGAAAAGCGTTATTTGGCGCTGGTGAAAGGCAAGTGGTGCAACCCAAGGCAAAGCGTAAAGCTGCCTCTCAACAAGTATGTTACGGCTGCTGGGGAGCGGCGCGTGGCCGTAACCATGGACAAGGGAAACACAATTCCGATGGCGGCTCATACAATATTTACCCTGAAGAAATCCTGGCCAGGCTTCAGTCTGTTGGATGCGGAACTAAAAACAGGCCGTACTCATCAAATTCGCGTACATCTCGCTCATCTTGGTTTCCCTATCGCTGGCGATGACAAATATGGGGATTTTGCGTTGAACAAGGGTCTCGCCAGGATGGGCTCGAAACCAAGGTTGGGACGTATGTTTTTGCATGCTTTCGTTGCCGAGGTAACCCATCCTGTAACGGGTAAGATGTTGCGTCTGGAGGCGCCACTGGCTAAAGATTTGCAGGAATTCCTGATGGGACTTGATATCGATGGGAGTGGGTAGCAGGATTATTTTATCGATGTCGGAAACTGTCGATGCGGGGGCATTCGGGCG
>CAJDUY010000002.1_pt1 | contig 35403 bp, 28 predicted proteins | sample 7390911 | NCBI WGS metagenome assembly CAJDUY01 (sample SAMEA7055686, study PRJEB34461) | soil metagenome | biome: terrestrial ecosystem; feature: Peninsula; material: soil | place: Antarctica | collected 2016 | reverse complement strand
GCCACGATTCGTTCGCGCAGATCCAGAGAAAGAGTTCGCATGACCGGGACCATACCCCGATCACCAAGAATGGCTATAGTTTTATTTAAAATGCTCTAGTCGACGAGGCCGTGCTGCAACGCATAGCGCGCCAGCTCGACATTGGTGGAAAGCCTGAGCTTCCCCGAGATGCGGGTGCGATAGGTCGCAATCGTTTTCTCGCTGAGGGAAAATTCGGCGGCGATTCGCTTGATCGTTTTGCCGGTCGCAACCAGGCGCAAAACTTCCAGCTCGCGCGGCGAGAGCGTTTCGTGCGGCGCCACGCTCGGCGCTTCGCCGAGGGCGGTCGCGAGCCGCTCGGCCAGCGAGGCACTAACGTATTTGCCGCCGGTCAGAACTTTTTTCACGGCCACGAGCATTTCATCCGCCACGCTCGCTTTGGTGAGGTAACCGGCTGCACCCAATTTGAAGGAGCGAATCGCGAATTCTTCCTCGGGGTAGGCGCTCAGCACCAACACCGCGGCCAGCGGACACATGCGCTTCGCTTCCGCAATGAGATCCAGACCGCTCCCGCCCGGCAAATTAATGTCGAGTACGATCAGGTCCCACTTCTTCTGCGCGAAGAGTTCCCTCGCCTCGGGCACGCGCGCTGCCTCGCCCAGGACCGCCTTGGGAAATTCCTCGACCAGGACCTGTCCAAGTCCGCGCCTGACGATTTCGTGATCGTCGACCAGCAGAATCCGCATCACGACCTGGCTCCTCCGCCGGCCTGCGCGCTGCCTGGAACGCGCACCGTCACCCGCGTGCCGTGCGGTTGGTTGCGGCTGAAGGCGATCGTGCCGCCGCATTGCAGAGCTCGTTCCCGCATCCCGATCAAGCCTAACGAGTGGGGCGCCTTCAACTTCGCCGCGGAGATGCCCGCGCCATCGTCGCACACCTCGAGGACAATGGCGTCGCCGTCAGTCTGCAGGTGGATCTCAACGCAGGTGGCGCGGGCGTGGCGGGCGATATTGGTCATCGCCTCCTGGCAAATGTAGAAGAGCTCGTTTGCGATCTCGGGCGCCGGCTTCGCGCGCGTTTTCGGCGCCACCATGGTGCAGCGAAGGCCGGAGCGCTCCTGAAAACGGCGCGCCTCGGCCTGGAGCGCGGATTCCAATCCGAGCGCATCGAGGGCGTCGGGACGAAGTTCAGCGGCAATCTTTTGCACCACGCCGATGGTGGCTTCGACTAGCTCGGATGCTGCCACGACGCGATCGAGCAGGGGGCCGAATTTCGGCGCCAGGCCGGGCTCGGAAAGCTTTCGTTCCAGCCAGCGCACATCCATTTTCAAACCGGTCAGGAGTTGCCCGAGCTCATCGTGCACCTCGCGCGAGACCCGGATGCGTTCCTCCTCGCGGGCCCGATGCAAGCGCGCGAGCAAGCCGCGCAATTCCTCGCGCGATTTTTTCAGCTCCGACTCGACTTGCTTGCGCTTGGTGATATCGACCGTCGTGCCGAGCAGCGTGCGCGGCTTGCCTTCTGCATCGCGGAAGAGCTCCGCCTGGGAGTGCGACCAGATCATGACACCATCCGGCCGGACCAGGCGGTGTTCGATATCGTAAGGCCGCTCGCCGCGCAAGGTCGCCTCAAGATTTTCGCGCACGCGCGCGACATCGTCGGGATGCACGGCTCGGATGAATAATTCGGCACTCGTTTCGACGTCGCTTTCTTCAAAGCCATAGATCCGGCGAGCTTCCTCCGACATCATCAGTTCGTCAGTGATCAGATTCCAATCGAGGAATCCCATCCGGGCCACCTGCTGGACCTTCAAGAGGCGCTCGGTCTTTTCCCGCAGGGCCGCCTCCGCCTTCTTGTGCTCGGTGATGTCGCGGACGAATCCTTCGAAATATTCTGTGCCCCCGTCAGGCCGCTTGATGGCGTGCGCGGTCATTTGGACGGGAATGGGCGAGCCATCCTTGCGCTTCCAGAGCAGGTCGAGATCGACGCCGTAACCCCGACCCTCATATTGCTTGATCAGTCTCTGGCGCTCGTTTTCCTCGAAATAGATGCCGGTGGCGATTTTCACTTTGAGCAGCTCCTCGACCGAGGAATAACCAAGCATTTCCGCGAGGGCATTGTTCGCGGTGATGAAGGTTCCCTCGCGCGTGGACTGGTAAATCCCGACCGGCGCAAAAGTGAAAATGTCGCTCAACCTCCGCTTCGAAGCGCGCAGTTCCTCTTCCGTGCGCTTGTGCTCGTTGAGGTCCGATTCCAGTTTGTGGAATAACCGGGCGTTCTCAATCGCGATCGCCGCCTGGTTGGCCAGGGTGGTCAACAGTTGCTCGTCGTGCTCACTAAAAGCATCGCGCAGATCGCTCTCGACGTTAAGCGAGCCAATCGTGCGGCCACCCACTTTGAGCGGGACACACAATTCCGATTGGATCGCGGGATCGGCTTCGATATAGCGTGGCTCGCGTTTCACGTCTGCGGTGCGAATCGGTTCCCCATGTAAAGCAACCCACCCCGAAATCCCCTCGCCCAGGCGCGGCACAAGCGAGCGGACGCGGGCCAATTCTTTCGCCAGCGCATCCGATCCCAAGCCGAGATCGCTGTGCGCCAGCAGGTCTAATCCCGCGGTGTTTTCACGAATCAACCAGATCGAACCACGCTGGAAATTCACCAGTTGTTCGACCGTCGCGATGATGTGCTTGCCGACCCGGGCCGGATCGTGCGATTGGCCGAAGACAAGGCTCGACTGGTAGAGCACCCGGAGTCTTTGCACATCGCGCTCACCGTTTTTCGCCGCCCCTTTGCGCTCGGTCGCAGTTCGACGCTTCGCTCGAAAAGCGTCTTTGGGTGGCCTGGACTTGTCTCGGTTTGCGCTCATGAGCTTTTCGCCGCTGCTCTTCTGCTACTATCGCCAGCCGTGCCGACTGCGAGTTATTTTTTTACCATTCGTGCATCTCATCCCGGGAAGTTATGAAAGGTTCGAACAATGAAATGGATCATTCGCAGTGGCGTAAAAATCGACCGAGTGGCATGCCCGTCGCTTATCCACAATTTCGTCGATCGCGAGGTGATGCGCTCTATGCTGAAGGTCGGCGTCAGACCGGTTGATCTGCGAGGTGCAGCGACGTTTCGCACCCGATGAAAAGCCGGCGCGCGCTCGCGGATTTCTTTGGACTGCGGCGCAATCTCGTCGTCCTGCTCATCGCCATCTTCGCGATCGGTGCGGGGGAGGAGTTGTGGATGCGTTTCATCCCAAAATACCTCCAGGCGCTGGGCGCGACGGTTTTCATCATCGGCACCTTCGATGCGATCCGCACCCTGCTCGGTGCGATCTACGCGTATCCGGGCGGGTTGGCGGTCGATCGCTGGGGATTTCGGCGCGCTTTCATCGCTTTCAATGTTCTCTCGATCGCCGGTTACGCGATCACGCTCCTCGTCCCGCATTGGGGCGCGGTGATTCTTTCGATGTTCCTCTTCCTCTCGTGGACCTGCTTCTCCCTGCCGGCCACGTTTTCATTGATCGCCGAAACGCTCGAAGCCAACCGCCACTCGATGGGGATCGGAATGCAATCGGTCATCAAGCGCCTGCCGATCATGATCGCACCCTTTCTCGGCGGCGTGTTGATCGATCGCTTCGGCATGATCAATGGCGTGCGGATCGGCTTGCTCCTCTCGATTGTCTTGTCGACGGCTACGATTGGCGTGCAACTACAGTTGCGCGACGTCGCTCCGACGGTGGCTGCGAAACCGTCGCGCTGGACCTTTTGGCGCAGCCTAACGAGCTTCAACGCGCCGCTGCGCCGGCTGCTCCTGAGCGATATCCTGATCCGTTTCTGCGAACGAATCCCCTTCGCCTGGGTCGTGATCTACGCGATGGACGACGTCGGCATCGATGCGAAACAGGTTGGCCTCCTGGTCGCGGTCGAAATGCTGACCGCCACCCTCTGCATCATCCCCGCCTCGCATTTTGCCGATAAGTATGGGCGCGAACCCTTCGTCTTCGTCACCTTCATCATGTTTACCCTCTTCCCGATCGCGCTCTGGTTTTCGGGGAGCTTCGCCATGCTCGTCCTGGCTTTCGCGATTCGCGGGCTGAAGGAATTCGGCGACACCTCGCGCAAGGCGCTCATCATCGGCTACTGCGATCCGCAACGGCGCGGGCAGATGATCGGCGCCTATTATCTGGTGCGCGATCTTCTCGTCAGCAGCGGCGCGCTTCTCGGGGCGTTGCTCTGGAAATTTGGGCCCGGCGCGAACTTGCTCACGGCGACAGGGCTTGGCGCCGTCGGGACGATTTATTATCTGATCGCCTTGCGCCACGCACCGGAACGAGCTAGACCGGCTTAAGAAAACTGGAGCCTAGGGGGTTCGAACCCCTGACCTCCTCAATGCCATTGAGGCGCTCTACCAACTGAGCTAAGACCCCGCGGAGAAGAACGATTTTCGAGTGGCGAGTGCCGATTTGCAACGAGGAAGTTGGACGACCGCTGGCAAGCGTGCCCTAACGACAAGCGAACGAAATCGTAAAGTGCCCGGCAAGATCACGACGTGCAGCCGTGCTTTGCGGTTGTTCCTAACTGCGGGGCCCTTTTACTAATCATCCGTGCCCATTACCATTCATCGTTGGTCGGCTTCCAAGTTTTATCGAGATTGAAACGATCCATCTCCTGGAAAGTCTTCAGGGTATCCGATCCCAAGTCCGTTTGATAGACGGTCACGTCCGGGCCAACGATGAATGACTGGACTCCAATGATTCGATACTGGACCGGGGGGCGCGGCGGGGGAACACAGCGGTCGGGATTGGGCCCGGCGGATTTCGACTCCACAGGAACTGCGTCGGGCGGATAAAGTCCTTTGCGAAGCTCAATATTTTTCGCGCGAGGCCCACTATTTGCCTTGTTCATCGTTTTGTCACTTGACTTGTCGGACGTGCTGTTGTTGGTGCGCGTGGCTTCCGTTTCAGCTTTGCCCAGCGCTCTGAAACGCACTGCAAATTGCCCCGGTCCGATTTGCAAACGTGCTTTCGGCGCGCCGGGACTGGCTCCTCGGTTTGTCGCTCTCCATGGCTTTTTCACTGCGATCTCTTCCGTCCATTCTGCTCGTATTCCCTCTTCTGCTGGTTGCTTTTGCCGGCGGGGCCAGGGGTGCACAGAGCGTTACATTAGCTTGGGATTCGAACCCGGAGCCCGATATCGCTGGTTATCGACTCTATTATGGGGCGACGTCGGGTTCCTATCGTCAATACGTCGATACCAGCACGACGACGGCCACAGTATCGAATCTTATCGAGGGGACGACCTACTACTTCGCCGCTACTGCCTTCAATACTGCCGGAATAGAAAGCGCCTTTTCGACTGAAGTTTCCTATCTGGTGCCCGGGCAAATTCCCTCGTTTCTAGTCAATGTTTCCACCCGAGCGTTCGTAGAAACGGGCGATCTTGTCATGATCGGAGGATTCATCCTCACTACTGATGCCCCGAAGAAAGTGGTTTTACGTGCAATTGGACCATCTCTGGCCGATGCCGGGGTGAGCCAGGCCCTAGAAGACCCAACTCTCGACCTGGTGAATTCGAGTGGCGCCGTGATCGCATCTAACGATGACTGGCGAACCGGTGGTGAAGACCTGATCCCGCTCGGCCTGGCACCAACGGACGATCGCGAATCTGCGCTCATTGCGACTTTGCCCCAGGGAGCCTACAGCGCCATCGTGCGAGGGAAAGCCGGCACCGGCGGCGTCGCGCTCGTCGAGATCTACGACTTGGATATGAACAACGGGCGGGTCGCTAACATTTCCACACGCGCTCGGGTTGAGACGGGTGACAATGTGATGGTCGGAGGCTTCATCCTAGCCGGTACGAATCCGTCGCCAGTGATCGCGCGAGCCATTGGTCCTTCGTTGGCGGCCTCCGGCGTTTCGGATCCTTTGTTGGACCCTGTCCTGGAATTGTATGATGCCAACGGATCGCTCATTTTCATGAATGATAACTGGCGCTCCGATCAGGAAAGCCAGATTATTGCCACCACGGTGCCGCCGACGGATGATCGGGAAGCAGCCATCGTCGCCACACTTCCGGCCGGGGCGTATTCAGGCATCGTCCGCGGCGCAAACGGTTCCAGTGGCGTCGCGCTCTTTGAAGTCTACGCCCTCGACCAATAGCACTGGGCGGCCCGGTCTTTCTCCTCGTTAGGCGAGAAGTCCCCCCTCGAGTTGGCACCAGAAGACCCGACCGGTCTCTCCACGAATTGGGGGGGTGGGGCAAATTTTGTCGTTCGAGGAACGGGGTCTGCTGTTTCGACCGTGGTACTCCATGGCCCTCTCGTTCCGCTCTCCTCTCGCCATACTGGTCATCTTCCTGCTGCCACTTTTCGCTTTTGCCGCCGAAGCCGAGGGCGCTGCGAGCGTCACGCTGCGGTGGGCTCCCGTTGATGAGCCCGATATCGCTGGTTATCGACTCTACTACGGAACGACTTCGCACTCCTATGGCGACTACGTCGAAACCAGCACGACGATTGCCACCGTTCCCAATCTCATCGAAGGGACCACCTACTTTTTCGCCGCCACCGCCTACGATAGCGGCGGTCTGGAAAGCGATTATTCGGATGAAGTTCCCTATACGGTCGCTCCCACTCCGAGCCCCAGCCCCACACCCAGCCCGAGCCCTTCGCCAACCCCGAAGCCTTCACCCAGCCCGAGCCCTTCGCCAACCCCGAAGCCTTCACCTAGTCCGAGCCCCTCGCCAACTCCGAGGCCTTCACCTAGTCCGAGCCCCTCGCCAACTCCGAGGCCTTCGCCTAGTCCGAGTCCGTCACCAACCCCGAAGCCTTCGCCAACCCCGACCCCAATCCCCAGTCCGAGTCCTTCGCCAACCCCGGTTCCCGAAGAGGTCGTCTCCGTTTTGGCCAACGTTTCCAGCCGTGCCTTCGTCCAAACGGGCGATGCTGTTGTGATTGGAGGGTTCATTCTGGTAACTGACGCTCCAAAGAAAGTGGCGTTGCGGGCCATCGGACCATCTCTCTCGAGCGCAGGTGTGAGTCAGGTTCTGGAGGATCCAACTCTGGACCTGCTTGATTCCGGCGGAACCGTCATCGCATCAAACGACGACTGGAAAACCGGAGAGGTGGACTTGGCTGCCCTCGGTCTGGCACCGGCCGACGATCGGGAATCCGCCCTCGTCGTGACTCTTTCCGCAGGTGCCTACAGCGCAGTTGTGCGAGGGAAAGAGGGCGCCGTTGGTGTCGCGCTGGTCGAAATCTACGACCTGGACATGAATAACGGGCGGGTCGCAAATATTTCCACCCGGGCACGGGTGGAGACAGGGGAAGACGTCTTGATCGGAGGCTTTATCCTGGCCCGCTCCGAGCCGTCGCGAGTCATCGTTCGGGCGATTGGTCCTTCCTTAGCGTCCGCCGGTGTTCCGGATCCGTTGCTAGACCCGGTCTTGGAATTGCATGATGCTGATGGATCACTCATTTTCACAAACGATAACTGGCGCTCCGATCAGGAAAGTCAGATTATCGATTCCGCCCTGCCGCCGACAGATGATCGGGAAGCAGCGATCGTCGCCACCCTTCCGCCAGGGGCGTATTCAGCCATCGTCCGGGGCGCGAACGGCTCCAGTGGCGTCGCGCTTTTTGAAGTTTACGCGCTCGATCCGTAAGCAAGCATCGCCACAGACTGCGAAAGCCGATCCGCCGGTCGTGCAGTCCGTTTACCGTCTCGATCAGTTGCTTCAGGGAGCGCCCCGGCCGATCAAGGCTCAAAAGTCAAATATCAGGGTAAGGAGCAAGACGTTGATATCGAGACTGGATTTGAGACAGATTTGGTCATCTTTAGTATTAATCTGACGGCGCTTCGCAACCGTCTCATAAACGAGCGTTTTTTGATTCAGAGGGTCCCGCGGCGAGGGGTCAAGGCGACTTCGCATGCCAGAACATAGAGACAGACAGCTGTTCGACCTTGATGGACGAAGGAGTCCATAATTCCCAGCTGTTATGATCCGGGAATTTCTGCGCAAGGCGGAAAGTGCTCCACTGGGTGACCGCGTCGAGGGGCAGCGCGTTTTGGTGGCGCTGGCCCTGCATCGCCGTCCTCACCGACGGGTAACATGTCCTCTCAGCACTCCGGCGACTCCTGCGCACGAAGCGAAAGATCCAAGATCGCGCCGACTGACTCGCCGGCCCTAACGAGTCTCGGCAAGGCCGCGAGCACCAGCAATCAGCACCAGGGAAAATGCGAGCAAGAGCCACGAAGAGCCGCGCTCGGGCACGGCTGCGATCCTCGTCATGTCCCAAGTGAAGTGCAACTTTCCGGCCGTTCCATCGCTCCCGATTCTGCCATCCAGGAGTGGATCGGCATACAGGAGATACTCCAATCCAAGCCCGCTGAAATCTTCCGCGATAAGCGGAGGGTGGTTGTAATTGGCCGTAAATTCCGCGTCGGAAAAGTTCGTGCCAAAGCTGAAATAACCAAGATCGCCGATTCCGCCCGGATTCCAGCCGTCGTTCCAAACAGTGCGCAGAGTGAAAGACACGCCGACATCGTTATCAATCGGGTTCAGAAAAGTCGTGGTCACCATTGTCCAGCTTCCCCCCGCCCACGTGCCGCTGACCTCGTTATTACTTTGAGAGCCCAGGTTCTTCCATGAGAGCAGGAAATCACCTTGGAATGCGTCCGTACTGCCACTTGCATTGTTGACTATAAGCGAAGTGCTCATCGGAACCGCCCGCGCCGGCGCCACCCATAAGAGCGTACCCAGAAAAAGAATCGTCAGCAGTGCGTGTCTCACATTCATCTCACGCCTTTATAGCGTAAACCGTTTGATCTGGTCAATCGTATTATTTTGAAACCGAATCGGCTCGACTTGGCGGCTAACGACAGGCAGCGTCATGAAAGCCGACCCCGTGTTTGGGTGTTCAATGTTCTTGCTCACCGCCTCTCCTTCGGAGCAAGGGATCCAGGTGGGCGATTCCCGTACCAGAAGTAGAAGCGCAGGAGCAACTTAACAGCACCAATGACCCGGCCCGGGCTCCGAGAGCATAACCGGTCAAGGCTCAAAAGTTCAGGTATCAGGGTAAACAGCGAGACGTTGATTTTGATCTGGTTTTTAGACGGTTTGGTCGCCTTTCAGTATTGATCTAATGGCGCATCCCGATCGTCCTGCAAACGAGGCGTTCTTGAGAAACGTGGCCAAAAGACGCCGGCCGATCGAACACCGGGCAATCGCAGGCAACGCATACGATAGCCGAAGGTTCAATTCCACACCGATGGGTGGTAGGGGCGCAGAGAGAGAAGACAAACTTTTCCTCATATTCCCCGCAGAAAAAGAAAAAGAAGCTTTGGATTAGCTCCAAAGCTTCCTGAGTGGGTTTCGGTTTAGCTGACGCTTTAAGGAATGTCGTTCCGCGAAAGCCCTGTAAAAAACAGCATGGATTGGTCGTAACCGGGGCAGTTTAAACTGCTCGCACAGGCTACTTCAAAAAGCGATATTCAGACCAATCGAATAGATATTGCGCGAATAATTTTGGATCGCGCCGGCAGAACCAGTTTCACTATGCTGGAAGCCGGCATCGACGTCAACGTGGCGGTTAATTTGATAGCGAAGGCTAAGCAACAGGTCGTACGCATCAAAGGCAGAGGCTGCTCCAGCGGTCGTGACAGAGCTTCCTGATTGGCTTTCGTTGTGCTGGTAATTGAAGCCGAGAGCAGCACTGATCCGGGAAGTAAAACCGTAACGGAACTGAAGGCCGGTGCGAAGCGTTGTTTGACTTAGGGATCCGGGTTCGGTTGGCTGTTCAACTGAGTAGCCAACTGTCCAGCTTATTGAAGATCGACGGGCTAAAGCATAGTTCAACGCTCCTTCAAACACAGGGTTGACGTTATTTCCGCCCTGTTGAAACGATCGGAAGCTTGCTCCGGCGCGAATCTGAGCCTGCAAACTTTCGCTGAATGACTGTTCTGCTCCAAGAAGAGCAAAGTGCGTAGTCGAGTCTAGAGGGGCAGTAACGTAGTCGACGACTTGAAAGCGGTAGTCTCCAACCAAAACGGTATTGCGCAAAAGGTTGAAACGGAATTCTTCGCCGAACGTGTATTGTTGACGATCTGAAAAAGCCGCGGTGAAACTTTCTTGGTATCGGACCAGCGCAAGGGAAAAACTGCTGACCGTCGAAAAACGGCGCAACCACTGATAGGCGGCCGAAAAGTCATCCGCCGTGCTGAAATAGTTTCCGGCTCGCCGGGTTGGGCCGACGTTGGTAGTAAAGTTCGGCTCCGACTGATAAGCCGCATTGATCCGGGCATTGAGGGTGAGGCGCTCGGAGACACGATGAGCAAGAGAGAGGTCCAAGAAGCCGTTTTCGTCTGAACCGTGGCCGAAGCGTTCAACCACTCCAATGCTGGAGACGATGGAAAGATCCGTTGGACCCCGCGTTCGATCATAAGCCAGCGTGAGTTGCTGGTCGGCGAACCACGACCCCACTGGATTCGACGTTGTTTCAAAATTGCTATCATACCCGGCATGTGCTCCGAATGAGATCAGAAGGGGAAATTTCGACTGCGCTGGCTCCTCGACCCCGGCTGTGCTCGAAGTGGTTCCATTGTCGGTAACAATTTCGACCACCGGTTCCTCCGCTGCCCAGACAGCTGGAACCGGCAGTGCCATAAGAATTGCCAGAACGACGCCCGATCCAACAAAGCGTACGGATTTCAGGGAAACGATTTGGGTGTTGTGATGCAAAATCTAGAGCACGCTTAAACATCAAATGGCGGTGCCGGTTTTAAGTCGACCCCTTTATATCACGGAGATCGGAAACACATAGGAATTTCGTGTATTCCAATCGGCAGCCAATGCTCATGCGCGCGATTCCAAGCGAGCCATCAAGACGAGGCCACGCTGCGGAACAAGTTCAGCTTAGCGGGTGAAATCGACTCTGAGACTGCCAGAAGCTGGAAAATGAAGCTTCGTGTCTTTGGAACAGGTTTCCTCCCTGGCGCACTGGATCGACCTGATTTGCAGGTAAATCGTGATGTATTCGTCTTTCCTTAGCACGCTGGCGCAAAGTCACGATGGCCCGATGCAAAATTGACAGAAGTGTATTAAAATAAATCAGTTTCAATTGCCGATCGCCGCTCGTTGAACCGCATTCGTCGCAAATCTGAGAAAATTTTACCTCGAAAGACTTAATCCCCGATCGATCCAGGGCGATAATCGGTACAGATATTGCTACGTTAAGCCGCGATGGTGATCATCTTGAGCCTGTTTGGATTATCTGCGCTTTCGGCAGCACTGATTTTCGGTGAACTGTGGCGCGCGCCGGAAGGATATGAAGATGAAAATGGCTTCCATCGTGTCGACGCTCGGCGGCGACTTCCAAGAGTTCACGTCTCGAACCCGAAGACAGCGACTTCACGCAAGGCCGAGAGCGTAGGCAGTCCCGCATGACGGGCTTCGAAGGCTACGAGCGTATTGGCCGCGCCCGCTGACCAAATCCGAGAAGGACCCCCACGGCTGACTGAGAACGCCTGGTGATTTCACGCGGCATCGGTCAGGTGCGATTTTTCAGATGCGTCGAGGGGACTCATTGTTTCACGTCCGCTACCCGACCAATTCTAGGCGGCGCATTTCCCGGAAACGTGGGTGACCAGTATTTGGAATTGGCGTAGCCGGGCAACGATTCCGGCGGATCTCCCAACCGGACTAAGCTATCGCTTCGCAAACTGCGCTTTATGCGCTTGCAAACTTCCGCCGCAACGCCTCAATTCCGAGCAGCGCGATTCCCAGCAAAGCCAAGGCTGAACCGCCGTCGGGCACTGCGCCATCGCCGGCCACGAAGGTGAATTTACCATTCCTCGACGAAGTCGAGGTAAAAGTCCAAGCCCCTACGGTCGCGTCAAAGCCGATACTGCTAACGACTCCAGATCCGGATAAGGTTAAGGACCCGCCGCCCTGGTTGACAATCGTCGACGTCATCAAATCAAAAGTGAAGCCGCCCACGCTCCAAAGACCCGGCATAGCGGTTGACGGATCAAATTTCCAAGAACCGCCAAAAGGCGCTGCCGTGCCAAGAGCAATGCCGCCGAAGCTTCCATCAACGGCCCCCGTTTTAGTGCCGCTCTTTGTAATAGCGTCCGCCGTGTTCAGGTCTCCCGTGTCATATTGAACCAAGCCGGATAAATTAATGGAGCCCGTGATCAATGTCGCCGTGGCGTGGCTGGCAAGGCCGCAGCCAAAAAAGGCAACAGTGAAGGCTATGATTAAGTTCAATGGTCGTTTCACGGGTTCCCTAAATCCTTTCAGAAATGTCTTCTCCAAGCTATTAGCACAGAACGTGCCATACGTTGCCTAATATAGCATAACTGACTATAGAAGAACGTCTTATACATTTAGCACGGAGCCGTGATATTCACGATATTGTAAAGTTTACCGACATTCGCAGTGTGGATTGCGCAATCAGTTATGCACACGCCATAAACGCAAGTTAAGTAAGGATGGCCGAGAGGAATCGTCGTCGCGCGAATCTCGGATGAATAGGCTTACGGTCGAGACGCTGCTAAATCCCCACTCCACCGCAACTACCGAGGTTGGTTCTTCAGTTTCGCCCCGAGAGTTGTTTGATGGCCCGTTTCGCGTCTGTCGCCCAAGGTTCATCGAGTGCAGCGGCAAGTGCTCGCTCCAAGGTCTCGCGACCCTCCGACTCTTGCTTGGTCTGCAATTGAGACATCCCAAGAAAAAAAAGCGCCCTCGCGTCGAGTGGCGAACGGAGCGCGCTTTCCCGCAACAATTGGATTGCACGCCCGTATTCCCTCTTCCGGTAACTGATTTCGGCTAGGATTTCGGTCAATTCGGGATCTTCAGGAAGAGTCTTGCGAGCTTGCGTAGCCAATTCGTAGGCAACATCGCCCTTGCCCGAATCGCGCATATAGAGTGCTGCCAGACGCTTTTGTGCGGGAGCGAAATCAGGGAAAATTCGCAGAACGTGTTGCAGGGTCTCAACAGCGTCCTCAGATTGATCGCGCTGGATCTGAACAGTAGCACGTGCCATCAGTGCTGGCACGTAATCCGCGTCGGTCGCGAGCACCTTATTGATCTCCGCTTCAGCTGGCACGACTTCCGTTGGTTTGCTCCCAAGAACCAACATGGCCAGGAATTCTCGGGCTTCGCTGGCGTGAGGAGCGGTCGGACTAGCATTAACCAGCTCTTGCATCGCGGACTGCGCCTCCTCGGTTTTCCCTACTCGGTAGGCTGCCCAAGCGAAGTCGTAAAGGAAGGGCGTAGCATCCGCCAGCTGATGAACACTTTCTTGAAGGAGACTGTAGGCCCACGCCATATTTCCGGCACTAAACGCGACCTGCCCCAAGAGGCCAGCGACCTGCGGATCCGCTGGCGCCAAATCCCTGGCCTTTTTGGCGAGTGCAAGCGCCTTTTGTCGATTATTCAGCGGCCCGGAATATAACTGCGCCAACTTGAGCGCGACCGAAGCAAGTTTTGGGTTTGATTCGAGCGCCTGTTCATAGGCGGTGGCTGCACGGTCAAAGGCGTTCTCTTTCTCATATCTGTCCCCAAGACGGATTCTTGCCAACACATCATCCGGGTATTGTGCGAGCACTTCCTCCATTTGCCCCAAAGTTGGTGCATTTGGACCGGTATCGGTTTGCTTCAACAAGCTCAGTCGACGCTGTGTTTCCGCTTTGTCTGGAAAATCATGGGAAGCGGCTAGAGCTCGTTGAAACGCACTCCGGGCACGATCGGTCTGCCCCATCATGTAATGCGCCATACCAAGATGGAATTGGATCTCCGGATTATCGGGAACCCTGCTGGCGGCTTCTTGAGACAGATCCAAAGCCTGTTGGTAGTCCCCTCGCTTGAGCATCACCCAACCCAACGTGTCGGCTACCGCCGGATTGTCCGGTGCGAGGCTTCGCGCTTTGCGCGCCAACTTCACGGCCTTTTCTCCCTGATTCAGCTGTTCGCCCAACAGATAGGCCAGATTGTTAAGCGCTGCTACAGAATTCGGTTCGAAGGCCAGCACCTTTTCATATGCGAGGGCGGCCTTTGCATACTCATTCTGCCTTTCCTCAATCGACGCAAGAATCATTAGAGCAGCCTGATTCTTTGGCGATTTGAGGAGAGTCGCCTCAATCTCGTCATGCGCCTCCTGGAGCCGATCGCTGGAGATATAAACCGCGACGAGCAGGTCGCGGGCCGGCGCCAGATTCGGATTGAGAGTGATTGCTTTCTTCAAGGCCGTCTCCGCTTTGAGCCACTCCTTTTTTGCCGCCTCCACCTTTCCCGCAAGTAGATATGAAATCGGGTCTTTCGGGTCCTTCTCGATTCGATGCTCAACCTTGCGCATGGCTCCAGCAAAGTCTTTCGCTTCCAGATCCATCGAAACGAGTTGGTTTATGGCTTCCGCATTATCGGGAGATAGTTCCAAAGCCCTGCCAAAGGAGCTCCGTGCTTCCTCCGTTTTTTCCTGCTGTCGCTCGAGGACTCCAAGAGACAAATAAAGTTCGCTCTTCTTGGGTGAAAGCTCGATTTGCTTGCGTAAAATGGCTTCCGCTTCCTCGAGCCGGCCGGCCCTCTTGTAAGCTTCGGCGAGAAGCGTCTGCGTCTCCGATAAGTCCGGCCGATTCTTGAACAATTCCTCAAGCGCGGGGATGACCTGGGCAGTTTCGCCCCTCCGCAGATTGATTTCCGCCAGGAGTAGGATGGCTTCCGCATAATCGGGCTTTGCAGCGATCGCTCCGCGCAACGAGACAGCGGCTTGCAGCGGCTGATTATCTTGAAGCTCGGCTCGAGCCAACTGAAACTTGATTACGGGAGCACCTGGGTAAGCCCTGTCCAAGGTTTCCAACACCGAGACTGCCTTCTGTGTCTCGTGCTTCCCTAGCCAACAACTGGCTTGGAGCAGTCGGGCATCGAGGTTGTCGGAATCCCTGAAAACGACATTCTCGAGTAATGCCAATGCCTTGTCATAGTTCCCTTCAGTGACAGCCACGCGAGACAGTAAAATCCAAGCCGATAAGAAATCCGGCGTCTTACTTGTCAGGCTTTCTAAGAACTTCTTGGCAGTACCGGCCTCGCCGGTTCGCGCTTCATAGTCGGCGTAGACGATTTTCATTTGCGACCGAGGAGAGGCCAATTCCGCCGCAGTCCTGAATTCCGCTTTCGCTCCGCTCGAATCCTTTTGGAGCAAATAGAGAAGCGCCATTCGCTCGTGGGCCTCTGGCGACTCGGCTTCGAGCAACAAAGCCCGGGTAATCGCTGTCTTGGCTGCCGTAAGATCCAACTTGCGCATAGCCATGTTCGCCACGGCCAACTGATACATCGGCGTATCTCTCTCTGGAAATTTCTCCAAGGCTTGCTCAGCGGCGCTCGTTTCCTCCGGACCGACGACGATTTCTGTCAGAAACATGAGCGCTTCACCGTTTGCGGGAGAATGCTGCAGGACGAAAAGCGCTTCGCTTTTCGCCTCGGCGGGATGTCCGAGTGCGGAGTATGTGCGAGCCAATCTCAGTCGGTTGGCCAGATCGTTTGGCGAAAGCTCGCGCGTCTTGATCAAAAATGATGCCGCTTTGTGGGGTGCACCTTGTTCGAACCACATCTGTCCCAGGCGACTTATGGCGACCACGTCTTGCCCGCCGAGTTGCAGAACATTCAGATATTCGATCTTGGCTTTGTCATAGGCGCCAGACTTAAAGTTGTTATCAGCTCTATCCAATAAGCGAGCTCTTTTGGCTTCTTTTGTGCAACCGACTCCGAAGCAACTGACGATTGCCACAAGAAGAACGATCCGAATGGGAATAAGCGATTTTGCCATCTCGACTAACTCAAAAACCAATTCTTGCGATTATTCGGACTCCGTATTGCCACGCTCAGCCCGACCAATCCCGAGTTTGTCCATTAATTCGTAGAGAGTAGGTCGACTAATTCCAAGTTCGATAGCGGCGGAAGTAATCTTGCCTTGGTGGCGCGCTAGAGCGCTTTGCACGACCTTCATTTCTACGGCTTCGCGCGCCTCCCTTAAAGTCGCGAGAGTTGTATCGGAACCATCGACCAGTTCGAGATCAGCGGCCTTGAGACGCTTTCCGTCCGCCATGATCACCGCACGCTTCACGCGGTTTTGCATTTCTCGAACATTCCCCGGCCAGTCGTGACGGCAAATGGCACGCAATGCATCAGCAGAGAAGGCCAAACCCTTCCTGCCATTCTCCACCGCATAGCGCTGAAGAAACTCCCTGGCGAGCAGAGAGACATCATCCCCGCGCTCCCGCAGGGGCGGCAACTGAATCACGACTACAGCCAGCCGGAAATAGAGGTCTTCACGGAATCTTCCCTTGCCGATCGCCTGTTTAAGATCGGCGTTTGTTGCGGCAATCACCCGAGTATCAATCTGGATCTCTTGACGTCCGCCGACGCGTTGAAAGCGTTGTTCTTGAAGAAAGCGAAGGAGCTTAACCTGAACCGCAGGAGGAAGCTCCCCGATCTCATCAAGAAACAGTGTTCCGTCAGACGCGTTCTCGATCAGCCCCTTGCGCTGCACATGCGCCCCAGTAAATGCTCCTTTTTCGTGGCCGAAGAGCTCGCTTTCCAACAGAGTCTCCGGAATCCCGTTGCAGTTGATCGCAACGAATGGCTTATCCTTGCGCAGGCTGCGTTGATGAATGGCAAGAGCGGCCAACTCTTTCCCGGTCCCACTTTCCCCGAGCAAGAGCACCGGTGCTGTGGTGCCAGCGACCTTCCGGATGGAGGTAAAAATCGCTTGCATTTGCGTGCTTGTTCCAACCATTTGTTCGAATCTCTCAGCCCGAGTTTGCCGCTCCAGTTGGCGATATTCCCGCTCGAGATTGGCCACATGGATGCAACGCCGGAGGACAAGCTTGAGATCTTCTATTTCAACCGGCTTACATAGGAAATCATAGGCTCCGGCTCCCACCGCTTCGATGGCGTTTTGTTTTTCGCCCTGACCCGAGATGATGATTACTTTCGCCGTCGAATCGATCGCGAGGAACTCGTTAAGCACGGCCAGTCCTTCCGCACACTCGTTAGGCTTGGGCGGGAGTCCGAGGTCGAGCAAGGTCGCAGCTGGCTGCTCCTTCTCAAACTTTTCGATCGCCTCGCTGCGGTCACCAGCCATGATTAACTCGTACTCTCCGCCTAACGCCCATTTCATCTGGGTGCGAATTCCTTCGTCGTCGTCAACGACGAGCAGTGTGGGTTTCATACTCTCTATTACTTCAGAGGCAAGATAACACGAAACGTCGTTCCAGTGCCTGGTTCGCTGTCGACAGATATTCTTCCCTTATGCGCGTCGATGATCATCTTCGACTGAAACATTCCGATGCCGAGGCCTTCTTTCTTCGTCGTGCGGAAGGGTCGAAAGAGCGATTCCTTTACGAACTCCGGAGTCATTCCGCAGCCATTATCAGCGACGACCAGTTGAGCCCAACCGTCTCGATGACTTGTTTCCACCTTTACCAGACCAGCGGTCCCAACCGCATCGGCAGCGTTTAGAAGCAAGTTCATGACCACGCTTCGTAATTGTTCGCGATCAGCAGCGAATGTTGGCACGGGTTGAAAGTTTTTTACCCATTGCGGCCCCACATCTCCGTCCAACTGTTCGAGAGCTTCAGCAAGCAGGGCATTGAGATTCAGCTCTGTTGGATTGAGTTCAAGATCGTGTTTGAGAGCACCGACTCGGGCAATGAGTCGGTTGATACGCTTTACGATGCCATCTATTCCACGCAGCGCATCCTCCCGAAAATCCGGATCGTCGAAATGCAACGGCAGGTTGGCTAACATCAAGCTGAGTGTGGAGGCCGCGTTCTTGAGGTCATGGACGAAGAACGCCGAGACAGCTTGGAAAGCTGCAAATTCCTTCCCTGCGGTCATCTCGGCGGCCAAGCGCAGGTTGAGCAGACTGGCGCCAACCTGACCGCCGATACATTCGAGGAGGTCAAGCTCCTCAACCGAATAGGCGATGCCATTGACTCGGTCTGCCAAGATTGCAACGCCGAGCCACCTATTCCCCGTCCGCAGCGGCACGCAAATCCGATGGCCACCTTGACTAAATTGACCCCTACCCATTCTTTGGAGATGTTCAGTCCATTGCTCGTTTGACGCGTCCAGGTCAAAAGGGTGGGTCAACTGCGGGAAATTCTCGATACTTGGACCGACGACACCGGTTCCGCCAACGACAGTAGAAGCGACAAGAGCTAGTCGGTCGCCTTGGGGGTCCGTCAACCACATGGAAACTGACAACGCGCTAAAGGTCTCGGAAAGGAGCCTCGCAACCGGGGTACAAAGGGTTGATGGATCCTGAGGACCCACCATGGCATCGGTAAACTGCGTCCACAGTCTCCGAAAGTCGTGCTCTGGTCGTTTAAAGTGCCGACTCACAAACACCTGAATGCGTAACCGCACTTTGTTGGAAAGCAGGAAACTCAATAGTGTCGCCACTCCGGCCAGAAGCAGAAATGCCTGGATTCGCAAACCCCGCACACCCTCAAGGTTCGCGACCAGTTTAGACAGCAGGCCAACAACCAGCAGATAGCCACCCACAAACAGAACAATAAGAGACGTATGCAAGACAACGCGCGAGGGATAAACGTCGATCTCGCTGAAAGCGGCACGAAGATAGGCCGTCACTATCAGAACGCAGCCGATCAGAAGACCCACGGTTGGGACAGTGTCCATGGCCAGTTCACTTCCCGAGAAGAGCAACGCCTGGCTCTGAGCGTAGATCCTCGCTCCAAATATGACCCCCAGGCCGAGCACGAGAAATTTGATCCTCCATCGTACCGTGCCGACGGCTGATCGAAGCGTTCTTTCGAGATTCATCAAAATTAAGACGCTTCCGAGCAGGAGCAAAGCATGGAATACCTTTCCCGGCAGAGTGAGACGAAGCCACAAAGTTGGATCGGCCTGGCTGTAGGGAAGAATTTGCGTTAACTCCGCGCGAAATGACATGGCCAAGACGACCGGTATCATGGAGCCGCCAAGAACAAGCAGGCGCCACTCTCTGAAGAATGCCCCGATTTCGCCACGGGAGTAGGTCACACTGAAGCAAAACCAAATACCGGGGACCAGTGAACCGCAGATGAGGGCGAGGTCTTGCCAGTAGCCGGCTGTTTCCACCGAACCGCCCGCGTGAGAAATTGCTTGCAAGACGCTTTCAACAGCGAAGATCAGCATTCCCGTGGCGAAGAACCAGCTAGCCACCCGCTGACGACCCCGAAATAGCGCGAACAGGGCTAGGGCGAGACAGAAGCAAGCCGCCACCGCTTTGAGCCAGAAATTCAAGTCCATATTGACTCTGTCAATTGCCGCGTTCGAGTAACCGCGCCGTTTTTCCCTAAACGACGCCGACTGAACCCGAATCCATAACATCGGGCGGATGTGAGTGATCTGCGACGGTCATACATTCTTCGAGGTTGGGGAAAGCAACAAACACGTTCTTTCGATGGGTGAGGCTGAACCTTGTTACGTGCACCGATCAATCGAATTTTCAACGAAGTTGTCGTCTTACGTGCCGTCGGTTCGTGGCGGCGGCCATTCGATTTCGCCCGCGGTCGAACTGCGCGATTTATAGGAAACTCGGTCGACTAATCCGTCGCCCAGGGGATTGTTCCCCATCTCACTGGTGAAGAAACCGAACAGATCTAGGTGGGCGACGAAACAATTCCAAGGACTGCCGAATCAGAACGCGCGCTCTCCGACCAAAACAATATCCCCCGCATGCACATACATTGGCCTGGTGGGCTTCCCTTGAAGAATTGGACGCAGATCAACCACTTGGGTGCGCTGTTGGCCGTTGAGAAGACGAATCACGCTCACCTTGCCAAGTGTTCCAAATTGATCGGCGCCGCCAGCCTCCATAATGGCCTGCAAGACGGTGGTGGGCCTGTCGAACGCATACTTCCCGGGTTTTTTCACCGCTCCGCCGATAACGACAGGTGTGAGGCTGCTTTCCAAGGTAACAACCACGGTTGTGTTTTGAAGCTGCGGCTTGTAGAGAGCCTCCAGTCTGCTCTGCAGATCTCCCATCGTTCGGCCAGCTGCGTGGACTTCCCCAATGAAAGGCAGATTAATATTTCCATCAGTCTGAATCTTTTGAGTCTGCGTCAGTTCAGTGGTCCCAGGAAAACTTATCTTGAGCACATCTCCGGGAGATAACGTCACCGGTGTTCGAGCCAGCGAATCCTCCGGGAAACTGGTGGAGACGGTGGTCTCGCAACTGGCGAAGGAAAGAAGAACGAGGAGAAGCAAACAGGCACTGGCATAGAGGTCGCACCGGAGTTGCTGTCGTTTCGGCACGTATTCCCAAGGGATCGCAAGCGAAGTGACCACAAAATTCCTGACAGTAGATGGTAGTGATATCATAAATTGCGGGTTATTGGGCGATTATTGGCCGACGCTGCATGAACAGTCCAGTACAAATCCATCGGAGGCCTCTTTTACTTAAATGGGGGAACTTCCTCGGTTGCAGGAGGCAGCACTCTTTCGGAATCTGGCCTGACGGCGCCGACCCGCTTTCGTCCCTCCATAAGCGATACCTTTTCTCCCCGACGCAGCCACACGAGAAGTAAAAAGAGCGGGATCAGCGACAGCATGAAGAAGAAGGGGCCGCCTTTTCTGTGAATTCTACTGTCGATCATCTGGGGGCCGTAATGCACACAGAGCAGACCAATGACGAGAATTCTGAATCCATTCCGCACAATTCCCAGCGGAATCACAAACGCCACCAACGCTATTCGGCGCCATGGGGATCTTAGAAAAAGGTGCGCCACGAGGAGGCTGGTAATAAAGAGTACCAGACTCGAACGGATTCCGCTGCATTCCTGCGCGACCTCGATAAAGATCCCCGGCAGCTGGAAGACAGTGCCATCCCGCAACACCGGGGTGCCGGAAATGTTGAAAAAGAGGCTAGCCGCGTCCGCGGACGCAAGTTTGGAAGCCGTTTCCAGCCAGTAAACCAACTTGTCGGGGAGCGGCACCAAGAAAATCAGAAACGTGAATGGAAACGCCAGCGAACGCATCCACACCTTTCCGAGAAACACAAATCCACCGGCCGCGACAAAGCAAACGAACGCAAAGATCGTCACGGCCAGATGATCGTTCGGGCTCACAAGCGAGGACCATCTCGGATCGACGAACCCAATCACGAGAGGGATCGCTCCAAGGATCAAAAGAGGGATGCTCCAGACAAACGAGCTTGAAGAGTCAGACGGCAAGCCGCCGCGCCGAATGTAAAGAAGATAGGCGAAAACAAAAGGAATCAACAAAATCTGCGAATGCAGCTCACTTCCTGCCGCGAGCACAGCAAGATCGTGAAGAGGCCAAAGGAACGAAAACGAGAGTACGAGCACGAAGACGCCGAATCGGCGAAACCGGTTTGGCTCTCGTCGCGTCACAGCCGTCATAGATTGCGCCGTGCAAACCGTCGATCGTGAATCGTCACCGACCGCCGGGTATTGCTTGGGTTTTGTCTCCAAATCCATCTTTATACTATCACGCTCGTCGTTAGAATTTCGAACGAACACGTGTTACGCCTCAGGCGGCCTCATTATCGCCACCTCGTCCAATGTTGGAATTGGCGCGGCAAAGTCCAGGTAATCGCACGCGCAATGTAAATCGACAGCGCGCCCCTGCATCGAGAATCAAGAAAACGTCACTCCCTCCGAGTCCGCTTCGAATTCACTTCGCCCGGCGGATAGAAGCAGAGCTTTGAATACAGGTAGGCGACCGTTTCGCCGAGAACGTCCCTTACGCCCTCACTACAACGCCACCATCGTTTAGGATTGTAGTCGGGATTAGGAATCGAAATAATTCCGATGGACGCTTCGGGACCGAGGGCCTTTTCAAAAAGAAGGCGCGTACGACGAGCATGAACCGACTCGGTGACAATATTGACACTTTGGACGGCCGTATTGCGATCTCGAAACCAATTTCGCAGGGCAATCGCCGAACTGTAAGTTCTATCGCGGTCTATCACGTGCGACGGAACCATTTCTATATTTCCGGCTGGAAGACCGAATTTCTTCAAAAGATTACCTCCAACGCTGGCCGAGGTATTGTAGTCATTGGTATAGCCACCAGTACCCTCGACCGGGCCACCTGTCGTAAACACGCGTTGATAGGGAGAACTTCGAAATTCCCGCACCGCCGCGCGGATAGCGTACTCATGAACCCACCCTTCGACCACGAGGACTTTAGCGTCCACCCGATGCGTCACGGCCAGATACGGGTAAATCCGAACCAAGAAAGAAGCGATACCCAGGACGATGAGCGCAATAACAATCAACCGTCCCCGCAACGACAATCCCCATCGTTCTTTTCGGGTAAGAGTCCGCCAAAGCCTCTCGTCTTTTTGCTTATAGGTCGCGGCTGTCACTGTCGACACCTTTTCTTCTAATCGGAAGGGGACGCGTTTCAGCAAACCCGTGACGATGAAACGATCAGCGCCGCGGAAATTCGACTTGAATTGGACTCTTCAGTCGCCCAGCTATATCTGACCTTGGAGCGTCCCCAGCGAGGCTCCGAAGTCGACACCATGATGCCGCAGCCAGACACGTGCACTCGGGATTAGTTGACACATCGGGAGCCATCCAAAAGCCGGTATTACTGATTCACAGCAAACTGACCCTCCTCACTAAGCTCCCAACCTTCCACTGGGCGAACCGAGAACCTACGTTGGTGCCGCGATGCGGGTGTAACAAAGGTCCAGGTCGCGACAAGACGGGACCTGGATTTCGAAATTCCGCCTCGATGAATCCCAGTCGTGTCACAAAACAGTAGCGTCCCAACCGGGCCCGAACAGGAATAGCGCTGCGAACTGGGAAACGTTTCTTCGACTAACTCCGCGGAAGGATATAAATGCGCTCCCGCTGCCTTCCACTCCCCGATCTCCATGCCGCGACCACCCAGAGCATTACTCGTGCCGAGAATGTATTCCATCGCTCCGGCGTTATCGTCGATTTCTGAGAAATACAGATAGACTTTGACCATTTGTCTGTCCTCTGGGTCCCGATGCCATTGTTGTGATCCAATTCGTCTCCCTGGATCCATCGGAATCGAATACCAAGCATCGGTATAAATAAGCTTGGGCCAAAGATTCATATAGCTGCTCACCACGTGAAGGACCGCGGTACTTAGCCCGATGGTGAGCAATGGATGATCCGATGAAAGGACCGCATTCTCGGGATTCATTTTGAGAATGTAGTCGTCAAGCTTCGCCTCGTCCTTGTCGCGAAAAAACCGCCTGAAGCGCTCCCGGTTGTGCTCGAGTGGACCCAGGTCCATAGTGTCCGAATATGATCCCGTTGCCAGTGCGATCTGCTCTGTAGCGAAACGAGCAAATTCCCCCACTTTCTCCTGGAGGCGACGCCACTCGTTTGGCTCGATCCCCGCCCTCTCAAAGCTTCTGGAAGCAACTCCTCTCGCACCCAAAGATCCAATCAACTCGCGTTGCTCGGCAGTCACGGTTGGCCGGTGTGCAACGAACTGCTTTTGGCTTTGCGGGTTTCGCAGCAGATACCAAAAAGCCGCGTGCTTCATTTGCAAAAGAGCGTTCTCCCGTCGATCCGCATGCAACATGTTTATGAGAAGGATTCGCGATCTATTCGCAAACCGGGCCGCTCCTCCTATTCCAGGAATATCCTTTATATAAGCTCTAACTGATTTGGTTTGTTTCATAATTTATCCTTCCCCTATTCTTCCTGGCTTGTTCAGGCCTTGACCATCCAACACTAGTCGCAAACCCAACGATCTTGCACCTTCGTTCGGGCAGATGCTGGCACCGTTATTATGTCATCTCTTCATGTCTGCGACTCTGTTTCGAAATGCCGGGCCGATTTCGTTACCTCGACTGAATAATCCTAGTGAGAGACCGGTGAAGCTTTGTCTCCGCCTCTAGAGCGCCCGCGCCAATCCCAAATGGCATCTTTCCAATTAGACTTACGATTGACCTTCGCGCTCGTCCCATTATTTTGATCACAGGCACGAGCCGCTCATAATTCCGATCCCGCAAGCAATCTGGCGTCCTTTCGGTCCAATCTAAAAAGGCGTCTTCTTCCGCGGTGCTGCGCGACAATTCCGCTTCGGTGGGGCTATCAAAAAGCGGCTTGTCGTAGAGAAGGTAATCGCAAATATGGTCGAGCGTCGTATCTCGCCCCGGTTCCAAGGCCTCCAGCCCCTTAAAATTCAATTTAAACTCCATCACGCCGAGTGTTGATACCAACGGGAATGGGAGTTCGAATTTGAACGCGTAATAATAGGCCACGCGAAAGGCCTCCCGGCGCAATTCTTTCGTCACAAAGGGCCCCAGGCTTCGTTCCAAATCATCCCCCAACGATTCCCTCGAACGAACATTTACGATATTCGCACCCACTTCGTAGAAATTTCTTGCGGCGAGCACGACCGGTTTGCCTAACATGGCCATCTCGATTCCGGTGCTGGACCCAAAAGTTAAACCAACGTCAGCTTCGTCCATCAAGGCATAGCTGTTCAATGGCTCATCAGGCATAACTATACAAGTGTTGCGAGGATTGGATATTTTCATGCTTTCATAAAAAGAAAACTCATCAAAAGCTCGCCCTAAGCCGGTTTTTCCCGCCAAATGCGGATGCACTCGGATCACGAGTTCGACATCACTTCTATCTTTTATCCACTCGAGAACATCCTGAACCCATACTGACTGCGACTCATACGCACCCTCCAGCTCCCAGTCACCCGCCGTTTCCTCGGTTGAGGAGGTGAACAACACCAGTAGTTTTTTGCCTTCGGTTAGGTTCAGTCGCTTTCTCAGAGTGCCGTCTGAAGTAACCGACGGATTGTAGGCGTACCAGTTCAGGTTTCTGCCATACCTGCGATCGATCAGCCATTTCAACGTTCGATCCAGAGCCACGCGCGTCAAAGGAACGCGGCCCCAAACCTTCCAAAAATCCGTAAACGGTTGTATACTCCAACACCTTGCGTTCGGCTTTACCATGATATGTCCGATTTGGTAAAATGGCATTTCATGGGTCAGAACTCTAACGCCCGCCTTGCGTAAAATCTCGAACGCAACTCGAGTGATCGACTGCCGGCCGTTAAAGAGAAGTGCGCAATCGACCGAGTGCGCGTCCAGGTACCGGCTAATTCCCACCGCCACCAGAGCGCCACTCAAAAGGAAGCCGCGGTATGCGTTGACAACTCGCCAATTGCTCAGGTCTGCCGGGTATTGCCGAAAATAGGAAAAAATCGACGATTGAACCCAGTCTCCTATCGGGTAATTCAGGTACGTGGCTTTGCTAATTTCAGCGGGCGACAAACCTTGCGCCCACGCGAAAGCCTCCTCTTTCTCCGCCTTGGTGATGAATTCTCCGAGCCACCTATGAGGCAGTCCAACTTCCGCTATTTGTGCCTTGGTCCCGGCCTGACATTGTTCGCAAATATCAAGCGGTCTTGGCCGTTGGTAGAGAAAGGAGTCCCAATGCATGTCGCATTCGGGTAACAGCCCGTCGCAAAGAAGATACTCAACAGTGGCTCCACGCACCTGGCATGCTCTGGCGATCGTTCCCTCGTAAACGGTAAGATGGGGACGGGTTGCGTAGGGCGAGAAAATCAATAAACGGCACATGTGTGCTTATCTGTTGCCTGGTTTTGGCGATTTCACTTCTCTAAACTGCGCCTGGCTTCCAGGGAAATTACTTCTTCTCTCGCGCGCTGGTAAGCCCGTTGCGAGAGGGCAATTTGCCGCCGTGCCGCCTCAAGCAACGCCGGTCGCGACGTCCCCGCCAAGTCCCAGGCCCTTTCAGTGGCCGCCGCCAGTCGTTTCGAGACATCGGCCGCATCCAAAAGCACGGTCTCGCACCCGAGGCCGAACTGCTCCTCCAGCCCCGAGAACTTGGCCCTGTAGTCATCGGAGGCACTTAACCCAACGACTGGAATCCCTTGCGAAAGAGCAAACACCGCGGCATGGTATGCGCCAGTCACGACTATCCTGCACCGACCGGCCTGCTCGATCACCTTCAAAGGAGTGTCAAGCGCCATGCCGCCGTCCGAACGATTGTCAAACCCCTTCAAAAGCCATTGGATTGCTAAATGATCGTTGGCCGAAGCGTGAAAGGCAATTGGAATTGGGATTAAGGGCACATTGTGACGTCGTGCGAACTCGTGCAGAACCGGTTTCAGGTTGTCTATCATATCGCGATCGACATTCGAATATGACGCCACTCGAAGATTAACGCCGACCGCCTCACCTGGTTCAGCTCGTCTCGCCCCATACGCTAGTTCTACGGCTTCATCGCCGGTTATCATGATCTGTGACGGACTTATTCCAAACGACCGCGCTACGGTCGGTCCACTTCGACCTTCACGCAAGCCAAGTAAGCTCACTCCCGGCAGAACTTCGCGGGCCCTGCGTTGTACATGGAAATCATCAAGAGGACCCATACCCTGGCCGAACATGGCCACCGGAACCTTCCTTTGTATAGCCTCTTCGATTGTATTAAGAGTCAAAATATTCCAGTCTCGACTGCTATCGGTGAATCCTCCGGCCCCGCATACAACAAACAGGTCAGCAGCGTTCATTGCCTCGATGAACGCATCAACCTGCGGTCTGACGTTCCTCCGATCTCTCAAGCGCAACCTCAAGCGCACTAATCGCCTGAAGGCATCTGGACAACGCAGCCTGAAGACTCTGCTGACCCTACGCGCCGTCGCCCAAGGTAGTATCCTTTCAAAATTGCCCCAAATTGCATTATCGCCCACCCAGAAATCCCTTCCTTCTCGTGGCAAAGGATTTGCTCCGGGACAAAACAGAGCCAGGTTGGTTGCGGACTCTGTTAGAACATCGACCCGCGCGGCGGGCCATAGTTCCTGCAATCGTTTGACTCCGACCTGGAGCATCGCGACGTCGCCCAGGTTAGCGTACTCAGCGGCACCCGTATTCAGCGCAGTGTCAACGACGATGCGCACTTTTCGCGGCCCGCCCCCGGGCTCTCCTGGCAACGAAACCATAAACCTTCTTGTTGATCTCCTGGACCGCGGTGTTCAAGAGTATGGTTCAGAATCGCGAAGAGTATCGTCAGACCCTTGCCTTGTCGACCTTGAGGGGAATGAATCGTCCTTTTGCATATCCCCCAGCCAATTGTTTTCCCGAGTCAAATCCGCCTGCCCAGAGAGCAATCCAAGGTTCGCCATCGATTCATGCGGGCCCGGCCGGGATGAATTCATTTTTGCTATTCCTGGGCTCCTGGATTTGCAAACGCTTCTCCAACACCTCGATTCGATCTCGAGAACGTATCTCTCGGCGACCCGGGCGATTTCTTTGAACGAAATCTATTGCCCGAATGCCAATCTTCCAAAGTCGCCATCGTAAAGATTACATCGACTGAGACGTCCGCACAATTCCAGCTGAAAGTTCAGCGCACCCAATGTAAACAGCCACAAGAGAATCGGGTTCCAATTAAACCGTGATACTGACGAAAACGAAACCAAACGATTTCACAAAAGGGCGTCGAACGAGATAAAATGTGCGATCAATGTCGTCGCAATCATCGCCATAAGCGTGAGACAACTATTTGGATTACTGATTGCAAAAATCATAGGATCATCGGTCATCTCGCCGCGTGAAGTCTTAATCCAGAGCCGCGCCAGCCAGTACATCAGTCCGAACGGTACAAGCCATAGCGATTGCGGCGTCGCGTACCGAGACTGCACATCAGGAGAACTGATGAACAGCCCGAAGACGACGACAGCCGACAGGGCAGTCCCAACACCTAGCGGCCACAAGACTACTAAATCTGCAACACGGTAATCACGGCCTCGCGCAGCCTCCTTCCCATTCCCACCCAATGAGACCAATTCAGAGCAACGCTTCATCAGAGCCAAACTCAAAAATATGAAAACCGAGAAGGCAAGCAGCCAAGAACTCGTCGAAACCGCTATAGCTACAGAACCGGCCAAGATACGCAGGGTATAAAGAAAAGACAGTGTGAGCACATCAATCAGAACAAACTCCTTCAGCAACCAGCTGTAGGCGCTAGTCAGACACACGTAAAAGAGCAACATAATAAAATAACTGCGGGAGACCGCCAGTGCCAGGACAAACGCCAAAATAAGGGCGACCCCGGCCACGACAAGGCCATGCAGAATCGGTATCTTGCCACTAGCAAATGGGCGGAAACGTTTTACGCAAGTGCATTCGGTCGCTATCCAAATCTAACAGATCGTTGACGATGTAAGTTGCCGATGCCGCGAAAGAAAAGGCCACGAATGAAACAACTTCAGTCGCCAACTTTGAAATATCGGTGAACGAAAAGGCCGTCAGCAACGGCACAAAAAGCAGCAAATTCTTGAGCCATTGAATGAACCCGCAAAGCGCGCAACCAAGTGGTAAACCCAGCGACTTCCTTTGGGAACTCTTTCTCAATCGGGACCTCTCGGGAGATAGACTTCGTTGAGCTTGACGAGACCCCAACCAAAACAGCCGCTTTCGCTGCCTTCCATATCACAAAGTCTGCTTGACTATCTCCTGCATAAACAAACGCCTCACCAACTTTCTCTCGTATGGCCTCAAGCTTAGTCCTGCCTTTAAGGTTGCGAACCGCATTCGTGGCAACCACTCCATCGAACAAGCCCAGGTGGGCGGCGACGCTCTCGGCAATTGATCCATGGGCGGCCGTGGCCAAAATGATCCTGCGCCCATTTTCTTTCTCGTCAAGTAGATAAGCCAAAAAGCGTTCGTGGTATGGCAATTTCTCAGCCGCCAACCTTGTATGAGACGCTACCACATCCTTAAAAGCTGCACGACTTTTGAGAAGCCAAAAAAGCAAACGCAGTAAGTTGACCGGGGGATCCTTAAGAAGTCTTATAACCGGCTCCATCAGTGTATCCGTCGGCGTGAGCGTTCCGTCCAAATCAACGACCAGTGGTGTCCCCCTACCTCCACTCTTCCACGTTTCGTTCTTGCAGATGATCTTTTGGCTATTGATAATATTCTAACACCAGTTTCGCAATCTTCGGATCGATCCGACCGGGATATCTTTTTAGCGATATTTCCAGTTTTCGCATCTGCAGTTCCGTTCGTCGCCAGTAATACTGATCTTGAATGTAATCATCGACTTGCACAAGGCTGACCATCAATAAAACCGTTGCTATTGCGATCGCCGCCGAACGTCGCTTTCCCGCCTCTACAACGGGGCCAGCGGCCAAAAACAAGCAAAAGGCGATTTGCGCAAGATATAGCGAGCGGTAACGGTAAATCTGAAAATGAACTGCTGCATTGAGAACAATAATTCCAATACAGTACATTTGTAGATTCGTTGGCCCTTTGGTCGCAAGGGCTACGAGCACGATCGTTGCAATTGCTCCGATTAAGGCGCGTTTTCCCAATTCCAGTTGACCCAATTCGCCAAACACCGGTACAAAAATAGCGGCGACATTTTTTAGAACATTGTCGACTAGAGATAACTTTCTAAGATGTTCGGGAAGGTCATTAAACGTCTCGTACCGAAGGATTCCAAACAGATACCCGCCGTTGGCGTAGGCCGTTGCATGTGCACCAAACATCAGAAACCGCATTAAGAAGTAAACACCGATGACCAAAAAATACGGAGCACCGCGCTTTATTCTGTCTATGGTCGTTCTTGATTTGTGGAGAGATACAAGAAGCGCAAATAGCGGTACGATCAGTCCGCTTTCTTTGCTCAACAGAGCAAAGCAGGATAAGAATAATACGTACGACACCCGCAAAGGCGCGTCAGTCTCATTCGACTTGACGGTGTGGTAAATCAAAAGAAGGAGCGCTATTCCCACTTGGAGCTGCGCTCTGTTTGTAACCCAGATTGCCGGTGACACCGTGTAGAGAGACACCATAAACAGTGCGGTATACAACATCGTTATAGCTTTGTCCTTTTGTAGTCGAAGCATAACCAGCAGCAGCAATATTACGTTGGTAAAATGTAAGCCCAGATTAATCAGTTGGTTCGGTTTGGCCGACACGCCAAACAACTTGTAAACTAACCATAAGGAGATGGGATGAATCGGACGGTACATGCCATATTCACCACCCACGTAAGGAGCCTCCCCCCAGTCGCCTACAAGATGCTTCAACGGATTGACTGTCTTAGCGACCTGTGATAGAAACCGCAGGTCGTCTGGATCGGCTGGGTAGAAGTCGACAGCTCGGTGGAAGAGAGCTACAAACAGCATGAGTAGCATAACGCAAATACCTACCGCGTTTGCATTTGCGGCTAACCACTCGGTCCACGGCTTAACAAACGCGCTTTTCCGCTCTATCTTCAACGGATCGTTGCTATAAGTAGTGATCGCGGGCTGTGTTTCACTTACTTTATTACGGATCTTATTGCGTTTGGTCATGGCACTGTCCTACCGGCGTTTCGCAACCTTATTAGACGTCAGCCTTGTTGGCCTTGAAGAGGAATGCATCGTACTCATGTTTATCCTCCGACCATTCATTTTCCCGCGTCAACTCCCCCGTCCAGAAAACGCTCCAAGGTTTGGTATCAATCCAAGTGAGGCCGGCTGCAGTGAGTTCACTTTTGATATCCCATGGGTACTGCATGTGCGAGCGCTTCCCCACCCTTGACTCAATCGCGAGAACATATTTGCGGGCGACGCGGGCGATTTCATTGAATACGAACCTGCTGTCCTGGTGCAAATGTTCCAGCATGGCCATGGTAAAAATCACATCCGCTGAGCTGTCCGGACATTTCTGGATGGAAAGCTCGGCGGGTCCGAGGTCAATAAGAACTGCTGCTAGACAAGGGTACTCGAACCGCAAGCGTCTAATTGCATGTTCAGATATTTCCATGCCGCGGACATTTTTGTATCCTGCCCGCCACAGATGATTGAGATTCCGCCCCAAATTGCATCCGATTTCGAGAATGCTGTCTTCCTTGGCTATTAGCGGAGACAAGACCTCGATAACAGTCTGGCTTCGCGAGGACCACTGGGGTGCGCTGGGATAATATTGACCATCAGGTCTCGCCTGCGCCATGAATTTATACAATTCTGGGCGTGGAACGATATCTCTTCTACCAGCCTTCCAAAGCATTTTGCCTCGGAAGTTAGGAGAGATTCCAAGCTTACTTCCCCAGCGCAGGAGAAAATCACAAAAGAGCTTTAAAACCACAGCTCGTAGTTCCCACCTAAGAGCGTTGAGCGTTCTAAAGAAAGACCGGGCCGGATGCGCCATGGCCCTTCTAGCGCGCGACTCCCCGCTTTTTCGATCTGCCACCATGTGCCCCGCTTGCCTTCACTTCCATCAAACGCGCCTTAGTCGCTGACCCGGCGGCTCGTGGGATCCCGATTTTTTACTGTAACTCTTTCCGGTATTCCCAGGCTTTGGCAAAGGCTGTTGCGACATCATCAAGGTCACGCTGGCTCATGAACGGCCTCATCAATTCGTGGTTGATCAGCTCGTTGAAATGCATCTTCTCGCACACCGGGCAAATTCCGCGCTCGTAGGACACGTCCCGGAAGGCGCAACCGCATTTGAACGGACAGCCTTTTGTCCCGTAAGCGATTTTTTGCTGGAACATTGGTTGCAGGTAGAGCGGCTTGACGTATCCTGCAACAACCTTAACGCCTTCGGTTTCACGGAGTTCGATCGCCGGAAGTTCAGCCCTCACTGCTTCCACGAAGCGGTTCCGGTGCATCCCTGCAACTTCACTGTTGAATTTCAGGACGTGCATGTAGAAGGCATGCTCACATCCAGGTCGCACGCGGGCCGGCTCGAGGCACGGTATTTCCGACAGTTTTGTCGCCAGGTAGTTAACGTTTTCCTGTCTTTGCTTCACGAGGGTGGGCAGTTTTTTCAGCTGCTCTCTGATGATGGCTGCCTCAATCTCGTTCATGCGGAAGTTAAAACCCACCATATTGACAAGATCAGTAACGCCCTTGTCTTCAACCACTGCCTCGGCATGATTACGTATCAGACGCATTTTCTCCGCCAGTTCGTCGTTGTCGGTGACGATTATGCCACCTTCCCCCGCATGGATATGCTTGTGGTAATTAAGCGAGTAAATTCCGATGTCTCCAAGGGTGCCGGCAAAGCGGCCACGATATCTCGCATTGGGCGCTTGGGCCGCGTCTTCTATGACCCACAAGTCGTGCTTTTTGGCGATTGCGTTAATCCTTTCTGCATCGTAGGGCTGGCCGAATATGTCCACTACGATGATGGCCCGCGTCGCCTCTGTGATTCGCTCCTCGATCGACTCGGCGCTCAGGCACAGATAATCCTCTTCGATATCCGCGAACACCGGGACCGAGGTGAAGATCAATGGCGCCGTCGCTGAGGCGCTCATGGTGTAGGGCGACACGATGATTTCATCACCGGGTCCGGCGCCAATCGCTCCAACGGCACAATACAAACCCGAGGTGGCGGAATTCACGGTGATCGCATGCTTGACCCCAAAGTGCTTCGCCCATTCCTCCTCCAGCGCCTTCACCTGAGGTCCGCCATAAAAGTCCGGGTGCCAGCCTCCCACAAATTTGGAAAGCACTCCCGACCTCAAAACGTCGACTACCGCGACCTCTTCCTCCCGCCCGATCGTACGGTAAGCGGGGAAGAGTTCCGTCCTGACCTTTGGACCTCCAAATAATGCCAATTTACTCATCGATATGTTTCCAGGTATTGCACGATTCTCTCCGTGGCTCCGAACTTGAACGGCCAGTTCGGGCCTCTTTCTTTCTCTCCGTTCAGAAATGCACGCAAGACTTTCTCCAACTGCCCATCAGTCAGGATGGAGCGTGTCAGGCCTAGCCGGTCGAGGATCAATGGATTCTCTTTTTTCAATCCTATTTGCACGCTGATAAAAGGCGTTTCCAAAATTGCGGCTTCCAGCAAGACCATGGAAAACATCCCGATAACCAGGTCGGCCGCCTTCAAAAGCAGAGTGGAATCAGTCTCCCGGTCAAAAGTGACGCTGATTGATTGGGAACAAGTTGACAGAACATCCTGGTAGGCGTCCGGCTCATCTTTCGGGTGAAGCCGTATTACGAGCGTCAATTTGGCCTCCAGATCCTCAACGAGTCTTCCCAGGCACGTCACCAGACTCTTTAATACCGTCTTTTCGGTATAGCCCCAGTGATCGTCTGCCATCCCGTTCTGCCGATGAATGTTCGTGATCGGCTGTGAAGCAAATACAAACACCATCCCGCCACGGCCCGCCGTAAGATCCCGCCGCAACCCTGCAATTTCTCGAGCGGTAAACTTGTCCCCGGTGCTCCGGATGTAATCGAAAAACGGCTGCCCAGTCACGACCAGCCGCTCTTTGTCGATACCCATGGCGGACATTTCTTCCTTCGCCAAATCATCCATGATGAAAAGGAAAGAAGGAGTTATCAAAGCCCTCTTTTTGACGTTCCCATTCTTCGAATCCTCTCCTTCGGCAATGAGCCGGAGACGATAATTGGTCCATTGGTCAAGCACGGCAAAGCTCGCAATTCCCGTCTTTGCTGCGGCCTTCCATAAATGTCTCTCCGTGAAATCTTCGGAGCTGGTTCCCGTCACGATCAGGTTGGGACCCAGCTCCCGCACAAATTTGTCAGTCTCATCCTCTGTCTCCAAAGGAAGGGCGGCACGGATGTCCGCACAATCCATATTCAGTCTCCGGTAGATGGAAAGCGCCGCATCCTTCCCGTAAACGACCACCTCATTCCCGGCGAGCCGCAACGGTTCAATCAATGGTAAGACCGCGTTCGTCCCACCGGGATCCCGCGAAAAGACCAAGATCCTCCTGCCTTTCATGCCTGCGAAATTCTCGAGCAGGCCTTTAGCGTCGCCAACCCATCCTCCAGGGTGCATGCCAATGGCTCGTCGCGCTCCAGATTGTTACGAATATTCGCCACCGCGTGCTGCATCGCTCTTCGGTGTTCAGTTGGATATTCCGCATCCTTATTCAAGGTCCGATACCCCTTGAAGACGTCGTCGTCACCCACCGAATATTCTTCCATGACCGCTCCGAGTTCACGAATTCGAATCCGCTTTCTTTCGAAGACTAAATCCAACTCGAAGATGTCGAATTTCCTGCAATCGATATGTCTTAGGTGAAAAACGCCCCCGTCGCGCAAAATCAGGAGCGCCGAGACGCTCGGGTCGTCCTCGTAAAAATCAGCGGTTGCTCCGATCTTTTCCGCCGCGCCGATTTCTCCGAGAAGAAATCGCAACAGGTCTATCATGTGCGATCCATTGTGCAGCAAGCCTTTACCGTAATATCCGGTTCCCGTCAGGAAGGCGCCGTAATTGCCGCTCTTAATAGCCTCCCTGGTCTTTCTGATTTCCGGCACAAATCGTCTCGTATGATTAACCAGCACCCTTATCGGGAGCCCGGCATAAAGAGCGCCGACTGCATCCGCCTCCGCCGGCGTCCTCACCGCCGGTTTCTCCAGAAAGATGAATTTTACCGGCGTTTTCGCCAGCGCCAGCAAGGTCTCGTAATGCCGTTCGTCCGGCACGCAGACAGAAACTACATCAACCTCCTGCTTTTCGAAGAGCCGATCAATGCTGTCAAAGGCGCGCCCCCCCCAGCAGGCTGAAGCGTCTTCCGCCTTCTTTAGATCCTCATCCACAAAGCCCACGATTTCAAAACCCCCCGCCGCCTTGTATCCGAGCGCGTGAGTCAGGATGTATGGGCTCTCTGGATGATCCAGCATGGCACCAATCTTGCCGGCTCCAATTATTGCCACTCGAAAATCCAATTTATGTCACCGTTCTAGTGTTGTGTAACATTAAGATCGGTCAACTGACCTGCAAATAACTCTCTGGACTCGTGGAAGCGACTCCCTCCGGAGGGAAGAGTTTGAAAACCCGGCCGTTGCTTCGCATCCGGTACGGTCTGGATGGGGAAAGCGGCCATGCTTGCGCTGTTCCGTCCCATCCGTTTTATCCGTGTCATCCGTGTCATCCGTGGTGGATTGGCTTTTGTTGGGGCTGAGGCTTTGCCTCGCCAGTCTATCCCAGCCTGCGTCCGCCTTGCTCCTGTGATTCAGGCGTTGATCATCCCGCTTCTCCCCCGCTCCTCCGTTGCATGAGGAATTCCGCGTAAGAAAAATCTTCCTCGCTATCGATATCTATCGAACGCGAACGATCGATGATCAGGGCCTTCGAATCGTCGAAATACCAATCATAGTTGTTCTCTCTGAATTCCGCCCACCTTGCCATCCGGACGGCGCCCGTAACACGATAATACCGGGGCAATTCCTGCCTGTTTTTCTGCCGGATTTCTTTCGCCAGGAAATCTTTCATGCTCAGCGTTTCATCGAGGGTGTTGCACCAGACTGGGGGCACGTCCGCTTCCGTCACAGAAATGATCGACTTGACCTGCGTTTCCGCTTTCAACACCGCGACCGCCCGGTCCAGATCGGCGCTCCCGGTAAACGGGGAAGTGGCCTGAATCAGGGCGAACAAGTCAAACATTTCGTTTTTTTCTTC
>CAJDUY010000006.1_pt1 | contig 36676 bp, 26 predicted proteins | sample 7390911 | NCBI WGS metagenome assembly CAJDUY01 (sample SAMEA7055686, study PRJEB34461) | soil metagenome | biome: terrestrial ecosystem; feature: Peninsula; material: soil | place: Antarctica | collected 2016 | reverse complement strand
GCGAAGAGCCTGGTTTGAGGGACTCTGGGCTAATGCTGGTAAGGTCTGGAATGACGACAACGCTGCCCCGCAGAATCTCTAATGGACAATCTGGGTTCATGCTCAATATAGGCCATTTTTCAGAGTGCGGCATTATTCCGAAAAAATGCTTAACCACCGCTTGACCGATAACCACTACCAGATTTTTGGTTCGAAACTTCAGAAACGAAATAAATTGATATGCATTGATCTTGGGAGCAGCAAGTTATTTAGCTCGATTGCCACAAATATTCTTCCAGATTTGCATCTCAATGGAGATACGCAATCTATTCCCATGCTCATTCACGCACGTGATACCGATGCTGAATTAAGCAACATTACCGACTGGGGTCTCAAGCAGTTCCAGCAGCATTACAAAGAGATCGAAAAAGACGTGGACAAGGCGAAGAAGATCACCAAAGAAGCAATTTTTTACTACTGCTATGGACTATTATACGACCCCCTTTACCGCGAAAAGTATGCGCTGAACCTGAAACGCGAGTTTCCACGCATTCCGTTTTATGCTGACTTCTGGCAATGGGTAGCATGGGGCGAGGCGTTGATGACACTGCACATCGGCTATGAATCGGTCGAGCCCTTTGGACTTCAACGCATCGACACGCCCGACGAAAAAGCCCGTGCCGCCGGCCTCACACCCAAAACCCTGCTACGTGCTGACAAAGGTGCGGGCATCATTACACTGGACACCGAAACCAAGCTACATGGCATCCCAACCGATGCATGGAATTACAAACTCGGCAACCGTTGCGGGCTGGAATGGGTACTCGACCAGTACAAGGAGAAAAAACCCAAAGACCGCACCATCCGGGAAAAATTCGCTACCTATCGCTTCGCCGATTACAAGGAAAAGGTGATCGACTTGCTCGCGCGCGTGACCAAGGTTAGCGTGGAAACAGTACGTATAACAAAGGCGATGAAACAGGCGATACGATGATTATCGGGTGGGGGCGGCGCTAACGCAATCGCCACTATTGAATTCCATGGCTGAACCAGAGTCCAAGGCGGGAGTGTGTCATTACAAGCACGATACGCGGAACAAACGAGCAACGTAAGGAGGTTACCTTATTATATGGATGATTTTGCATTTGCCAGAGTGCTCCATGTGCTGGGTGTGGTGCTGTGGATCGGAGGTGTGGCGATGGTCACCACCGTATTAATTCCCGCTATGGCACAAATGAGATCGGCATCCGAGCGAACGGAGTTTTTCAGCCGCGTCGAAAGCCGCTTCGCGCCTCAGGCGCGTTTCACCACGCTCCTCGTCGGCTTGAGCGGCTTCTACATGGTACATATACTCAACGCATGGAGCCGTTTTGCGGAACTGCGCTTCTGGTGGATGCATGCCATGGTCCTGGTATGGCTACTCTTTACCTTAATGCTATTCGTGGTGGAACCCTTTGTGCTGCGCGGACAGATTAAAAATACGACGGAGCACGACGCGGGCAAGAGTTTCGCGCGGATGCGGCGCATGCATTGGATAATGTTGAGCTTGAGTCTGATCGCCGTCGCCGGGGCGGTGGCGGGCAGCCACGGCTGGATGTTCCACGGGGAGTAACCCGGAATGCGGCGTAGTAGCGGACCCACCAAAAATAATGAAGATCAAATTAAACAGAAAATCGTTTTAAATCATTTTGTTGAGCCGATAAATAAGCGATCAACCACCGGATTCAGGATAACATGAGTTACGCGGCATTAAAGATGATTCATGTCATCAGCATTGTCATCAGCTACCTGCTGTTTTCCTTGCGCGGCATGTGGATGATGCGGGGATCCGTAGCGTTGCAACAGCGCTGGGTAAAAATTACGCCGCACATAGTGGATACCATGCTGCTAACCAGCGCCGTCGCGCTGGCTATCATGATTGACCAGGACCCGGTAAATAACGCATGGCTAACCGCCAAAGTCACGGGCCTGCTGCTTTACATCGGTCTCGGCATGATAGCGTTGAGATTCGGAAAAACCCGCAAGGCAAAGATTTCCGCATGGATCGCCGCTCAGTTCGTTTTTTTCTATATCGTACTGGTCGCCTTAACTAAAAACCCTACTGTGTTTTCCTTTACGTCATAAGCAATCAACATCTAAACTTTTAGCGACCGGAACATATGTAACGTATTATTTTCAGCGATTACTTTATAATTACATGCGTTCACTGTGGCGGCATCAAGAATAGGACACAACGGAAGAGCTTCAATTCCGCTGGCCGCTTTCGACCCTTATACTTCATCTCGCCACTCTTTTGCATTCAGGATTGAAATCGGCCTCCTATAAATTGCGGATATTCGTTTTTACCCTCTTCTTCAAAATTCACGCCGCATGCTAGCCCGCTGGTGGGTTTATCCAATCGCCGCATTATTTGCGTTGAGTCTGCTTGGCATTCTGCTGGCCGGTTTTGCAGCGCTGGTTACCATTCCCACACTTCCCTCGCTTGAAGCGTTAACCGATTACCGCCCAAAAATTCCCTTACGCATCTATAGTGACGAAGGTCTCTTGATCGGAGAATTTGGCGAAGAACGCCGCCAGGTGGTTAAAATCAGCACGGCGCCACGCCGTCTAAAACAGGCGATCCTGGCTGCCGAGGACGATCGATTCTACCAGCATGGCGGGGTGGATTACATCGGCATACTACGCGCCGCCTATTCCAATTTCGCTTCCGGCGGTGTACGCCAGGGGGCTAGTACCATTACGATGCAGGTCGCGCGGAATTTTTTCCTGACCAAGGAAAAAACACTGACCCGGAAATTCAGCGAGGCTTTACTTGCATTCAAGATCGAGCACAGTTTAAGCAAGGATGAAATCCTTGAACTTTATTTCAACCAGATTTATCTCGGGCAGCGCGCCTACGGTTTCGCTGCCGCGGCACAGGTCTATTTTGGCAAAACCCTGAATGATATCAACCTTGCTGAAGCGGCTATGCTCGCAGGTCTTCCCAAAGCACCCTCACGCTTCAACCCCGTAGTCAATATCAAGCGCGCCAAAACACGTCAACTCTACGTACTCCGGCGCATGCACGACTTAGGCTATATTTCCAATCAGGAATTCAAGGAAGCGGAAAAACAACCGATGCACGTCAAGCGCGAATCACAAGAATTCACCATGCGCGCTGATTATGTAGCGGAAATGGCGCGCCAGGCCGTGTATGAACGTTACCAGGAGGATGCCTACACCAAAGGTTACAGAGTCTATACGACGGTAAAAAAACTGGATCAGGAAGCAGCCTATAAAGCAGTGCGTCAGGGCGTGATGGATTATGACAGGCGTCACGGTTATCGCGGCCCCGAGGCGGTTATTGATCTAACCAAAAACGGCTCTGACGGGGAGGAAACACTGGAAGATGCGCTCCAGGAGGTACCCGACAGCGGTGATATTCATGCTGCCGTGGCGCTGGCCGCTGACCCAAAATTCGTCAAGGCATACCGCAGGGGAGGAGAAATCATCGAAATTACCGGTGATGGCCTCAAGTTCGCACAAAAATTTCTTACCAGCAAGGCTGGCTCCAATCAGCAGCATATCCGCCGGGGGTCGTTGATTCGTATATGGAAGAATGAAAAGGGTGCATGGCAAATTATGCAACTCCCTCAGGTCGAAGCTTCGCTGGTTTCAATAAATTCGCGAGATGGGGCAATTCGCGCCATAGTGGGCGGGTTCGATTTCAATCGCAGCCAGTTTAATCACGTCACGCAGGCTTGGCGTCAACCGGGCTCCAGTTTCAAACCTTTCATTTATTCAGCTGCTCTGGAAAAGGGCTTTACGCCCGCGACCATCATCAATGATGCGCCGCTCTTTTTTACCGCCGCGGAAACCGGGAGCGAGGATTGGGAACCGAGAAATTTTGACGGTAATTTCGATGGTCCATTACGCATGCGTGAAGGGCTTGCCAAATCCAAGAATCTGGTGTCGATTCGTATTCTCCAGGCAATCGGCGTCCAATATGCACAGGATTACGTCGCCCGCTTTGGTTTCGATCCCAAACAGCATCCTCCCTATCTGCCTATGGCATTAGGCGCGGGGTCCGTTACACCGATGCAGATGGCGGTGGGTTATGCGGCGTTCGCCAATGGAGGTTTTCGCGTATCCCCTTATTTCATCAAGCGCATAGAGGATGCGAAAGGCAAAATACTGGAGCAATCACAGCCGGCGCGAGCAGCGGAACAGGCAAAACAGATCATAGATCCGCGCAATGCTTTTCTTATGACCAGCATGATGCAGGATGTAATCCAGCGAGGCACCGCGACCAAAGCAAAACAGTTGGGCCGCACGGATCTGGCTGGGAAAACAGGTACTACCAACAATCACGTCGACGCGTGGTTTTGTGGATATCAGGCCGACCTGGTCGCTATCTCGTGGATTGGCTTCGACAACCCCAAACCCTTGGGTAATAATGAAACCGGGGGCCACGCGGCCCTGCCGATATGGATGAGTTATATGGGAAAAGCATTGAAAGGCGTTCCAATGGCGGTTTATACGCCCCCGCCAGGCATCACCACGGCCAAAATCAATCCAGAAAACGGTTTGCGCGAAGCAGACGGGACAATGACCGAATATTTTCTTCAGGAGCAGTTACCGCCCGAAGCGGACAATAAAGCCAACGAGGCGCTCAAGTCGGCAGAGGAGGTAATAAAGGAATTTTTATCGCATTAAACCGGGCATTGCGACACGCTGCATTCGACTATTTTTCCTGATTTAGCCACTCCGCCGCATCCAGTGCGTAATAAGTTAAAATGCCATCGGCACCCGCTCTCTTGAAAGCAAGCAGTGATTCAAGAACACAAGTTTTTTCGTCCAGCCAGCCGTTTTGCACAGCAGCCTTGAGCATGGCGTACTCTCCACTGACCTGGTAGACAAATGTAGGTGCGCCGAACCGGTCCTTTACTCGCCGGACGATATCGAGATAAGGCATGCCGGGCTTCACCATCACCATATCAGCACCTTCTTCCAAATCCAGCCCTACTTCCCATAGCGCCTCGTCTGAATTGGCCGGGTCCATCTGATAGGTATATTTATTTCCTGTGCCCAGGTTGACAGCCGAGCCCACCGCATCACGAAAAGGGCCATAAAAACCGGAAGCATATTTCGCAGAGTAAGCGAGAATGCGGGTGTGAATGCATTTTTGGCTCTCAAGCGCGGATCGGATCGCGCCGATGCGCCCGTCCATCATGTCCGATGGCGCAACCACGTCAGCACCGGCTTGGGCATGCGTCACCGCCTGCTGTGCCAATACTTTCACGGTTTCCTCGTTCATTACATATCCATTGGCATCGATCAGCCCATCCTGACCATGACTGGTGTAGGGGTCGAGCGCAACGTCAGTGATAACACCCAGCTCAGGAAAGCGTTTCTTTAGCTCACTGACTGCATGAGGTACAAGCCCCGCTGGGTTGAAGGCCTCGGCGGCAGTGAGATCCTTCAGACTGGGCTCGATAACGGGAAAAATAGCCATTGCGGGTATGCCGAGTTGCAGGCATTTTTCCGCTCGATACATTAGCAAATCCAGACTCTGCCGTACTACTCCTGGCATTGAGGATACCGTTTCTTCGCGTTTCTCGCCGTCGAGTACGAACGCCGGATAAATGAGATCGTCTGAATGCAAATGAGTCTCCCGCATCAGGCGGCGGGAAAACTCGTCACGGCGCATGCGACGCATTCTTTTCTGTGGAAACTGACCGAAAGCTGACATGATTAACGACCTAAAAAGAATAAATTTGATAAAAAATTAAAAATTGGGAACTTGTACGCAGATTTTCTATCTTATTGACAGACGGTGTTTGATTGTCTCCCGCTTTTCCTCCCTGAGCGGGTACCTTAATCCCTATTAAGGTAGTTTGCCCCCGGTTTTATTCCCCTTTAACCGGGGGTTTTTTATTTTCGGTTTATTCTGATTTTGCGCAGAATTTAGTTCCTGTATCAAATTCGTATCCAATCCAAACCATGTGCCCAGCAAGGCAGTGGCCTCTTCGACCCCCTCCTTGGTCATACTGGAAAATAATTGTACGCTGCATTGCGGATAAGTTTCGCGTAAAAAAAGCAGCACGTTTTTTAGAATTTTCCCGGTCTGCTGCCTGCTAAGCTTATCCGATTTGGTGAGCAGGACATGTACCGGCTTTCCGGTTGATGCAAACCAGTCCAGCATCTGCCGGTCAAGCGGAGTTAAGGGATGCCGCACGTCCATAATAAGCACCATGCCGTGGAGAGATTCCCGGGTTTGGAGGTAGGTGCTGAGCAGGTGTTCCCAATGCTGACGGATTGCAGCCGGTACTTTAGCATAACCGTAGCCGGGAAGATCCACCAGAAAACGACCGCTTCCCAGTTGAAAAAAATTGATGTGCTGGGTACGTCCGGGCGTTTTGCTGGTGAAAGCAAGACGGCCGCGATTGGCGAGCGAATTGATAGCACTGGACTTACCCGCATTGGAACGCCCGGCAAAGGCGATCTCCACCCCGTCCGGCGGCGGCAGGTGCTGCAACTGATTGACAGTGGTATAAAAGGTTGTGTGCTGAAAGACGGACATGTGTTTCCGGGTCAGGTGCCGCGGGATAAAATGAATTCTGAGCTACACATCAGTATTCAAGACTTGAATTTGCAGCGGTATTTCAGAGCTCTCATGAGCAATTAATATCAGGCCTTCCAGCACCAGATTATCCCTCATTATGGTATTTACATTAAGCTGGGGTTGTAACTGCTGCGCGGCACCGCCGCTGAGGATACAGTCAGGGACATGGCCCAGCGTAGTGGTAAGCAACGCAGCCATGCGTTCCACTGCGCCAGCCAATGCGTGCATTGCACCACTGTATATGGCGTCGCCCGTGCTGTCGGGATAATCGCGAAACTTTCCGTCCTCAAGTTTGAGCGATGCGGTATTTTCAATCAATATTTTCTGCATCAGATCAACACCCGGGGTAATGATACCGCCGAGAAATTCCCCTGTGTCAGAAAGCGCATCAACCGTCATGGCGGTGCCGGTATCCACCACCAGACAACCCTGCCGTTGCAAATCCCACGCTGCGATCAGTGCTGCCCAGCGGTCACTACCGAGCTGTGTGGGATCCGTGTAGTAATTGCGCACGCCGCACTGATACGCAGCAGCGGTGATCCATTGCGGCTCCGCTTTCCAGCGGGAAAATAGCTCGGACAGATCTGCCTTCATCTGCATATTGCCAACGTGTGAAACCAGAATACGCGCGGGTTCCGTCAGATCTTGCCACTCCCGCTCCAGCAGGGTCTTTCCGTTTTGCGCCGCCACACCCAGTTTCAGCCAGCTGTGCCCATCATGCAACCCCCACTTGACGTAGTTATTGCCGGAATCAACCGTCAGTAAGAGGAGTGCGCTCATGTCATGCCATCCTGCACAGCGTGATCTCGCCGCTGCTGTAGCCACGACTGCCCGTTGCGGTTCGTAACAGCAGCGACCCGTCATCCGCTACGCCATGTACCACGCCTTCCTGGCTTGAGCCATCAGGCAGATGAAGCGTGACAGGTTTATTTTCGCAAATATGATAATCCGTCCACTCTTTCTTAAACGGTGCAAAGCCCCGGTGTTCAAACTCCCTTAACATCATTACGAGATTAATCAATAACGCAGCCAGCAATTTATTACGGTCCGGCATTTTACCGATGACGGAAAATACGTCTGTCGCACCCTGGTCTATGCGCGCCTGAATATTCTCCGATAGTTTCAGATTCATGCCCACACCGATCACGGCGACGGTGGGACCAAACATATCCCCATGCAATTCGATTAGTGTACCCGCCAGTTTACAGAAATTAAACATCACGTCGTTTGGCCATTTAAGTGCGATACCTTTAATTCCCGCGGATTCCAGCGTGCGTATGATAGCTACTCCCGCTGCCAGGCTCAAACCCGACAGAAAGCTTGGACCCTGCTGAAAGCGCCATAGCAGGGAAAAGATCAAACCATCACCCAGACCGGAATGCCATTGCCTTCCCCGTCGCCCACGTCCGCTTGTCTGCAACTCCGTCGCCACCACTCGAATATTGATGCTGCTGGAATTCAACTCCATTGCAGCTTTCTGGAGCAGCAAGCTACTGGTTGATTCGGCGGTATCCAGTATTTCGAGGTTAAAATTACGTGCCTCCTCGCCAAGATGCTTGAGAATGATACCCCGCTCCAGCCATTGCACGGGGTCGACAATACGGTAGCCGCGCCCATGCACCTTATGTACCGTCAAACCAACTTCATCCAGGCCGCGCAGCGCATTGGACACGCTAGTGCGCGAAACTCCAAGACTCCGTGAAATAGTTGCACCGGAATGGAATTCGCCATCGCTCAATTGACGCAAGACGGAAAAAGTGAGAGGCTTCATGCTGATCAGTGTAGTGCAAATATTCTCGTCTGTGCTACAGCGGCTTACGTAATCTCGCAATCATCCCCCAGGGATAACGATTCCTAGACTAATCATGCAAACCGGTTGGTTCGTTACCCCCACGTGCAAGTATCGGCGTAAGAAATGAAGTCAACGCAGTGATTACTCTCACTGCAAATTGGAATTTCGTGCCGCGCGAATCTCTTCAGCCAGCTGCAATACGGACATGGCGTAATGCACACTGCGGTTGTAGCGCGTGATGACGAAGAAATTATTAAAACCCAACCAGTATTCGTTACCGCCGTTATTTGCCAGCTCTATCAGCGTAACCTGACGGTCACCGGAAATATCCACTCGTGGTATCACGCCCAATTTTCTTATTTCTTCCACTGTATACGCCGGTTTTCGTCCCGCAAACAAGGCCTCGCGGTAATTCTCACCGTTAACCAGGGCCGGGACTACTACTGCCCGCTCTGTCTCCCAGCCGAAGCTCTTCAGATAATTCGCGACACTACCTATCGCATCTGCCGCACTGCCGGATAAATCGGCCCTGCCATCGCCATCAAAATCCAGAGCATAACGCCGGTAGCTGCTGGGCATGAATTGCGGAATACCGATCGCACCGGCATAAGAGCCCCTGATATTGACCACATCCGCATCCTGCTCCCGTCCCAGCAACAGATATTGCTCTAGTTCGTCTCGAAAAAATTTGGCACGCTTCGGATAGTCGAACGCCAGCGTGGTCAATGCATCCAACACACGGTGTCTGCCGGTCTGAACGCCATAAGTGGTTTCCACACCGATCACTGCGGTGATGATTTCCTCGGGAATACCGAATTCTTTGCGCGCCCGCTCCAACGTTGCGGCATGACTGTTCCAGAAAGCAACCCCGCCCGCTATACGCCGCGAATTGATGAACAGAGGGCGGTATTCATACCATGGCCTGGAGGTTGCCGGCTGGGAAATCGCATTGATGATGGCCGGCTGAAACTGTGCCATTCCGAAAATATTCTCAAGTTCGGCCTGCTTGAATCCATGCCGCTCAACCATCTCACTGATAAAGATTTCGATCTCCGGGCGCGGCAGTGCCGCTACGGCGATCTCGGCGGCCGCCACACTCCCGACGATTGCAAGAATTCCGAATACATATATTCGCAAATACATAATTTTCCTGATAAAAAAATGCCGAAAATCAATTATCGACATGGGAATTGGCCGATAACGTTTCATTAAACCTCTTCCACCAAGCTTTTTGCTCAAGTTTATCCTTCATTCCTCATCGCCCCATTCTCGCCATCCCTTTAGCAGCGGGAAATAAAGTCCTCGCCTGACCGGCCGCCTGTCGATCAACCGCATAAACGCGGCATAGCGATCGAGCTGAAAACGGTAGCGCTCCTGCTCGCGATTGAGAAAGCCTTCCACATCCGCGCCTTCATGACTGCTGGTCTTATAGTCCACGACCCAGCGCTGTCCGTTCTCATCACAGAAGGTGCGATCGATAACGAGATTCACATGCTCGCCGCCGATAACCGTGGTCATGCGGAACTCGTTGCGAACTTCCTGCTGTAGCCCGAGCAGCCATTGTCCGCGCGTGTCGCTCACCGCATGAGTAAGCGCTGTTATCACGCGTCTGACAGCCACATCGGTATCGCTATCATTGTAGTCCATGCCGCATGCAACCAGCTGATACCTGAAAGCGTCCCGCAAAACTTGAATCCGCGCCACGCTCCAGTTCTTCACCCCATCTTCCGCGATGCGCTGCAGCCAGCGATGTACGATGCTTCCAATACGGCGAGCGGTTTCGCCTGCCCACGAATATTCGATATCACCCTGTGCTGGCGTTATATGCTGCTGCGCGCTCCACTGCACAGGTGGTGGCGGCGCAGGCAGCACCCAGTCGGAAACAAGGCGGCGTAGCAACTGATCGATTGAGTATTTTTCTTGTCTTCCATTCTCTTCTCCATCAGTGATAAAAGGTATGATTGGAGACATTGCGCGTGCCGCAACTTCAGTATAGGCACATTTGACCACAGGCCAGATTTTGCTCAGCAATGTTTTCACGGCTGGCGGCTTCAGTTCGAACACACCATCGTGACCGCAAACGAGACCCGTGCTGCCAAGCAGGTGCAAGCGCGCCTTGGCACGCGTTGCGGCAACATAAAGCAGCCGCTCGTCCTCAAAACGCTCTTTCTCACCATTGAGTTTCTCCAGCCAGGAATAAATTCGATCGGCGACTGTGCCGGTCTCCTGAATCGGTGCAAGCAATAAATCGCTACCTTCATTCCGTTCCCCTGCGAACAATATGCCGCGCGGGTGCTCCATCCACATGAACAGTTTCTTGTCGTTGCTGCGTGACGAGCGCCCGAGGCCGGGCACGATTACGCAATCGAACTCCAGCCCCTTGGCCTTGTGAATAGTCATGATCTGCAATGTATCGTCAGCTTCCAGGTCAGGTAGTGCATAGAGCCTGGCGAGTCCTTCCTCCAATGCAGCAAGTCTGGGAATGCTGCCGGCCTCGCCGTGCGCTTCAAGATAATCAAGATAGACGGCGGCATCCTCTAAGTCTGTTGCGCCCTCAATGCAGCCGGGGCCTCCCAGCGCAAGCCACGCCGCCTCAACAGTCGCCCGGAGAGATTGACGACAGCGATTATCCATACAATGTTTCAGCACTTCGCGCACGCGTAGCAGCCGGGTGCGACCATCGATGGAGAGCCTCGCCATGCGTGCATCATCATTAAGCAATTCCCATGCTGTCCGGCTATTGCCTCTTGCGCCTTTTACCTCTCTATCTACAACCTCTCTATCTACAACGTATGCCTCATCGGTGTCATTTGGCACAGAATCGATGTGCGCCGAAATTACAGCGTGGATATCCTCAAGCGTGAGGCCGCACCATGGCGCGCGCAACAACGCAAGCCATGCCAATCGATCTGCCGGATGCGCCAGCGCGCGTGTCAGCGCTAATAAATCCTGCACTACTGGCCGGTGGCCGAGTCCCTCAATTTCGATCGCGCGAAAACGTAAACCGGCTTCCTTGAGCCTAGGTATGATTTCATGAAGATGACTACGGTTGCGCACCAGAATTGCTGTAGTGGCGGCTGGATCATCACACCGCGCTTGCATGACTATCTCAGCTACTTTCATCGCCTCGGCCGCGTGATCATTATTGAAAAACGGATGTACGCGGACCGCTGGACCGGCAAGCAGCCCGCGCGTTGCAATGGATTTCGTATAGGACACCGCACCAATGGTGATGTTTTCGCGTTCAGGCATCACCCGCGAAAAGGTGGCATTGAGCCAGTCCACGATGCCGCGCTGTGATCGAAAATTGGCGCAAAGCGAAATCGGCTCGAATGCGATGTTGCCAATCCCCGCCGCGCGGGCTCGCAGGAATAATCCGACCTCGGCCTCTCGAAAACGATAAATGGACTGCATCGGATCCCCGACCACCAGCATGCTGCGTCCGTCTCCCCGTTCCCATCCGGCAGTAAGCTTCGTAATCAATTCATATTGACTGATCGATGTGTCCTGGAACTCGTCTATCAATAAGTGCCGAATACGGTAATCGAGCGCGAGTGCGAGATCGGTAGGCATCTCAGGGTCACCTAGTGCCCGCAGTGCGCCTTGCGCGACTTCGATAAAATCCACTTTGTTATGCGACTGAAATACGAGCTTGAGCTGCGCGGCGGCGCGTGGTAGCAGCCGTGTGATCGAGCCAAGCACTTCCCATTGCTGGCCGGTATAAGCAGGCGGCGGCAGGAGATGAATATCGTGCAGTGCATGGCGTAGTGTGTCGCCACCGTTTGCAGCCAAGAGGCCGGCCAACGCAGACACTCTTTCTTTCCATGATCTGGCGATTTCTTTCCCGGCCTTGGTGGTCCCCGGAGGGAAACCATCGCTGACTGTATACTGCTTGCGCCAGGCGCCTTCTTTTGTGAGCAGCAGTTTGGTAATGGCATACCAACCGGCGACATCCTGCTCATCCTCGCCGGGCAACGTACCGGGCTTGTCAAGTCCTTCGTGCGTAGCAATGGGCGGGCTTCGTCCGCCGGCAGTTGAATTGCTGGCGGCATATTGCGCAAGCTCGACCAGTTCGCTTTGCATCGAAACAGGATAATGGTTGCATAGGCTGCGCAGGCGCCCAAGCGCCTCGCGCCGCGCGCCCTTTAATGCCGATTCCAGCTCATCACGATCCTTGCCATGAATATGGCGCAGCCAGTGGTCGCGCCGCGCCAGCATTTCGGCAAGCAATGTTTCGACACGAGCCACATCATTATCGAGATGCTCCAATAAGCGCTGGGCATCCTGCGCCACAGCATCGTCACCCTCGACCAGATCGATGGTTGCGCGTGCCGCCTCAAGATATAAGCCGGATGCGTCCTCAATGCTTTCCGGTTGCGAACCAAATTTTGAAAGTGTTGGCATCTGGCGCGTTAGCGATGCGCACAACGAATCGAGAGTTTGAATACGCAATCGTAGCGGATTTCCGGCGACATGCCAGCCAAGCTGAGCGTCACGTTTCAAGACAGCATCAGCCAGCTCTCGAGTTAGTTTTTCGTGCCCGGTTTCAGGGGTTCTTTGCGGATCAGGTATATTCCCGGTCTTTGCAAGCGCCGACACTACGCGCTCGCGCATCTCTGCCGCAGCTTTGCGGGTAAACGTAATCGCAACAATCTCTTCCGGCTCATCTGCACACGCAAGCAGGGTGAGGTAGCGTTGAATCAGAAGCCCGGTCTTACCCGACCCGGCAGGCGCCTGAACAATGAAAGAATGTTCGGGATTGAGCGCATGGCGGCGTTCATCAAAATCGGGGGCATCGAGCATAGATGAAGTACTGCTCAATCGCCGTCTTCCCACTCTGTAAACGTGCGCGCCATCCGCTCATCAATACGGCAGAAGGATCGTAAGTCACAGTTGCGGCAAGTATGTGGAAATTTCTTGGGATCGACCTGGGCATCGCCGCTTGAAAAGCTCGCTGCAATGTGAGCAAGATCCATACGCCATGCGGCAATCAACTTCTCCCACGAACCGTATCGATCACCCAGACGCGACTCGGATAACGCCATCGTGCCGGGCAGCAAATCGCTATCGCGCGCTAGTGCTGCGAACCGCATGCCACCCATTCTGACCTGCGCAAACGCAACTGCTACGGCATCGTGTTCGGCGGTGACGAGATACAACGGCAGTTGCGGTTCCTCCGGACGATCACCAAGCATGGTGCTCACCGATGGCGCCCGAATCTTGTAGTCGATGACGATGCGGCGCCCGTCACCAAATTCGTCTACCCGGTCGAGGCGCGTCGACAATACAAGACTGCCGATCTCAACACTGCGTTTATCTTCGATGGCTATGACTTCGAAACCGCTACGCTTTCTCTCTTCGTTGAGCCACTCACGCGCCAACCGCACCAGGCGCCGCTGTTCAATTTCTGCAAAACGTCCTGAAAGCGAGGCAGGACGATCCCTGCGGATGCGTGCGATCGCCTCTTCTGCAGCGTCCACGAGCATCGCTTCAAGATGGTGTTCGCCGATAGCGTCAAGTGCACTTTTAGTCCTGAGTTGCCTCCATGCATGTGCGAGCATATGGTGTACCAATGTACCGCGCTCCATGGCGTCAAGCCCTGAGTGGGGAACTCTTATACCTTCCGCGCCGAAGCGGTGCACGGCAAGCGCGCGGAATGGACAAGCCGCATGATCTTTTATCACCGCCGTGCCACCGGCACTTGCGATAAGGGTCTGATCGATCGCCGGCGCTTTATTATCTTTTATGTACTCAAGCCGGCGTGCACCATGGATCAGATCGCGGTGATCTGGATAAACAGGTAATACAAGCTCGCGATCGGCAATATTCGCGATCAGCGAACTGGGCGCAAGTTTGCGGGGGTCGCGATCATCACCATGCCGCGGGTGGCTGAGGATAACCTCACCAGCGCTGGACAGCCAGGCATCGGTAAGCCGGTGCGCAAGTTCCAGCGATGCATCTGCCGAGCCCTGCGGCAATTTTGCTGCCCGCTGTAATTCGATTGGCAGAAATGGATTCGGATTTGGCTGAGACGGCCACACTTCATCGGACAGCCCCATCACCCAAAGGTGATCGAACTCCATGCCAGCAGCCTCCAACACACCGAGTATCTGGATCGGAACGTCCGGCGTTTCAGGCTGGAATAGCGTCTCGGCTGTCATACGACGCAGACGTAATACCCCTTCGCTGTATCCGATGCGAGACACAACACGGCCCAGAGCGGCAAAGTCGGCGAGAACCTCATGCCACTTTTCGAGGGTCTGATATTCGGATGAATCCAGATCACGCTCGCCGGGAAAACCGGCGACCCGCAAAGCTTCGGAAATCGCTCTGGCCAACGCTGATGGCGTTTGCGAGCCAAACAACTTTGCCTTGCGAAACTCGGCAAGAGTGGACAACACCTGCAGCAGAACCGGGCAGCTCGTCCCCCCGTGTTCACGCTCGATCAGGATGAGCAGCCGTTCCAGCGTAATCATAGGCTCGGCGCGTTTGCGCAGCTGCACATCGAGCCGCGCGCGATTGACCATTTCGGTCTCGCCGCCGCCGAGAAAAGGCGATCGGAGCAGGAAGCTTGCGCGCTCGAATTCAATCTCTCGCCCGCCGAGCTCAAGCATCAGAAACGCGGCGCTTACGAGGGGATACGAGCTCAATGCCATGCCCAGCGACGCATTGAACGGTAGCGTGCGCCTGACGGCGCCCGGTAGCGATTGTTGAATATCGGGCTCCATCACGGAGCTGAAAATACGCATGATCGCGCCGCGATAGCGGGAAAACTCTGGAACAACGATGCCGATGCGCGCCGCGCCATCAGCCTCGATGCGTGCCCGCGCCCACACCGCCGCGCGGCGAATCTCGTCACCGCTATCATTACATGCCACCCGCCGCACATTGCCGCTGGGCAGTTGAAGTTGTGACTGCGGCCGTGCCAGTATCACCTCGCAGCCGGTATCCTCCAGCTTGCTCAGCAAAGTTGCCTGTTGCGGCGTAATGATGTCGAAACCATAGCAAACCAGGCGATTTGGTTTACGAACTTCTGCGTACACACATAACCCGGTTACCAGGTTACAAAGACGCGCACGATCGATTTGCCGTAAACGCTGAGCCGTCTGCTCGTAGCGCTGCGACCAACCATGGAACGCTTTACCATCTTCATTTAAAGGGAAATTCGCGAGTCGCGGAATAAGATGCCATGCATGCGCAAGTTGCCATGCCTCGCGAGCAAGCTGTGCAGCGTCCGCGGCTGCAAGCAGGGATGCGCCCGTATCCGAACGGTTAATGGCATCCTCCCACAAGACCTGCTCCTGAGCATTGGTAAGCAGGAGGGGCAATTCAGGCGCATGTCCCGAGTAAAGCGCATCTTCGTAGAGACGTTCAACGAATGCAGAAAACGGCAGGATATCTGCCGACTCCCAGATAGCGGTTCCCCTGTTAGCCTGAGTTCCGTCGAACTCGCGTTTAAGTGCAGCCGCGAGCCGCCGATTAGGAGTAATTACCGTGACACCGGTTTTCAAGCCGGCGGCAAGATCTAAAAAAATATCGGCGAGAGGAACTTTTGAAAAATTCAGAATGGGGGACATGCGGCGACAAGCTATCGCCGTCGAATTATCGTTCCAGTTTGTCCAGCTTGTCTGTTACCTTTGCCCAATCATCGGCATCGGACAGAGCGTCTTTTTTCTCGATAATGGGTTTCCAGGCTTTGGATAATTCGGCGTTGAGTGTAGTGAAATGCTGTTGATTTACAGGTACATCGTCCTCGGCGAAAATTGCCTCCACTGGGCACTCAGCGACACACAGGGTACAATCTATACATTCGTCCGGATCGATTACCAGAAAATTGGGCCCCTCACGAAAGCAGTCCACCGGGCACACATCTACGCAATCAGTGTATTTGCATTTGATACAGCTTTCAGTTACTACATAGGTCATGACGAGTCCTTGCTCAGCTCTTTGAGAATTCGCGATTTTACCAGAAATTTTGCAGGCACCGCTACAACTCTACAACCTAACCCAACAACCGATAGCCACGCTATTGCTATGGTTTATGAGTCTGGGTCGACTCGAATGACGTTCATCGTGATAACGCTTTCATACCTGCGTGTCCAGCCTTTCAATCATTTCACTTACTGCTCAGTGAGCGAGAACGTCGTGGCTATAATATTTGTATATAAGACGGTATCAACAAAAGTAATATTGGTCATGCCAAAACTCCTCATGTTGAGCAAAAAAGCCAGTCCCACTCCATCCGTTAGTGGGACTTTATGAGCAGCTACTCGACCACGGCGCTTCCTCTTGTATTGAACTCCAGAGTAATAATCAATTCCCCCAATATTACTGGCCACTCCAATTTAAGTGTCACAGCCTGCATTATTTTTTCGAATCCGCCTTCCGACTGCGATACGGAATAATAAGGTTGCGCGCGCAATGCCGCTGGTGATGAAACATTCAGCGCAATACTGCCGCCCAGCTCATCGTCATCCAGCGTTATATCGGTCATAGTGGATAATTCAAGCAATTGACCGAAGCCACCGGGGATTTTATCCTGATAAATGTAGCGTCCGCTCCAGCCATCGCAACTTGGCATGGCAAGATTGATCTCGGTACTGAACACGCCCTCCACTTCACCGGCGAAACGATACGATACCAGCAGTCGATTATCCGCAAGTTTATAATCTTTCTTAATATGCAGCGGAAACACATCCGCCCAGAAGCATGCCCCATGTGGAGTGGATGGTTCATGCTGGTAGTTTACCCGCGCACCATTCAAGTGATCCATGAACAGGCCTCGCGCATGATCGTCGGCCTCCATATCCTCAGGATCTATTCTCTGCTTGAAATTGACACGCTCATGCGCTGAGGCGATACCTGCACCGCTGTATCCAAGTGCATTGTTCCCCTTCTGATGAATTCTGCGATAATAATGTTCGGTCTGACGCCGTAACGTATCGCCAAAATTATGCTTCAGCACATAAGAATCGAGTTCGCAAATGCTGCCATCGCCATCCAGCTTCAGCACTGCCTGGATCACGCTATTCTGTAAAAACATCTCCTCCGTGCCGTCAAGATCAATATCTTCCATGAATCTTGCCGGGCGTGGCATGCAGGCATCAAGCATCGCTTCCAGTTCGACGATCGCCCGATATACCGCCCGCCGCAGGTGGGGCAAATACAATCCCCCAAATAGACCGTGCCAATACGCATCATTGGCTTGAGACTCGTAGAGCTTGCGCTTCATTATTGTGGTGCGTTGCCGTTCCGGCAGTGCAGCAAGCCGAGCAGAAAGGCCCAGCATGCGTTTGTGCATCCAGTTGGATTCAGGATAGCGGGAAAAGAAATTTTTCCAGATACCACCGCGCAGGAATGCCTTGTCCCGCTCGTACCAGCCGGCTTTCTTCGCCTGCTGTACCAGATCGGCATAAGCATTGGCAGGTTGGGCGGGTAGCGTCCACTCGTTCATTTCGATGTAAGAGGTCGTGGGTAAATACACGACACCGCGCGTTTTCCAGGCAGTATGATAATCTCGATAATGCTGAGTACGAATCCTGGAGGAGGCCAGCACACCTTGAACGAACTTATCGAGCCAGCACTTTTCATATACCCATTGATAAGTTTCGGGCCAGATACCGAATTTTTCGATATCATCAAAATAAATTGCCGCATTGCCACCGTCAACTGTGCCGCTTTTAGCCAGAGACTCGATGTAAGCCACTACTTCATCTGCCGGAGAAAACGGTAACCGGTAACGTAATGCTTCAGAAATAGGAAACAGGTCGAGTTTACGTCCGTCCTCCTCGGTAGTGAAATATCCATCCAATTCGGCAGCGGTCTTGCCAGCACAGAGAAAATGATAATCATCCACGATTACGTAACGGATGCCACAATCAGCCAACGCCGGGACCACCGTAGCCTCCCACACTCGCTCTGTCAGCCACGCACCTTGGGGACGCTGCCCTAGCTTCATTTCAAGCTTATCGGAAAAAATTTGAATTTGTCCGATGCGGTCACGGTTGGGAATCACCGCCAAGACTGGCTCGGTATCACCCGCGCCGAACAACTCGACCTGTCCACGCGCCACCATTTCCCGCAACAGCTCCATGTCTTCAGGATAGTGATCGATCAGATAATCCAGTAGCCAACCGGAAATATGCATCGCGAATCGAAAATCCGGATAGCGATAAAGCACATGAAGGAAGGGTTGATAACAGCGCAGATGCGCATCGGCCAGCACTTCTGGGAAATTACCGACAGGCTGGTGAGCATGAACTCCGAAAAGCAGGGAAACGGGTTGGGGCATCGAGTTATCCTCGGGGAAAAGTTTTTCGCCACGGATTTATATAGATACGCGCGAGCGTAATGCCACCGCTGGCTTTGGCGCTATTCTTTTGTACCTATATCCACGCCGTCTGGAAACGCCCCTTTTTACCAAATGTGACCAAAGTGCCACTTCTTTGATTCTTCGGCAAATAATGGCATTTAATTGAAGCCGGCAGGCTTGTAAAAGGACAATTCTATTTCAAGAAGCGCGCCGCATTGTACCGCCAGCCTCGGGAGTCCCGTGGCCGCAACTGATAGGCTCAAGTACTGCTGCCGGTACTGGCAATTTTAGCAGATAGTAAAGATTGGCCAGGTTGTCGCGGAACAATTGGTCGAAGCTCGATACCACATTCGGAGGATTATAATCGCCCAACCACCAGAACCAGTCAGAACTTTCGCAAGAAGCTAATTGCCGCTCAGCTTTGCCCTTCTCCTCGCCAGTCAAGCGTCCACTTTGCATCACCAGATCATAACTATGCTTGGCGGAGCATAACAGATCCCAGGCGTGATTCTTGTCCCGGTCACCGATCCACGTGGAGAATGTCCCGTACACCCAGCTACCCGCCGCCAATACCGGCAAAACGACGGCATCGTTATGCTCCATCAATGCGATATGGTCACGGTAGGTAGTGACACGAATCGAAGCATGGTTTTCCAGAATTTCATAGAGATCATTGAGGAAATAGTAGCCATTGTAGGGGTAGTACTCCCACGCATTTTCACCATCCAGAATCACACTCACCACCGGATTCTCTCCAGCTAGCGCATTCCGGCCGATCTCTTCGAGGGAGTGCACCAAATGCTCGGCGGCATCGCGGCCAAACCATTTTGCATACTCGAAGCCAATCATGTCGGACAGTTTCTCATCGCGGAAGAAGCAGGTAACGCTATCGGCTTTACCCTGTACCCGATAGGGGCGATAGAGATAACGGCCTCGCTCCGGCAGCTGTTGGTCTGCATAAGTGTCGCGCAAGCTATTGGCAAGAACGCCCTCGCCGCTGGCGCTCCATTGGCAATGATGTTCCGCCAGGATTTCCAGGAAGGGCGTTGATATGCCACCTTCCGCTGGCCATACGCCGCTGGGTCCTGCGCCGAAACGCCGTGCATGGCTCTCAATGGCCGATTCCAGATGAAATGCGACACGGCTCCGTCCTCCGGGATAAGCCGCTTCCGTTGGCAAATTCTCGCCGGGCATGCTGTCGCGAGCGGAGGAGAAGTCGATCAGCAGCGGCGCGAGCGGATGATAATGCGGGGTAGTGGACAGTTCGATCTGACCCGACTCAGCCAGCTTGCGGTAACGCGGAATCAACCCTTGTATCAATTCTCCGATCATATTGAGTAACTGAACCCGGTCTGCATGGCTGAATCCCCCGCCTTGCGTCATCAATCGCACCACAGTCTCATTGTTTCTGCGCACACTCTCGCCGGTCCACGCCAGGTGATACCATACCAGCAAGTCCGCCAGATACTGGCCTGAAAGGTAGGCCAGTTCAGCCTCACCGCGTCCCCGCAACGTTTCATGCATATCATGCAGACGCTTATATGCGGGGTAAGGCTGCATCATCGTTACATGATTGCTGCGAAAACAACTATCAAACACGCGTAGACGATCGCTGGTGGAAACCTGTTCAAGGTCAGGCGTTGCCAGCAAACGCAAGAGTGGATCCCTTATCTGCCCCACTGAGAACTGTGCGGCATAATCCTCCAGCTGATCCAGCAGCACCGGCACAAAATTTACTACCGCCTTCATGGAAGGGTGCGCTTCAAGATGAGACACCATATCGGTGTAATCCTTCATGGCATGCAGATACACCCATGGCAGCATGAATTCACCGGTCTCGTAATTGCGGTAATCTGGCTGGTGCATGTGCCATAGCAGGACAAAATTTATTGGATGCATATCCATGTAAACCTGATCAGACAACTCAGGTCCCATAAATTGTTCATATTTCCGCTTCCGCCGTTCATCTTCTGCTTATCTGACATAATGTGTTTTTTGCCCAAGCATTTCCGGGGTAATAAGCGTAACGCCACTTTCGGTGACATAGAATCGCTTGCAGTCTTCTACCGGGTCAAATCCTACCATCAGGCCTGGAGGGATTATACAATTCTTGTCCACTATTACCCGTCTCAGGCGCACATTCCGGCCGATATCCACGTTGGGCAAGATCACCGAGTCCTCAATACTGCTGTAGCTGCGTACTTGTACATTGGAAAACAAAAGCGAGCGGCGCACCGTTGAGCCGCTGATGATGCAACCGCCCGAAACCATCGAATCAAGTGCCTGGCCCCGCCGGTTATCGTCATCGAATACAAACTTGGCGGGCGGCAACTGCTCCTGGTGAGTCCAGATCGGCCAGTCCTCATCATACAAGTTTAGATCCGGTGTCACGTGAGTGAGATCAAGATTAGCCTCCCAGTAAGCATCAATTGTACCCACGTCTCGCCAGTAGGGCACACCCGACGCCATGTTGACGCAACTATCAATAAAGCGGTGAGCAAATACTCGACAGCGAGGCACCAGATATGGAATCAGATCTTTGCCAAAATCATGAGACGATTGCCGCTCATCATGGTCATGAATCAACTGTTCGAAAAGAAATGGCGCATTGAACACATAAATGCCCATGCTCGCAAGTACCTGTCCCGGCTGCCCAGGGATAGGCGTGGCGGTTAGGGGTTTTTCGGCAAAACTGGTGACACGCCAATCTTCGTTGACAGTCATGACACCGAATCCACTCGCTTCCTCCACCGGAATATCGACACATGCCACCGTCATGTCAGCGAATTTGGACACGTGATCAGCCAGCAACTTGCTATAATCCATTTTATAAACATGGTCACCGCCCAGGATCAATACGTACTGAGGGTCATGGCGGCGCAGGATATCGATGTTCTGGTACACCGCGTCAGCAGTTCCCTGGTACCAGGTTTCTTCGATTCGCTGCTGAGCTGGCAGTAGCTCGACGAACTCCTTGAAACGCCCGTCGAGAAAACCCCATCCATGCTGGATATGGCTAATAAGACTCTGCGCCTTGTACTGGGTAGCGACGCCAATACGGCGAATGCCGGAATTAACACAATTGGAAAGGGGAAAATCAATGATGCGGAACTTACCGCCGAAGGGTACCGCGGGTTTGGCACGCCAATCGGTGAGCTGTCGCAGGCGACTACCGCGCCCGCCAGCCAGTATCAGTGCTATCGAATTGCGCGTGATCTGGCTGTGAAAACGTAATTCAGCCTCTTGTTTCATTGGATAGCCGCCCGCATGGATAGTTTTTTATATTTATACCACTTCTTTTCCGCCTGTGCACCTTATTACAATTGTAATGCTTTCCGTGGCGCAACCTGATCTTAATTCATGGCTGGGTGCAAGCAAGCTATAATCCCCAGATGCGATCTAATCATACGAAATCCGACATACCCGCAAGGACCGACCCATTGCTGGAAGCACTATTAGCCGCGCGGCTGCACGATCCTTTCGCTTATCTCGGCGCTCGCATCGAGCAAAATTGTAGCTTGGTACGCGTATTTTATCCTCATGCCGCAAATGTGTGGATTAATATAGCAGGCGTCTTTGAATCGATGACGCGAGTCCATCCAGGCGGAGTTTTCGAATGGCGCGGCACAGCCTTGCCGCACATGCCCTATCTCTTGCGTATCGAGGATAGCAACGCGACACCGGCAGGAGTAGCGTATGAAACTTATGACGCCTATGCTTTTCCGCCGCAAATCTCCGATCATGACCTGTACTTGTTCAATGAAGGCCGGTTATGGCAGGCCTATCGTACTTTAGGCTCTCATACGATTGAAGTTGACGGCATCGCTGGTGTACTTTTTTCGGTATGGGCGCCGAACGCCGAGCGAGTCAGCGTGGTCGGCAGCTTTAACAGGTGGGATGGACGCATACACCCGATGGCGGTTCATGGCTCCAGCGGGGTATGGGAACTATTTATTCCTGGCCTTCCGCCAGATTCGCTCTACAAATATGAGTTACGCAACCGCAATACTGGTGAAATTCTTCTCAAAACCGACCCCTATGCCGCGCGTTACGAACTACGACCCAATAATGCCGCCCGCACGCCTACTGTTTGTGAAATAGTCTGGCAGGATGCCGGATGGCTGGCAAACCGTGCAGCATGGGACTGGTTGCGGGCTCCGTTGAATATTTACGAGATTCACGCCGGATCGTGGAAACGGCATCTCGACGGACGCTTCTATTGTTACCGGGAGCTTGCCCATCATTTGATTCCTTATGTACGGGAAATGGGCTATACCCATATCGAACTGCTGCCGCTCTCAGAGCATCCGCTTGATGAATCGTGGGGTTACCAGACTACGGGTTATTTTGCCGCTACCAGCCGCTATGGCTCACCGGGCGACTTGAAATTTTTCGTCGATGCCTGTCATCGGGCTGGCATCGGCGTCATCCTCGACTGGGTACCGGCGCATTTTCCGCGAGACGCATTTGCCCTGTCCCGATTTGACGGTACTGCATTGTACGAACATGAAGATCCTCGCATGGGGCTGCATCAGGATTGGGGCACCTATATTTTTAATTTCGGGCGCAACGAAGTGAAATCGTTTCTGCTGTCCAGCGCTCATTACTGGTTATCGGAATTTCATCTTGATGGATTGCGTGTGGACGCTGTCGCATCCATGCTCTATCTGGATTATTCCCGCAATCAGGGAGAATGGCTGCCCAACAAATACGGCGGCAGGGAAAATCTGGAAGCCATAGATTTCCTGCGTGAACTGAACATCATGGTGCACAATGAGTTCCCGGGGGCATTGACACTGGCTGAGGAATCCACCTCGTGGCCAGCCGTATCCCGGCCTACCTATGCCGGCGGGCTTGGGTTCTCAATGAAATGGAACATGGGCTGGATGAACGACACACTTTCCTACATTCTGGAAAATCCGGTATACCGGCGTTTTCACCATGACCGGCTTACTTTCGGTCAACTGTATGCCTATACCGAAAATTTTATGCTGCCGTTTTCACATGATGAAGTCGTGCATGGCAAAGGCTCGCTGCTAGGCAAAATGCCGGGGGACGCCTGGCAGAAATTTGCAAATATGCGACTGTTATTTACTTATCAAATGACTTATCCCGGCAAGAAGCTCAACTTCATGGGCAACGAATTTGCCCAAGGGCGCGAGTGGAACGCCAGCCGGGAATTGGACTGGAATCAGCTAAAGCACGAGCAGCACCGCGGTGTACAGGCAGTATTGTGCGATCTCAATCATCTGTATATCAACATCCCTGCCTTACATCAACTTGACTTTTTACCGGAAGGCTTTGCCTGGATAGACTGCCACGACGCCGATAACTCTGTCATCAGCTATCTACGCCGTGCATGCGATGGCTCATTCGTACTGATAGTTCTCAATTTTACGCCGGTACCAAGAACAGATTATCGTATCGGTGTCCCTGCCAGGGGAAGCTATCATGAGATATTCAACAGCGATTCTTTATACTACGGCGGCAGCAATCTAGGCAACATGGGGCACATCGATGCCTCCGGTGAGCCATGGATGGGACTGCCGGATTCCGTTGTTATCACACTGCCGCCGCTCGCGGGGATTATTCTTTCGCTTGAAAGCTCGCGTAACGTTGTGGTGTTAACGGATGAGGTGTGACATAACCTTGAGAAGATTTGAGTCGGAGGCGAATACGGAGGTTGCGAGCGCTCGCATCATTGGCGCATTCATTGGCAATTATTACGACCGCCCTGACAATAAATCAGCTCGATGGTAACGGCATGCTAGTGTAGTATCTCGTTCTTGATAGAACTTAAAAAAGCTCCTAAATCCCCATGAATACTGGCTTTCATATATTTCTATTAGGGTAACTCACTACACTAGCAGCCTGTCGGACTTGAAGAATCGAAGCGAAAAAACGACTGAGTGAGGATAGATTTTGACGATTTATAGTTGTTCTATTGGTCGAAAAAGTAGCGAAATATAGGCCAGCCAGACGCTTTTGCAGCCGATTTCCTTTAAGTCCGACAGACTGCTAGCCATTGCCTCTCCGCATAAATCGTTCGCTGGCAAACACTGACGCGATCGTAGCGGCTGGTGCGGAGTCCATGCGCTACGATCGGTGGCCGCTCTGACCCGGAATCGGTAATAGCGACCCCAGATATTCAAGCTATGGAATCATCCTGAGTTCACCCCAGCCCATTCCATACACTAACGAATTGGATAAAATCAGAGAAACACTTTCCGCCCGGCAGATTATCACCAGATGGAAATCAGTTAAATGCGAATGCCCACCTGTTTATATCCCGGAAGGCATCAAATAATTAATGCACAAAAATATAACCTGCGGATTCATCCATGGCGCTCGCTCCATCACACCCCGGTCTTGACGTTCTGTTCATCACACCGGAAGTCCATCCTCTAAGCAAAACCGGCGGTTTAGGTGATGTAAGCGCAGCGCTGCCAGCGGCGTTACGCGAACTGAGGGTGGACGTACGCCTGCTTATTCCCGGCTATCCTCAAGTACTGGCAGGACTCAAGCATAAACGTAAAATAGCAGAATTTACCGCTCAGCCTCCGTTTCCATCATCAATGCTGTTAGCTGCACAGCTACCGTCAGACGCCTTCAAGAGTGTTCCTGTATTCGTCCTTGATTGCCCCACGCTCTATCGCCGCGGGGGGGGTCCTTATGCAGATGCGGCCGGGCATGACTGGCCGGATAACGCATTACGTTTCGGTCTTCTATCAAAAATCGGCGCAATTCTGGCGAGCGACGCCAGTCCACTTTCCTGGTATCCGCATATCGCGCACTGCAACGATTGGCAGAGCGGTCTCGTGCCAGCATATCTGCATTTTCATCAAGGCAGAAAAGCGGCGTCCCTGATGACGATACACAATCTCGCTTTCCAGGGCGTGTTTCCTCTCGAGACCTTAACTCAACTGGGGTTGCCCGCCGCCAGCTTCGATATAAATGGTGCCGAATATTATGGTGGCATGTCTTTTCTCAAGGCTGGCCTTTATTATTCCGATCACATCGCCACCGTAAGTCCCACCTATGCCCGAGAAATCCAGACGGCACCGCTGGGCTTTGGCATGCAAGGTTTACTGGCGGGACGCCGTCAGCATATCACTGGCATCACCAACGGCATCGATACCGCCGAATGGAACCCCGCCACCGATCCCGCTCTTGCACGGAATTACACTGCCGGTAATCTTGCAGCCAAAGCCGCCAATAAGCGGGCGTTGCAACAGTTGCTGGGATTGGTTGTCGATCCTGACATTCCGCTATTCGGTGTTGTCAGCCGCTTCACTTACCAGAAAGGTTACGATCTGTTACAGCAAGTAGCGGCGCAACTAACCGAAATACCGGCACAGTTGGCCGTTTTGGGCAGTGGCGAAGCATTGCTGGAGCAGGAATTGGCGGCGATAGCAAAAAACAATTCCGGAAAAATTGCCGTACGTATTGGCTTTGATGAAAGGCTTTCCCACCTGATCGAAGCCGGGGCGGACAGTTTCCTGATGCCCTCCCGCTTCGAACCCTGCGGCCTGAATCAGATGTATAGTCAGCGCTATGGTACGCCACCGCTGGTACATGCTACGGGGGGGTTGATTGATACGGTAGTCGATTGCACATCTGAAACGTTGGCTGATGGAAGCGCCAGCGGTTTTTTATTTTACGACATGACCTCCGATAGTTTTCTTGACGCTATCCGGCGCGTCACCCTTGCTTATCATAATAAATCAATCTGGCGCCGCTTAAAGAAAAACGGCATGGACAAGGATTTTAGTTGGCGCTCCAGCGCCGCCAACTACCGGAAAATCTACTTGTCGCTGCTATCCTGATTCATTCCTGGCTACAGCACCAAGCGGAATCACAGCCATACCATCATGCCCATTTCAAATGGGTGCGTCAGCAATGGCTGATACGGATAAACACGCATATGATATTCCAGCTTGCCGCATAAATCCGGAACAATATTCAATGTAAATAGATGCTCACCCGACTCTTCGACACCGGAAAATTCAAACCTGAAGTGTTTAAAATCGCATAGCTTGCTCTTTTTGAACTGGCGGCAAATCAGCAGTTCCACCATCACATCCTCAGGCTGCAAACCGTTCAGGCGCACAGCAACTTCGAACTGCAACGCATCGCCGAAGCGGATGCGCTTGGATGGAGTATCCAGCCGGCGTATCGTTACCCCGCCCCACGCCTCTCTCACAAAAGCTTTCCAGGCAGCGATTTTTTTCGCGCCGCTGAAGTCATTCGCAGCATACAGCGTCCCTTGCCTGCTGGCTGGCACATAAAAATTCTTTGTGTACTCACTAACCATACGCGCGGAGTTGTAGCGCGGCAGCAACGACATCATTGAGTTTTTCGCCATTTTTACCCATCCTGGCGAGTAACCGAATTTATCGTGGCTATAGTAAAGTGGCACCACATGATCTTGCAGCGTTTCGTAGAAATCTCTGCTCTCTTCCTTGTCGCGGAGCATTGGAGCCATATTCTCTGGCTCCGGCCTGATGGCCCAGCCATTCTTGCCATTATAGCCTTCCCCCCACCAGCCATCGAGCACGCTCAGGTTGATCGTCCCATTGATGCCCGCTTTCATACCTGAGGTACCGCTTGCCTCCAATGGGTATACCGGGCTATTCAGCCACACATCCACCCCTGCTGCCAACCGCCGGGCGAGACGAAGGTCATAGTTCTCGACCAGCAGGAGTTGTCCTTCAAATTCAGGCAGGTGCGCGATCTGGCTGACTCGCCGAATCAAATCCTGGCCCGGAACGTCAGCGGGGTGCGCCTTACCGGCAAAAACTATCAGCACCGGGCGTTCTTGATTAAGCATGATTCTGCGTAGCCAATCGAGATCCTCGAATAGCAGCGCAGCACGTTTGTAAGTGGCAAAGCGGCGCGCAAAACCCAAGGTCAAGACATTTGGATTAATAGGATCGGTAAATCTCAACAACCGGTCAAGATGCGCTTCAGAACCATGATTGCGGGAATTTTGCGTAGCGATACGAGCGCGTATGCCGTAAAGCATCTGTGATTTCAGTGTTTGACGCACACTCCAGAACAAGTGATCGGGTATCGTATCGATACGAGACCAATATTCAGTATCGGACATATTGTTGCGCCATTCATAGCCGAGATAGCGATCAAATAAATCGGCCCATTCCTGCGCCAGGAAAGTTGGCACATGCACACCGTTCGTGATATATGCCATTGGATTTTCTTCAGGCTCGATCTGAGGCCACAAATCTCTGCAGATGCGTGCCGATACATTACCGTGTATCTTGCTAACGCCGTTGTGCGAGCGCGAACCACGAATGGCAAGGGCAGTCATGTTGAAATCGTGGCCACCGGAAACACGGCCGAGTGCCATAAACGCTTCGCGGGTAATTCCTAGATCACTGCAGAATTCCTCAAAATATCTGAACATCGTCTCATCACTGAAATAGTCATGCCCTGCTGGTACCGCGGTATGGGTAGTGAATACCGTATTTGCCGCGACTGCTTCTAAAGCGCTCGCAAAATCCAATCCGTGCCGCACCAGATCACGCATACGTTCCAGCATCATGAATGCCGCATGGCCCTCATTGATATGCCATATCGTCGGTTTGATTCCCATTTTACGCAATGCACGAGCACCACCAACGCCGAGAATGATTTCCTGCTCGACTCGCATGGTTTTGTCGCCGCCGTAAAGTTGATGGGTGATGTCACGGTCTCGCGTGGAGTTTTCAGGCAGATCGGTATCAAGCAGATAGAGCGTGACATGACCTATTTTTGCCTGCCAAATCTTCACCATCACCTTGCGTTGCGGCAATTCGACTTCGATCTTCACTTCCGAACCATTCTCGTGCAATACTGGCGTGACTGGCAGATCTTCGAAATCCGAGTCAGGGTAGGTAACCTGCTGGTTACCCTGATTGTCTATAGTTTGATAGAAATATCCGTGCCTGTAGAGCAGGCCGACACCAATCAATGGCACGCGTAAGTCGCTCGCTGCTTTGCAATGGTCGCCGGCCAAAATGCCGAGGCCGCCCGAATAAATTGGAAAACTTTCATGGAAGCCAAACTCGAAACAGAAATACGCCACCCGGTCATCGGGATGCAGATCTCTCGTACTATCCTGCCGTACTGGTTCGGAACGATAGGAATCATAGGCCGACAAAATGCTGCTGTAATTGGCCAGGAACACCTGATCCTCTGCTGCTTTCAGCAGCAACGATTCGTCCACGCGCTTGAGAAAAGCCTTCGGATTATGTCCCACCGCGCCCCATAGACCAGGGTGAAGGCGCGAAAACAACGAGCGTGTGGAACGATCCCAACTGTACCAGAGATCGTTGGCCAGCTCTTCAAGACGGGCTAGACGAGGAGGGATTTTTGGATTGACAGCGATAGTGAATGTGGTGCCCGAGGACATGGTAATGTTTCCTTGAAAATATGGGAAAGCTATCGTGAGCCAGGGAGAAAGTTGAGTCTTATTCTATCCGTCTATGCTTTGATGAAATGCTCGCGGTAATACTTCATCTCGGTAATGGAATCATAAATATCCGCCAGTGCTTCATGCTTGCATTGCTTGGTCAGACCCGGCACGATCTCGGGTTTCCAACGCTTTACCAATTCTTTCAGGGTGCTCACGTCAAGATTGCGGTAATGAAAATATGTCTCTAGTTGTGGCATCCAACGTGCAAGAAAACGCCGATCCTGGCAGATCGAATTGCCGCACATAGGAGAAACCCCAGGCGGAATATACTCTTGCAGAAATGTTATCATGCGCGCTTCCACCTCGGCCTCCGCCAGTCTGGATATTTTGACCTTGTCGACAAGACCGGATTTGGCGTGAGTGGACTTATTCCAGTTGTCCATGCCGTCCAGCACCGCGTCCGGCTGGGATACCACCAGTACCGGTGCCTCTGCTACCACGTTTAATTGAGAATCGGTTACCACCAGAGCAATTTCGATGATACGGTCATTGTCCGGGCTCAGCCCGCTCATTTCCATATCTATCCAGATGAGGTTATTGTTATCTTGTGCCATAATGAATTTGCTTTCCTGAATTTTCCATGTGTAATTGTGTCATATCGATAGTTACCCGTCACCTTTCGTCAGATTCGCCAGGCACTAAGTGCTGACCATGCAAACTTTTACAGCCGTCTTTCTCGTTGCTCTGCTGCTCACCTTTTGCGTACGCATGTGGCTGGCAACGCGGCACATCCATCATGTTCTCAGCCATCGAGACAGCGTGCCCGATAATTTTTCTGCCCAGATCAGCCTTGAAGCGCATCAGAAAGCGGCCGACTACACCTGTGCAAAGACTCGCCTGGGTTATGTCAGCATATCGCTTGAGACGCTACTTTTACTGATATTTACCTTGGGAGGTGGATTAAGTATCCTGGTTGCTTTCTGGTCAAATTTGTTGAGCGATCCGATTGCCAGCGGCATGGCACTCATCATCAGTACTATATTGCTAATGAGCGTGGCGGAAATCCCTGTTAGCTACTATCGGACCTTCGTTATCGAGCAACAATTCGGCTTCAATAAAATGACGCCGCGCATGTTTCTGGCTGATCTTGTCAAGCGAACAGCGCTGGGAATGCTTTTTGGCATACCGTTGTTAGTTGGCGTACTGTGGCTAATGGAGAAAATGGGTACGAATTGGTGGTTCTTTGCCTGGCTTGCATGGATGGGGTTCAATCTTGTAGTGCTGGCTATTTATCCCACCTGGATTGCACCGTTATTCAATAAATTCGCTCCGCTCGAAGATGCTCCACTCCAGGCACGTATTGAGCGACTGATGCGGAAATGCGGCTTCAAATCCAGTGGTCTTTTCGTCATGGATGGCTCGCGCCGTAGCAATCACGGTAACGCGTACTTCACCGGCTTCGGCAAGACCAAACGGATCGTTTTTTTCGATACCTTACTCTCTCGCCTGGATGTGTCTGAAATTGAAGCGGTGTTGGCACATGAATTGGGACATTTCAAACGCCGTCACGTCATCAAGCGCATTGCGTGGAGTTTTGCCATGAGCCTGGTATTCTTATGGGTACTGGGTTACTTGATGCAGCAGAGCTGGTTTTACCAGGGGTTGGGAGTTTCCGTTTCATCTGTGCCTTCCACCGCCACGGCGTTGCTATTGTTTTTTCTGGTAATGCCCGCGTTCACTTTCCTGCTCCAGCCAATGTCAAGTCTGTACTCACGCAAGCACGAATTCGAGGCAGACGAATATGCTGCCCGCAACGCCTCCGCCACCGATCTCATGCGGGCATTAGTTAAGCTCTACCAGGACAACGCCGCGACGCTTACCCCCGACCCTCTGCATTCCGCGTTTTACGATTCGCATCCGCCTGCCGCGATGAGAATAGCGCGATTACAGAACTTGGCCCATAATTAAAAGAACGCGGGCACATCGATTATTTGTACATTACCAACCAGCAGGAGTGCTAATGAATACGACCATCAATACCCTGTCCACCAAGCGATGCCGACCCTGCGAAGGCGGCATGCCGCCACTCTCGCCCGCCGAGGTTACTGTTCTGATGCAGCAGCTTGACGGATGGGAGTTTCTCGGCACGTTGATCCGAAAAGTCTATAACTTCGATAATCATTATCAGACAATGACGTTTGTCAATGCAGTCGCATGGATTTCGCATCGCGAAGATCATCATCCGGACATAATCGTTGGCTACAATAGGTGTCGCGTGGAATATACCACCCACGCCATTAATGGCCTGTCCGAAAATGATTTTATTTGTGCGGCGAAAATTGACACTTTGCTCAAGATTTGAACTCAACTCGCAGCGTAACCGCACCATTACCCATTCTCGGACAAATAGTTGCTGCATTCGGCAGGCATTTTCTTGTTGAAACAGCAAATGATGCGGCACTGTCCTGTGTAATGCGAGGAAAGAAAGGAGGAGCAGCATGTGGCGATCAGGTAGAAATTCAGCTCACCGCGTCAGGGCAAGGCGTAATAGAAGCCATTCTGCCGCGTAGCGCGCTACTGTATCGCAGCGATGTCTATCGGGAGAAGCTCATCGCCGCCAATGTCACCCAAGTAGTCATTGTAGTGGCAGCCGTACCTAGTTTTAGCGAGGAATTAATAAACCGCTGCCTTGCCGCTGCCGAGAACCAGCGTATCAGGGCGCTCATCGTACTCAACAAATCTGACCTCGCCGGATCCACGCGCGCTGCCGCTGCCTCGCTCGCGCTCTACCAGGAACTAGGCTATCCCCTGCTGCAAATCAGTGCCAAGACCAATGCCGCCCCACTTTTGTCATACCTGAAGGGCCACCTCAGCGTTCTGGTAGGTCAATCCGGCATGGGTAAGTCCACCCTCATCAACGCTTTCATCCCGGCTGCGAAACGCGCCACCGCCGGTATTTCCATCGCGCTTGATACCGGACGCCACACCACTACCCACGCGCGGCTTTACCACCTTGACGAGAACAGCCGCATTATTGATTCTCCCGGAATGCAGGAATTCGGCCTGAATCATATTGATAAGGAGGAACTGGCTTGGGGGTTTATCGAATTTCATCCCTATATCGGACAGTGCAGATTCAACAACTGCCGCCACGCCGGGGAACCTGGGTGCGCGCTGGCACAAGCAGCACAAGAAGGAAAAATCAGCGCGCGGCGCTTCAATTTCTATCACAGGCTGGCCAAGTCATACGACGTCACATTTCGGGAATAGATGCGCATGCCGGAGATATATACTAAATTTCTCGTTGCGAACAAATAATCCCAGTTTGTGACGCCGCGTGAAATCCATACTGTGGGTTCTACTATACGCGGCGCCAAAAATCGCGATGCCTCATGCCTCTTTAGCGAATGCCTGTAGCGTATCCATATTGACATTAAAACGGGTTAACGGCAAATCGCCGAATAAAAGCGCTTCTCTCTCGGCACGACGCTCACTATTTGGATCTGCTTGTGCTTCAAATGTCCGCAGCCATTCAACATACTCAGCCGGCAAACCATGTTCGAGGGCTCCTGCTATGACGAACGCCTTGTACCATTGATAAGGGCGCAATATTGCCTCTTTATAGCTCGCTACGTACGTTGCCGCGGTAGCGGTGCCCGTTGAGGTAACGATCTGGATAGTTGTTTCGCTATAACCTGTTCCAAGACCTTCTGCGGCATCAAGGTTAGCCTTGTCCTTTACGTTTATTTTATAAAGGATCCCATAGGCCCGATTGTTCGGATTATTCGTTGTTTCGATATCACACTTCCCGGAGCCATCGCGACTTACTTTGCCAAAAGTAAATCTACGCCCCTGAACGAAACCAATGTCTATCGCTACAGCAGACGGGGCAATGTTCGAGGCCTGGATCCTGCGGGAAAACATATTTGAGCCATATGCGAAATAAAGAAATGTCTGAGTCGATGTTTTTAGCATGATTAAATTAGCTCCAAGATGATTGAAAAAATTCGGGATCTGTTTCTTTGCCAGAACGCCTTGTTAAATTAAATACCTGCAATACAACCCTTCTGGATAAAGATTGCGCCTCTCCTGCCGCCCGGGCAATTGTGTTAGCGTCACACGCAAGCCACTCGTCATTTCTGGCACACTTTTCCAGTATTCTTAACTTCTTTTGTTGGCGAATCCATGGCATTTTGTCCTGCATGCTATCCACTTATATTGCATGGTTTTTCAGAGATCCCATGGGGTCCCGACTCCTTTTTTTAAAGATTTGCGTCGTAAGTACTACCGGTTTTCATTTCGGGGGAATAAGCTCCCTCACATTTCTGACGGTCGTTATCAAAAGTCTTCCATATGCGAGCACGTATTTTCTTTTTTTCGTTATTGGCACCACGAAGAACTTTGCCATAGTCGCTCCACACCTTTCTCTGAGCGAATCGCCGCTCTTTATAGTCAATAATTGTCCAACTGTCCCTCAATGCATCGCGCCGCTTTTCTAGGGCATCCTTGGCTAAGGACGCCCAGCTGCCAACCATATCCACAAGCGAACTATCGCGTACATTGATAATATTTTGTATACAGGGAATATCAATTGGGCGAGAGGCTTTTGCGGACGATTCCTTCGCGGAAACCGAAAGTGCAGGGAGTGATATTGCTGCAAACATAAGCACTTTAATCACACTATTTTTCATGTTACGTCCGGAAATGGCGAATTGTATGAACTCGTTGCTATTCGGTATTTTGTCCTCATAACTTTACCAATTAGACCCTATACTTCACAAATTCTTGACAAATATTAAACATATTATTCACATATGTAAAGTATTATTATTTGTGCCGAGTGATTTTTCTGGTCTCGCTCGGGGAGTCTTCTGGTGAAAACACTGAGAAACAATTTATAACCTTTATCGCGTCACAAGACTGCCGGGGCCCACTCTGCCGATTATTGTTGAACCTTTAGAAATATTGTTCAGGCTGAAGTTCCCCCCGGTTTTCCGATGAAACATGGAGATGAGAGAAATACGTACGCTAATACTTCACTGATTGCTTCATCTTGTTCGCGAACTACAAGCACCTGTTTTGTGCGCTTAGTTCCTTTCCCTGACCTCTTCATGTCGTTGTCTTTTTAGTGCAGCCGGACCAGGAAAATGGACGTATCTATAGTATTGACCAGTTTTCCGGCCACCGAACCAATTACCAGGCGTTCCAGACCTCTGCGACCTTTCGTTCCTACCACAAGCAGATCGGCCCCCCACTCAGTCGCAGCATTGCCGATGGCTTCAGACACCCCGCTCAAACCATATTGTCCGTCAGCTTCCAACAAGCGGGTTTCCACCGCCAATGCCTCGGAAGCGGTGGATTTGGCCTGTTCCAGCAGGCCCAAACCGTCTTGATGGCCAGCGTCGCCGCTCTTGTCATAATCACTGGGTTCCGCCAGCGCATGAACGATACATATTTTGGCGCCATAAGCTGCGGCAATATGTAATGCTTCCTTCAAGGCATTCCGCGAAATTTCATCATCGCTGATAGCTACCATGATCTTTTTGTACATGCCGACTCTCGTTAATAAATGTATCGATAATGAGGCGAATGTTTTATCGCCCGCCGTTCGCTGCAAATAAGACCATCAGGTCAGTCAGCACCGCCACCCGTCGAGAATTTCTCTAAGTATTTTTTGATAATGATCTTGCTCGGTATTTTGCCGGCTTGGTGAAAAACCAGATAATTTACGAGGCCATGCACCGCCAGGGCGACCAACATGCCCTCGAAGATACCTATCTTAAAGACCAATAAGGCGGTGACCGTGGCAAGTATCAATGCATATTGGCCGTGATGCGCAACGTGCCATAATCCCATGATCATTTTCCAGCCCGAAAATATCATGATCGCTGCCAGCGAAAACTTCGGCAGGAATTCCAAATAATGGGTATTGATTACGAAAAAGAGGATAACCAAACCGACAACAAGATTGGAGAACTTTGTCATGGCTCCAGCTAGCTTATTGGTAGTACTTTTTGCCAAGCCATCAAGATTTGTCATACCACCGAAAAAACTGGCCCCCATATTGGATATCCAGATAGCGAATAAGCTGTTATTGGTATTGCATTTGCGTTTCAGGGGATCTATCTTTTCGATGGCTGCATTGCTCATTACCTGTTCGATTACATCGATAGTAGCCAACATCGCTGCAAAACCTATGATATATACCCATGTCATTGCACTATCAATATTCGGTATGGGCAGAGCAAGCTTAAGGTCAACATCATCCACATGCAGCATGGATACGGGCATAAATTGAGCGAGCACTATGCTTGCTGCTATAAGCAAAAAATAAGGCACCGCGGGCTTGGTGTCTTTGAATTTTGAGAACAAATATACGAACATGGCAAAACCAGCTAGCGATATGAGCGCAATTTGTATACGTGCCCCATTCCAGAACTCATCGACGGATTCTTGCTCAGGCGGAAGCTCATAGGTAAACGTAACGAATTTGAGGGCGATCTTCAAACCTACTCCTGCCAGAAGCCCCTCAACAAGATAAACGGGTACCGCTTGCAAGATATAGCGCTGCCAATTGAATTTCCATACGACAGCCTGCATGCTGGCTGTCAGGAAAATAACGAAAGCCATATTTTCGATGCCAAAGCTGGAGACGCCCAGCGCCAACGCAGGCGCAAGACCCGCCGCTACACCCGGGACACCGATATAGTTGCCCGGCTTGAAAAAAGCATTAAACCAACCAATGAAGCAGGCAAAAACTACTGTCGCCAACGCTACCTTGATGGGGTATTCGGACATCATGGCGATGCCTGTTGTCAGCGGGATCGCCATAGCTCCACATATGATTCCGGCCTGAAGGTCACGAGCAAAATACTTAGCCTGAAACCCCGCCGATCCCGCTGCTACCACTGGCTCCGTCGTCCCGATGGACCGGTGATCGTCGGGAGAAAGGGGTTTTTCCGGAATATGTGAACTCATAATACCTATCCTTTTTAAAAAAATTAATATCAAAAATTTACATATAAAAAAGAATAAACGGTACGGTAACTACTACCGTCGTTTTGCTCAATCCCTGTCGTAAGGTAAAAACACCGGCTTATCTGAGGTATATGAACTCATAAACACCCTTTTGCCGTACCACTTTTTTGTGTAACTTCAGGTCCCTTCGAGGGTCCATCACTTAAAAGCTTAAGCAACTGTCGTGGGTTCGTCGTATAAAGCATCTTTAACATACCTAACGTTATGAACGCCGCTAACATATCATTACTTCTGTGAAGGAAATGTATTGTATTTGTTATCTTTTTGTGAAGTGTTGAGCAATAGACTGTAACTGAATGGCGCGCAACTGTGAGCTCGATATCTATAACGATGGCACTTATGTTTATTAAAAATTATTATATCGATACAATACAATGCATTAGCTAAGCTCTTTATATTGGCAGCGGAAACTTTAATTGATAAAGGAAATCTGACAGGTAAGATATAAGATAAATGAAATGTGAAGTTTTTTATAATGGATAAACGCTGTTTTATCCATATTCTCTTTAGATCACCCGTTAATTAATGCAATCGAAA
>CAJDUY010000001.1_pt1 | contig 65424 bp, 66 predicted proteins | sample 7390911 | NCBI WGS metagenome assembly CAJDUY01 (sample SAMEA7055686, study PRJEB34461) | soil metagenome | biome: terrestrial ecosystem; feature: Peninsula; material: soil | place: Antarctica | collected 2016 | reverse complement strand
GTAAATGGCTGAGACGATCAATAGGGCCGCCCACAACAGCATATGCGCTACCGTTGGAATCACTGGTGATATTAGCCATATCGCCACCCCCAGCAACAATACACCAAAAAATTGTTTTACTGACTCCATCCAGGGACCGGCTTTTGGCAAAAGCGCCCCGGCGGACGCGCCCAGCAACAACAGCGGTACGCCCATGCCCAAGGCCATGACAAACAGCGCCGAGCCACCCAGCATCACATCCCGGGTCTGGCTGATGTAAAGCAGCGCCCCAGCGAGCGGAGCAGCTACACAAGGTCCGACAATCAATGCGGATAGCGCCCCCATACCAAATACGCTGGTTAAATGTCCGCCCTTCAAGTGTCCTGCTTCCTCCGAGAGCTTGCTTTGAAGAAAAGTGGGTAATTGCAGTTCGTAGAAACCGAACATGGAAAAAGCCAGCGTGATGAAGATCATCGCAAATGTGCCCAGTACCCAGGCATTTTGCAGAGCTACAGACAGCATTGCGCCGGAAAGCCCGGCTGCCACGCCTGCCGTAGCGTAAGTAATCGCCATCCCTATGACATAAGTTAATGACAGAATAAATCCCCGGGTCTTGGTAATGTGCTCGCCTCGTTTGGCGATAATACCCGACAGAATGGGAAACATCGGAAATACACAGGGCGTGAATGAGAGAAGCAAGCCGATACCGAAGAAACCACTGAGAATCAGCCAGAAATTACCGCTCTCGAACATCCGCTCTATTTTGAGGGATTCCGTCTCAATGACGGGAGATCCCCCCTGGGGCTGGAACAGTTCCGCTGCGGGGTCCGGCCTTGCGGCGGAGAAAGGCGTTGCCGCCACTGCATCGTTGCTTACCGCGCTGGCAACAGCACCCGCTGCAGCCTTTGCCACCGGAAGCGTCAGTTCGATGACCTTGTTGATCGGTGCATAGCAAACGCCTATTGGTTCATTGCAGCCCTGATAAGTGGCAACAAGAGTCAATTTGTTTGTTGACGATGCTTCCCGTTTCAGGGAAATCACCGCCTCGAACGGTTTGTGAAAAACCTCGACCTGACCGAAAGTCAAATCGCTTTTTACTGCTCCCTTGGGTAGCGAGATTTTCTCAATTAATGTTTCAGTGTTTTGCGGCTTGAACGCAACCTTATCGCGATAGAGATAATAGTCTTTCGCTGGCTCGAATTGCGCTACCAGGGTATTCTCATCGCGTACCCTGACTGTCAGTTTGAAAGCCTGATCCGGCGGCAGCAATTCCTGTTCATTCTGATTCAGGCTTGCACCAAGCTGTTGCAATTCCGAGAAAAAACCGGAAGATGTCCTCTCCTCAGCGAAAAGATTTATGCTGAGAAAACAGAACAATAGCGGGAGGTATCGCATCGGTTGTACAAATAACATTTGATTTTGTTCAGTTTTTGTCTGATACCACCGTCTCGTCGGCAATCCACTTCAAATAAGCGGGCAAACCATTGCTTATTGGGACAGCAACGATTTCGGGGAGTTCGTAGGGATGCATTGACTTTATCACCTCCTCCTCCCGGGCGTAATGCTGCGTCAGCGTTTTAATGAGAACGAGTACTTCGCTGGCGGTTTCGTTCTTTCCCTCCCAGCGGTAGACGGAAACACAATCGGTCAGCACATTAACGCAAGCCGCCAGCCGTTCGTCGATCAGCTTTTGAGCAAGCGCCATGGCGCTCGCCCTATCAGGCAAACTGGTAATAATGAGTATGGAGTCCATCGCATTGGATTGTAGTAACTGTGACCGTTAAGACTACGTCCATTAAAACTGGGAGATGGGATTTTACTCATTTTCCGGAGTAATTGCTGCGCCCCCCGAAATACACCCGACCACGGTGGGATAACGCAGGATTACATGCAATTCGTGCTTTATGCGGAAATTGTCCAGCCGCCGCGATTCCTGCATGAACGATAACATACCTGGTGATATGCGGCCCTCTGCCTGGGCGCGGGCTATGCGCGGCGGCCGCGGCAGATTGAATTGGTCTGCTATCAGATCAAAATACTCACCCATTTTCAGGTTTGAGTCGTCGCAGGCATGGTAAACCCTCCCTGGCCGGGCGTGACGCAACGCAGCAAAAATGATGCAGGCAAGATCCTCAGCGTGGATGTGGTTAGTATAGCTATCCTCTTCTGGCAATAATGCCGGGGTACCCTCGCGCAGACGGGCAAGCGGCAGGCGGTCGGGAGCATAAATGCCCGGTACACGAAGAATTGAAACGCATACGCTATTGCGCAGCCCCCAATTACGCACCTGTCTCTCTGCATCAACGCGACGCAAAGCACGGCCGGTTTGGGGGTTGATCAGATGAGTTTCATCTATCAATGCTCCATTGCAATCACCGTATACTCCACTGGTGCTGATGTAGACAAGCCGTTGTGGTAACATTGGTCCCTTCATCTTTCGCCGCTTCGTTAGTGCTGCCAGGAGATTCGCGGTGCGGCTATCCCGTGTGCCATGGTCAGGTGGTGGTGCCAGATGCAGCACTGCATGAGCCGTTCCCGTAAGCTTCCCGAGGCTACCGGGTATGTCGAGATCCCCGAACACCGGTGTAATGCCGTGCAAACGCAACGACGCGCGTTTCTCCGGACTCCGATATAGGCCCAGCAGCCGATAGCGTGCCTGTAATAGAGATGCCGCACGCAAAGCGATGTCGCCGCAGCCAACAATTAAAAGTGTTCGTTTCATGGTATTTATTTTATTTACTGCCGGTTATTTTTTTTACTGACTCGTTTGTAATCAAATGCCGTATCAAATCACCATTCAACCCAGCGGGCATGTTCTTTCCGCTCAATCCGGCGAAACTGTGCTACAAGCCGCGCTACGCGAGGGTTTTCCGCTTCCCTATGGCTGCCGCAACGGTGCCTGCGGCACTTGCAAGGGCAAAATCATACAGGGAACAGTCGATTTCGGCAGCCATAACGAAGACACGTTGACGGAGCTCGAAAAGCGAGCGGGCATGGCATTGTTTTGCTGCGCTTCCCCATTGTCGGATCTGGTGATCGAGTGTCGCGAAATCGGGGCGATCAAGGATATTAAAGTTAAAACCCTGCCATGCCGCGTAACCAAGCTGGAACGGGTTGCACCCAATGTAATGGTTATTTCCCTTAAGCTTCCCGCCAACGAACGATTGCAGTTTCTCGCGGGGCAATATATCGATATTTTCATGAAGAATGGCAAGCGCCGGAGCTTCTCACTGGCTAATGCGCCCCATGACGACGAACTGCTGCAACTACATATACGCAACTACGCTGGCGGCACATTCGCCGAGCACGTATTCATACACATGAAGGAACGAGACATCCTGCGTTTTGAAGGGCCGCTTGGTACATTTTTCCTGCGCGAAGATTCGGACAAACCGATTATATTCGTGGCCAGCGGCACTGGCTTCGCGCCGGTCAAAAGCATACTCGAGCACACCTTTTACGTGCGCAACCTGCGTGGTAGCGAGCGGCAAATGGTGCTCTACTGGGGCAACCGCACCATGGCTGACCTATATATGGCGGATCTGGCGGGAAGCTGGCAGGAAGAGCATGACAATTTCACTTTTATCCCGGTGCTATCAGAGGCGCTGCCGGCGGATAACTGGAACGGAAGAACCGGGCTGGTGCATCAAGCCGTGCTGCAGGACTTCGATGATCTTGCCGGATACCAGGTGTATGCCTGCGGCGCTCCAGCAATGGTCGAAGCCGCTCATATGGATTTCACCCGGCTGCGCCGCCTGCCGGAAGATGAATTTTTTTCCGATGCATTTACTGTCTCCCCAAGCGAACCGAAGTCTTAATTCTTTATCTCGCTCAATAATGGCAACGAGGTATCGATTCCACGTTATTCCGTTACGCTTTTCCCAAATGCTTCCAACCGCTTCAAAGCAAGCTCCAGTCCTTTACCATAATGATCCTTCGCCAGTTCTAGTCTGCCAATTTTTTCGTTTAACTGCGCCAACACGAGATGGGTTGGGTGGCTGGGTTCCACCGACAGGCTCGCTTCCAGATAATTTTGTGCTTTGCCCCACAGTTCGCAATGGACACAGAGTTTGCCGAGAGCAAGCAGCAAGCAAGCGTCGTTAGGATGAAATTTGAGCCATGCTTCAGCGCGTTCAATTTGCCTGATCGCATCGTTCCCCAGGCATTCTGCATACAGCACGGCCAATTCTGAATCCCATTGTCTATCCAGGCTTTGCTCAATGATCTGGTGGGCTGTTACACAGTCGCCTATTGCCATGAAAGCTTGGGCAGCAGCAGCAGCCAGCTTACTGTCTTTTTTGTCCACCGCAGATATGGTTTGCCAATATTCCTTCAATGCCGACGGATTTAATATCCTGCTTTTGAGATTTTCCACATGAGCGTTACATCGTAATTGCCCTATCAGAGCCTTATCGAAAGCGTTACGCTGGTCCAGTTGCCCGAGCAAATCCAGCACCGCATTCCAATTTCTCAATCGCTGCTGCGCTTTCAATTCCAGCCGCAATGCGGCGGTGTGCTGACGCGCTCCCGTAGCACGCAGGGATTGCAATATTTTCAGCGCCTCTTCGGCCCGGCGTTCGTCCAGCAACAATTCGGCTTGCGTCATAAATCGCAGCACTACCTCTTCCGGCGCATTATTTTCTGCTATGGCAATAAACTCATCACGCTGAGAATACTTTCTTAGTTCATGCGCCGAACGAGCGGCGACCATGGCATTAATCGCGCTAACCACCGGGGCCTCTTGCAGTTCCAGCGCAGCAGCGGACGCTTTCTCAGCCTTGGTGTAACGGCCTTCGAAGAATGCCTTAAGCCCATCCAGCATCGCCCTTCGCGCTTTTTCACGGCGCCGGTGCAGGCGGAACTCGTTTACCTCTGTTGGCAGCCGCAAGGTGATGACAGCCAACCGCACCACAAAATAGCTGATAAAAAATGCCACCACCAGCAATACAACCAGAAAATTGAGCGATAGTTCTATACGATAAGGTTGCGCCACGACCAGCACATAACCGCTGTTGTATCGGGTCGCGAGTGTCACCGCTACTGCTACGGCAAACAACGCCAGCAGCCACAGTACTCCCTTCATCTATTCCCCCGGTCGCGTGCAAGACGATAATTACGCACCGCATCGAGACTTGCGGAAATACGAGGCGGCTCTATGCCAATTTCGCTGTCTTGCAACTGGTGCAATGCTTCAAGCATATTGATGGCAGCGTCAGATTTGTTGTCGTAATACCGGTTGATCAAGTCAAGGGAAGCGTTGAGATCAACCTTGAAGCTAGCCCCATCGCGAGCAAGCAGCGCATGCCGCGCCGATAGCAGCCGTAATTTTAAATTTTCACGCAGAAAATATGCTTGTGAGGGCGATAACAGGGCAACATCGGGCCTATCCATGCGTTGGATACGTACCAGTCGCTTCACGTCCTCCCAGGCCTCAAGCGCGAACTTGAACCAAAAATTTTCTGCTGCTGGAATTTGAACCGGAGAAGACCCGGCTTCCGGTGGGCGGAGTTCCATAGCCAATGGCAGGGTGACGGCTGCTGCAGCTAGATTATCCAGACGCAGACTGATTCCTATCGTATCCACATACGGCGCACCTTTCAGCAGATCCATATCCTTTGCCAGGACTTTGCGCAAGGAAGATAACTGCGGGCGGTCAATACGCTGCAACCGGGCATCGGCCTCCTGCATTGCAATCAGAGCTGCTTTAACATTACTTGCCAGCTGTAGCTGTTGACTGGCAATAAGCAGCAACTGCTCTACTTCCTCCAATGTTACTTCATCACTGTTTCGCGTCAGCTCCTGGTAGAGCGCCTCCAGCGCCAATTGCTGGCTCTGCGATTCGGCAAGCTTCGCTTCGAGCAAATTGAGTTTTGTTTCCACCCGGCGCCCTGCCTCGGCCGCTTCGGTTGCAAAATTGCGCGATTCTTTACTTGAGACATCTGTCTCGGCAAGGCGTTTTGCCAATTCATGTTGCAAATCTGCAATCCGATCGCGGGTGTCGTACCACTGCCACGCTACAATGAGGGTAAAAATAACGATTATGACAAAAATCAAAACAGAGTTGATGCGCTCGGGCAATCCTTCGCGCACTCCCTGCGGTCTATCGGTATCGGCACTCTGGATTTCTGAACTCATGGTTTTCTTGAGACGCTATCCATGCTGCTGGCCTCTGGTCGAAAGTAATTTACCAAGCCCTGCAGCAAGCCTTCATCTCCAGCAGTGGTAAGAATAACTTGAGTGAGTCCGAGTTTCCCGGCGGTTCGGGCTATGCGCTCATGGGATACGAACAATGGGGTTCTTTTGAGCCATATTTGACCCGCCTGACCAACCATATCAAATAAATTGCGTAATCCCTCACTGCTGGTCATAGTGATTGCATTCATCTTGCCAGTTGCCAAGGCTCTCAGTAGCGGGGCAATATCGGTACTTGGCTTGACGCGCCGATAACATTCCACATATTCGAGCGTAGCACCCCGTTTCAGCAGGCTATCTCCAAGCAACTCGCGCCCGCTGTCGCCACGAAAGACCACGACACGCTTGCCACCGATCTGCTGTAATTCCACCATATCGAGTAATGCCTCGCTATCGAAACGTATGGCCGGTGCGATCACCTCATTGACACCGAAATTTCTTAGCGCCCTGGCAGTGCCTTGGCCAACCGCTGCGACTTCCAATTTTGGGGGCAATGTCCGTTTTGTATGTATCAGACCCATTGCCTTATTGACCGCGTTGGGACTAATAAAAATTGCCAGATCGAATTCATCGAGGCGTCTGGCCACATCCAGTAATGGACGCTGATCCTGCGCATCCAGGATTTTCAGCACCGGAAACAAAACTGGGTTACCGCCCACTATACGAATTCTGGCAGCAAGATCGCCTGCCTGGTGCGCCGGGCGCGTGACCAGGATATTGATCCCGGTCAGCGATTCAGTCACGGATGACTCACGGGCTCGGTCGGTATCAATTCCAGCGCCGCCAGAATTTCTTCCGCGCCCTGCACCTTTAAATTCCGCGCCAATTGTGCGCCCATAACCGGGCCTGTTTCGGGCTTGCCGCTCAATTCGCTACTTATCAAGCTTGTTCCATCGGGACTAGCGACAAAACCGCGCAGCCGCAGTACTTCTCCCGAAATTTCCGCAAAACCACCTAGAGGAACCTGGCAGCTTCCACCCAGCGCCCGGCTCATGGCGCGTTCAGCTTCCACACACTGAGCGGTTTCAAGGTGATGTAACGGCCACATAAGTTTTATCAAATCGGGTCGATCGGTCCGGCATTCGATTCCCAGCGCGCCCTGTCCTACTGCCGGCAAACTCAGTTCAGGACTCAGCAGCGCGGTGATACGGTCGGCCAGTCCCAGCCGCTTTAATCCCGCTGCAGCCAGAATTATCGCCGCAAACTGTCCATCATCCAGCTTGCGCAACCGCGTTTGTACGTTGCCACGCAACGGCTGCACTTGCAAATGTGGAAAGCGGGCACGCAGCTGGCTTTCGCGACGCAAACTGGAAGTTCCTACCACGCTGCCAGGGGAAAGCGCATCAAGGCTGGTATATCGATTGGAAATAAACGCATCGCGCGGATCTTCACGTTCGGCGATGGCCGCCAGTGTAAATCCTGCAGGTATATCCATCGGCACGTCCTTCATCGAATGCACTGCTATATCCGCGCCTCCATCCTCCAGCGCTTGTTCCAGCTCCTTAATGAACAATCCCTTACCTCCGATTTTAGAGAGCGACGTATTAAGTATCTGATCACCGCGGGTAGTCATACCGAATATGCTGATTTCGGTTTGCGGGTATAATTCCGCCAACTGCTTCCGAATGAAATTTGCCTGCCACAGGGCGAGGGCACTTTCCCGTGTAGCAATAACAATTTTTTTTGGTATGGATGAATTGGGCATTATTATTACAATGAGAAAATTACGGAATTACTGCTGATGCTCATTTTAGCATGCCACGCGCCAACCTGGATTGCAGTGCACGGAGCACCCGCTCAAGTGTGCATTGTTGCGTTATGAGTTCTCTTATTTCTCGAAACGAAAATTTCGACAGGAATCATACTGACGATAGAGACAGGCCGGTTAAGGATGATCCCTTGCGGGAGGACATCCGGCTGCTGGGGCGCATGCTGGGCGATACATTGCGTGAACAGGAAGGTGAGTCTACTTTCGATCTCGTCGAAAACATTCGTCAAACCGCGATTCGCTTCCGCCGCGAACAAGACCCAAAGGCGCGGCACGAACTTGACATGATACTCAATCAGTTGAGCAACAAGGACACTGTCGCCGTAGTGCGTGCATTCAGCCATTTCTCGCAACTTTCCAACATAGCTGAGGATATGCATCACAATCGGCGGCGCCGTACCCATCTTAGAGCCGGGTCACCACCTCAGGCGGGCAGCGTGGCCTTGGCACTGGATCGAGTTTTCTCCAGCGGAGCCGATGGCATCGCGCTAACCCAATTCTTCGCCAAAGCAGTGGTTTCACCGGTGTTAACTGCCCATCCAACTGAAGTACAACGCAGAAGCATACTCGATTGCCAATTGACCATTGCACACCTGCTGAATGAACGGGATCGTATGCAGCTTACACCCGACGAGTTACGTAACAACGAAGAGGGGTTGCGCTGTGCCATTCAGATACTGTGGCAGACCCGCATGCTGCGTTCGGAACGCCTGTCGGTGTATGATGAAATAAAAAATGGCCTGGCCTATTACCGCTATACTTTCCTTACCGAAGTACCACGTCTTTATGCGGAAATTGAAGATTTACTTGAACGCCGGATGGGTGCGAGTGCTCCGCACATTCCACCATTTCTTCGTATTGGCAGCTGGATAGGCGGCGACCGCGACGGGAATCCATTCGTTACGCATGAGGTCATGCTGCATGCGGCTGAGCGTCAATCGGCGCTGGCATTGGACTACTATATGGATGAAGTACACCAGATAGGCCGCAAGTTAAGCCTGACGGAGCGTCTGGTGGACGTGGACGACGAATTGGCAGAGTTGGCCGAGGCCTCCCCGGACCGTGCTGCCAGCCGCGCCGATGAGCCTTATCGGCGCGCATTGATTGGTATTTATGCACGTCTCGCCGCTACCAGTCAGGCGCTCGGACATGTAATCAGGCAACGGCGTCCGGTTGGTCCCGCCGCCCCTTACGCGGAAAGCATAGAATTTGTTCATGACCTCGATATCATTATCCGCTCACTGAAGCAACATAAGTCGGACTTATTAGCACGGGGAGATCTCCGTCACCTGCGACGTGCAGCGGAGGTGTTCGGCTTTCATCTCGCTCCGCTGGATATGCGCCAGCACAGCAATGTGCATGAGCAGGTAGTGGCTGAATTATTCGAGTGCGGCACGCATCGCGAGGGCTATTCCGGATTGCCCGAGCCCGAACGTGTACAGTGGCTACTCAGTGAAATCAGCAGCCCGCGTCCTCTGCGTTCGCCTTATCTGGAGTATTCCGAACTCGCCCAGAGCGAACTATGCATTCTGCAAACAGCGGCAGAAATTCAGCAACGCTTCGGCCGTGCTGCGCTGCCAAATTACATCATTTCCAAAACAGATGGCGTTTCCGACATGCTGGAGGTTGCTCTGCTGTTAAAGGAAGTGGGGCTGTTACAAGCGGGAGAAACACCGCGGTTGCATGTCAATATCATTCCGTTGTTTGAGACCATAGCAGACTTGCGCGGTTGCGGCCCCGTTATGGATGAGTTATTTTCGCTGCCATATTATCGCAAGCTCCTGGACTCGCGCGACAATGTTCAGGAAGTAATGCTGGGTTATTCTGATAGCAATAAGGATGGCGGTTTTCTTGCCGCCAACTGGGAACTCTACAAAGCCGAAACCGAACTGACAAAAATCTTCGCCGAGCACAAGATTGAATTACGCCTATTCCATGGACGCGGCGGCACGGTCGGACGTGGTGGCGGTCCGAGTTATCAGGCCATACTTGCTCAGCCTCCAGGTAGTGTAAACGGTCAGATACGTATCACCGAGCAGGGTGAAGTCATCGGCAGTAAGTATGCCGACCCGGAAATCGGGCGACGTAATCTAGAAACGCTGGTGGCTGCCACGGTCGAGTCGACGTTGTTAACTCATGATACTCTTGGTGAGCGTACCACTGATTACTACCAGATTATGGAGGTACTGGCGCGCGATGCGCTCTCAGCTTATCGCAACCTGGTGTATGAAACTCCTGGTTTTAAACGATATTTTCAGGAATCCACCCCGATACGGGAGATCGCAGGGCTGAATATTGGCAGCCGTCCACCGTCACGCAAGCAATCCGATCTTATAGAAGACCTACGCGCCATCCCCTGGGTATTCAGCTGGAGTGTCAATCGCGCCATGATTCCTGGCTGGTATGGCTTCGGTACAGCCGTGGAAACATTTGTCCAACGCGAAGGCCAAGGTAAAGAAGGGCTGAAATTTCTACAGGAAATGCATCGCACCTGGCCCTTCCTGCAAGCGCTGCTGTCCAACATGGATATGGTACTGGCAAAAACCGATATGGGTATTGCGTCACGCTACGCTGAACTCGTTACCGATACTGAGTTGCGTGAGAAAATTTTCGGGCGCATCCAGGCAGAATGGGATTGCAGCGTAAAATGGTTGTTCGCGGTGACGGGCCGCACAGAGTTGCTACAGGATAACCCTACGCTTGCTCGCAGCATTCGTAACCGCACCCCCTATATCGATCCGCTCAATCATTTGCAAGTGGAGCTACTGCGCCGGTATCGCTCCGGTGACGCAGGCGACGCGGTGAAGCGTGCAATACAACTCACCATTAACGGTGTGGCGGCGGGGCTGAGAAACAGCGGATAAGCCCATATGATTCGTCTGCCTTTCGTAATCGTTAAACTATGTTATTACGCACGCCCTGTAATTGGGATGACGCAAAGGATTGGGTACGTTCGTGGCAAAAAAACTTTATATTAAAACTTTCGGCTGTCAGATGAATGAGTACGACTCGGACAAAATGGCAGATGTCCTTCACGCCGCGCAGGGCATGGAGAAAACTGATAATCCTGACGATGCCGACATCATTCTATTCAACACCTGCTCAGTACGAGAGAAAGCCCAGGAAAAAGTGTTTCACGATCTGGGACGCGTCAGGCATCTGAAAAAATCCAATCCCAGGCTGCTCATCGGCGTGGGCGGTTGCGTTGCCAGTCAGGAAGGGATAGAAATTGTGAAGCGCGCTCCATATGTGGATCTGGTGTTTGGTCCGCAAACACTCCATCGCTTACCTGAATTAATTTCCGCGCGCCAGGTTACCGGTCAGCCGCAGGTGGATATTTCCTTTCCTGAAATCGAAAAATTTGACCAGCTGCCGGTCGCACGAACAGAGGGTGTAACTGCCTTCGTTTCCATTATGGAGGGATGCAGCAAATATTGCAGTTTTTGCGTAGTGCCTTATACGCGCGGCGAAGAGATCTCGCGCCCTTTGAGCGATATATTGGCAGAAGTCGCGGAATTGGCGAACCAAGGGATCAAGGAAGTGACGCTGCTTGGACAGAATGTAAACGCTTATCGCGGTGGAATGAAATATGGGGAAGAGGGTGAAATTGCGGATTTAGCGCTGTTACTTGAATACATAGGTGAAATTCCTGGTATCGGACGCCTTCGCTACACCACATCTCACCCCAGGGAAGTCACTGCGCGGCTAATTGAAGCCTACGTAAAATTACCGAAACTGGTAAGCCATTTGCATTTACCTGTTCAATCGGGCTCGGATCGGATATTGGCAGCGATGAAGCGTGGCTATACCGCGCTGGAATACAAATCCATTATTCGCCGGCTCCGCGCCGCTCGCCCCGATATTTCGCTTACCTCCGATTTCATCATTGGCTTCCCCGGTGAAACTGAGGCCGATTTCGAGGCGACTATGAAACTGGTTGAAAGAGTAAATTTCGATGATTCCTTCAGCTTCATTTATAGCCCACGTCCTGGTACGCCCGCTGCGGAATTGACCGACGACACTCCCTACGAAATCAAGCTGAAGCGGCTGCAACACCTGCAGGAGAAAATCAACCAACAGGCACAGGCCATCAGTCAGCGTATGATCGGTTCGACGCAACGCATTCTGGTCGAGGGCGTGTCCAAAAAAAATGATGGGGAACTTTGTGGGCGTACTGGTAATAACCGGATGGTGAATTTCACCGGCAACCCAGCTAAAATCGGTCATTTCATGAACGTTCAAATCACTGCAGCGCGATCACATTCATTGCGCGGCAAAATCATAAATGATGAATGCTAAGAAACCTTCGAGCAGACCCTTCGCGGAGCACGCGTGAGACTATTCAGACGTTCCCTAAACTTCATTTCTTGCAAAGTGTGTCTGTCACTGCCAGAATTAAGTCCTTATGATCGCGTTACCGAGCCGCGTTACCGAGCCTTTTGAAATCCCAGCCTGTCGAAATTTCATTTTCTCCAGTCGATAATCGGCGCCTTGTCAACCTGTGCGGTGCGCTGGACGAGAACCTCAAGCAGATAGAAACAGTGCTTGATGTCACCATTGCGCGGCGAGGAGAGCATTTCAGTTTGCGTGGCAAATCTGCCCAGACCTTGCTCGCTACAGAAGCGCTGCGAAATTTTTATAGTCAGACACAACATCATCTAAGCATTGAGCAAATTCAACTAGGCTTGATCGAAGTGATGAATCCTCATCATTCGGTAAAGCCTGCCACTATTAACGTTTCCGCAAAAGAGACACCAAAGCTGATTACCCGCCGTAGCGATTTGCGCGGCCGGACACTACGTCAGGTGCAATATCTGCAACAAATCCAGGAGCATGACATCACATTTTCCATCGGCCCGGCGGGTACCGGAAAAACTTATCTTGCTGTGGCAAGCGCGGTAGATGCGCTAGAACGTGACTTAGTGGCGCGCATCGTGCTCGTACGCCCCGCGGTGGAAGCGGGTGAGCGTCTGGGTTTTTTACCTGGTGATATGGTGCAGAAAGTGGATCCCTATCTGCGCCCTCTCTACGACGCACTTTACGATCTGATGGGATTTGATAAAACCAGCAAACAATTCGAACGTAGCGCAATCGAAATTGCACCGTTGGCTTTCATGCGTGGACGAACGTTGAATCAATCCTTTATTATTCTTGATGAAGCGCAAAACACTACCCCCGAACAAATGAAAATGTTCCTTACTCGTATTGGCTTCGGATCCAAGGCTGTAGTGACAGGTGATGTAACGCAGACTGATCTGGCCAAGCATCAGAAAAGCGGCTTGGTGGAGGCCCAGCAGGTTCTGGAAAAAGTACGGGGCATCGCTTTTACCCATTTTGACACTGAAGATGTGGTACGGCATCCGCTGGTACAAAGAATTGTCAATGCCTATCAAAAATATGAAAAACAGAGATAGGAGTTCCACGTTTTCCAGCGGAGCTGGCTGCGGGCGAACGAAACTGAAATTGACAACCCAATACGCAATTCACACGGCAGACGTTCCCGTCCGGCCGCAATTTCGCAGATGGGTCAAAGCTTCCCTGACGCAGGATGCGGAGATTGTGCTACGCATTGTGGATGAAATCGAGGGCCGCCGTCTTAACCAGGATTTTCGCGGTAGAGATTACGCTACCAATGTGCTGACTTTCGTTTACCACGATACTCAGCCTTTGTCTGGCGATATTGTACTGTGCGCGCCGGTGATAAAAACAGAAGCGAGTCAGCAGCATAAAAATCTGACAGCGCATTATGCCCACCTTACGGTGCATGGCGTCTTGCATCTACAGGGCTACGATCATGAAAGTGACATCAGCGCAGCGGCAATGGAGCAACTAGAGACTGAAATTGTCATGAGGCTGGGACACGATGATCCTTACAGGGAGTGCCAGCAGGCCATTGAAGAACCCTGATTTCGGGCGGAATGGCTTCTTTATCCATATCGTCCACAATTAATTTACTCCTCATACTAACCGGCACATCAATATGGATGATCCTCCCAAACCTGGCTGGCTCGAACGCGTCAGTGCTTTGGTCTTGCGCGAACCGGGCGACCGTGAGCAACTGGTGGCATTGCTGCATTCTGCATTTGAACGCAATTTGTTCGATTCGGACGCGCTAAGCATGATAGAAGGAGTGATACAGGTATCTGAAATGCAGGCGCGCGATATTATGGTTCCGCGTTCGCAAATGGACGTGATTGACATCAATGAACCGCCGGACAAATTCATCCCATTGATAATCGAAACTGCACACTCGCGCTTTCCTGTCACCGAGACTGACAAGAATAACGTGATCGGCGTCCTGCTGGCAAAGGATTTGCTGCGCTATTATGCTGGAGAAGAGGAGTTTAATGTGCGCGAAATGCTACGGCCAGCGGTATTTATTCCTGAATCCAAACGGCTCAATGTATTACTAAAGGATTTTCGCAGCAACCGTAATCATATAGCCATTGTAGTGGATGAATACGGCGGCGTGGCTGGGCTTGTGACCATCGAAGACGTACTGGAGCAAATCGTCGGCGAGATTGAGGATGAACACGATTTCGATGAAGCTGAAGACAACATCGTACGGGATCCGAGCGGTCATTTCCGGGTCAAGGCTGTTACCGAAATTGCGAATTTCAACGAAAGGCTTGGAGCGGAATTAAGTGATGCGGATTACGACACCATCGGTGGCCTGGTTTTGAACAAGTTCGGTCGGCTACCCAAACGGGGCGAGTCCGTGGTCGTCGGTACTTTCAAATTCATCGTGCTGCGCGCGGACAGCCGTAGGTTATATACGCTCTGGGTTGAAACAAACAGGGACGACGCCTCAACAGTAACGACTCTGGAAGCAGATTGAGAGATAGGTCAATGCAAGATTCGAGCACCATCGATAGTAGCGACATTCGTTCTTTTGTGGAACAGCATTCCGTATCTTTCAGAAACTTACCGGACTGATGAGGCAGCGTTATAACATGAGACCGTGAACGACGCGAACTGTAACGAGCACGCAGACCGCCAGGCACCGCTCGAACCGCCCGTGGTAGAGGTAATAATCGAAGTTTCGCGCGGCAGCTTTCTCAAGCGTGGATCAACAGGTAGCATCGATTTTGTCTCACCTCTGCCATGCCCGTTCAACTACGGCTCCGTGCCAAGTTACCTTGGCCTTGAAGGAGATCTATTGGACGCGCTGGTACTTGGTCCGCGCCTGCCGTTAGGTACGCGGATACAGGTCAAGGCTTGGGGAGCCGTGACATTGACAGATCGTGGCATGATGGATGACAAGCTTATTTGCGGAGACCATTCTCCAGATGCGGCGCAACGTCACAAGATACTGCAATTTTTCCATTTCTACGCGAAGTGCAAAGGGCTGCTAAATATATGGCGAGGCCGGCCAGGGCGCAACGCATGCGAGGGCTGGTGCGAAGCGATTCAGGCACTTGCCCGCGCACGGCCGAGAGATGAAAGTTGGCGAGGACCGCCGCTGGACTTCTGAACGCACATCATTCCCTCGGTGAGCAAGTCACCAGGCATTACAATCGGGGAAATCAAATGAACAGATTTTTTGCCAAGCCCGGCCAAGCATGGCAGAATTGCGCCCCCTGTCAATTATGCTGAAGCAGCACTTCCCTGCCATGCCTCTCCTCACCCTTGAAAAAATCTGTCTCGCCTTTGGACATCATACTCTGCTTAATCAGATTAATTTGCAGCTTGATTCCGGCGAGCGCATTGGCCTGATCGGCAGAAATGGCGGCGGCAAGTCGAGCCTGCTGCGCATTCTCGCTGACGAAAGCAAACCGGACGATGGCAAAATCTGGCGCGCACCTGGATTGAAACTGGCTTATGTGCCGCAAGAACCTGAACTGGATGCCGCCCTCACAGTATTTCAGGAAGTGTCCAAAGGGCTGGGTACGGTTAGTCAAGTGCTGCTCGATTATCATGAAACTTCTCATCTCTTAAGTGAAGGCGCTGGAGACACTGAAAAACTCCTTTCTCGCCTGCAGGATGTGCAAGCCGAGTTGGAAGCCCAGGATGGATGGCGCATCCAGGGAAGAGTGGAAACTGCCATTGACAAACTTAACCTCCCCACAGATACCTTAATCGGACATCTTTCGGGAGGATTAAAAAAAAGAGTCGCGCTGGCTCGTGCGCTAGTGGTATCCCCTGACGTGCTGCTACTGGATGAACCGACGAATCACCTTGATTTTTCCTCTATCGAATGGCTGGAAACACTACTTGAGGATTTTTCCGGAAGCGTGTTGTTCGTCACTCATGACCGCCGCTTTCTAAACAATGTGGCAACACGAATTATCGAACTCGATCGGGGTAATTTAACAACTTTTCCGAGTAATTTCGCTGAGTATCAGCGAAAGAAAATAGAAATGCTCGAAGTTGAGGCACTGCACAATCAGAAGTTCGATAAGGTGCTGGCGCAGGAAGAGATTTGGATACGCAAAGGAATACAGGCACGACGTACCCGTAATGAAGGGAGGGTAAGACAATTGGAAGCGTTGCGGCTGGAGCGGACCGCGCGGCGTGAACGAATAGGGAAAGTTAATCTCAGTGTAGATGAGGGCGCAAGATCCGGGCGGATGGTGGCTGAGTTGGAGCACGTCAGCAAAAGATACGGCAACAAAACCATCATCGAAGATTTTTCCTGCCGTATCATGCGCGGCGACCGCGTCGGATTGTTGGGACCTAATGGTGCAGGGAAATCAACGCTGCTAAAGCTGATACTGGGTGAATTACAGCCTGATACCGGCAATGTGCGACAAGGGACCAAACTTGCAGTAGCTTATTTTGACCAGATGCGTGAGCAATTAAATGAAGAAGCAACACTGATGGAGACTATCAGCCAAGGCTCCGATTTTATCGACATCGGTGGAGTGAGGAAGCATGTCATCAGTTATTTGGAAGATTTTTTATTTGCGCCCGAGCGGACACGCTCGCCGGTAAAATCGCTCTCTGGCGGTGAGCGCAACCGGCTGTTGCTTGCACGCTTGTTCACTCGTCCCGCTAACGTACTGGTTCTGGATGAGCCGACCAACGATCTGGATATTGAAACTCTGGAACTGCTCGAAGCACTGCTGCAAAACTATTCCGGCACACTATTCCTGGTGAGCCATGACCGGGAATTTCTTGACAACGTAGTAACCCAGGTTATCGCCTTTGAAGGGGATGGAATACTGCGGGAATACGTTGGAGGGTATGAAGACTGGGTACGAGCGCAGAGTTTTTTAAAAACATCGGCACAGCCACAGGCAGCGAAGCCACAGCCTCCGGGTTTGTTGAATAAGATGTCTGTATCGGGCACTCCCGTCAAGTTGGACTACAATGAAGCGCGCGAACTTGCCGAATTGCCGGCGAAGATAGAAATTCTAGAGCAGGAACAGGGCGATATCGCGCGCAAATTATGTTCTTCGACTATCTATAGCGATTGCCCGGACGAAGCTAGAACACTGCAAGGACGCTTTGCTATTCTCGAACAGGAACTCATGAAATATCTCACGCGCTGGGAGGAGCTGGAAGCAAAGCGTTCAATGGGGGGACAGAAGATATAACGATAAGTTCCCATATGTCCTGCTACTTTATTCGTTGACCAGAAATGGCACATCGTTTAGAGTCGCTCTTTTTGAAAAGAGGGCACTCATAATGAAACGACCAGCAATAGTGAATTTATTTGCGTGGAGTCTGCTTCTGGCATTAACCGGCACTGCACAGGCGGCTGGTGACCCGATTGCGGGGAAGCAGAAAAATGCAATGTGCGTCGGTTGTCACGGAATAGAAGGATACCGGACATCTTATCCCACGGTGTATAAAGTTCCAAGACTCGGTGGCCAGCACGCCGAGTATCTGGTCAAGGCGCTTGAGGCATATAAGACTGATGCCCGCAGCCATCCCAGCATGAAAGGTATCGCCGCTACGCTTTCCACCCAGGATATGGAAGATTTAGCCGCCTATTATGCTGCTTCCGGTGGAAAATAATTTACCCATTACGCAAGGAAAGTTTTATGAAAAATTTTATTATTGCCGCCGCGAGCGGCGCATTGCTGCTAATTTCCGGCCAGGGTATGGCAGCCGATATTGAAGCCGGTAAGAAAAAAGCGGCTGAAGTTTGTGCTGCATGCCACGGCCCGGACGGCAATAGTCCTGCGCCGGCTTTTCCAAAGCTGGCTGGACAGCATGCAAGTTATCTGCAAAAATCCCTGAACGAATATAAATCAGGTACCCGGAAGGATCCCATTATGGCCGGTATGGCTGCAGCCTTGAGCAAGGAAGATATCGAAAATGTATCGGCCTATTTTGCCAGTCAGTCCGGTCTGAAAACAAAATATTGATCAGGGAGTCTCTGAGCAAATCCTCCATGGGTGCGTTCAGCTGGCAGCCAAGCCTGGAAAAATCGGGATGACAAGGCGCGCATGAAAGCCGGTGCTTGCGCTTCCATGCTGATGGCGATACCGGTGAAAGCGTAACGCAGTCAGCTCCCGATTTCGTTGTAGCCCATGTGGAATGGTGTTTTTTTGTGGCTATGCGAGACTTGCTCAGCGGCTAGCTGCGTGGGTGGACGGTAAGCTTTTTCTGTCTATTTGCTCAGACGCCCAATAAATGGGCTCATGTTTTCATCAGGCGCAGATCATCAGCTTTTCCGCCGATCCAGGCAATCGAAATAGATCGAGGCATCAAGCGCTGATCGGCTGCGTTGCGCTTGCCAGATCATTTCCGCAAGACATTCCATGATCTGATGCATGGCATCGTGTTCGTTGCCGGTCTCCTTCAGCAGGCGTTCAAACCGTTTGAGAATTCCTGCAGGCTGGTCTATCGAGATCTGTTCCTTGATGGCGATATGCATACTCATGTGCAAGAAAGGATTGGTATCGCCCATCTCAGGCAAATAGTCCTTGTCATGGTAGCGCTCCGTGTCGTCAAGCATGGCCTGATATTCTGGATGCAGCAAAATGACCTCAAGCGCCATGTCTTCCATAGCGGAAAGCATTTCTCGCTGGCGGTATTTGCGCCAGGTATCGAAGAAGAACTGGCGCGCCTGTTCTCTTGAGGGATTAAACATCTAAAAGAAACACCAGTACTGAAAAGAGATCATCTTTCTTCAAACTTTTTTACTCAAAGATTTTTTCCTTGTACTCGCACAAATCATTAATGATGCATATAGCGCATTCGGGTCTCCTCGCCTTGCATACATAGCGACCATGTAAAATAAGCCAATGATGGGCGTCGTGGCGAAATTCCTTGGGTATGGATTTTAAAAGTTTCAATTCCACTTCCAGGACTGTTTTACCCGGTGCAATTCCGGTACGGTTCGCGACGCGAAAAATGTGCGTATCCACTGCGATAGTGGGCTCGCCAAATGCGGTGTTCAATATGACATTGGCGGTCTTGCGTCCCACACCGGGCAATTCTTCCAGCTGTTCCCGAGTTTGCGGCACTATGCTGCCATGATGTTGGATGAGCAGGCGGCAAGTAGCTAGAATATTCTTTGCTTTCGTTTTATATAATCCGATGCTTTTGATGATGTCCAGCAAGCCGGCTTCCCCTAAGGCGAGGATTTTCTCTGGCGTGTTGGCCTTGGGGAACAGTTTTCGGGTTGCCAGATTCACGCTTTTATCAGTAGCCTGAGCGGAGAGCACTACGGCTACCAGCAATTCGAATGGTGAGTTGTACTCCAGCTCGGTGGTGGGATGAGGATTCGCCGCCTTGAAGCGGGTGAAAATCTCGCGGCGTATGGTTGAATTCATGAGTCAGAGGGAAAGAAGCTCGTTATGGATCAGGGATTATTATTATTTTTTAGTTAATTGAGCCCGGCCAGCCATGGCACGTTGCAGTGCAGCCTGAATGGCTGCTTTCTTGAGTTCGCCAGATGAAGAAACGTTTACAGGTTTCATTGCTCCGTTTTTTTGTTCGTATCTTCCCTCCTGCTCCTGTTTGTCACGCTCAAGCCTCTGCAGCCTGAGCTGGTAACGCGCACGTGCGCGATTAGCAGCTTTCTTTTTTTCGTCTTCATCCACCAGCAAACCATCGATCACAGCATAGGGTTTTGTCTCGGCACTACTGACTCGTTCCCTTAGCGGAATCATGCTAATGCAATCCACCGGACATGGCGCAATACAGAGTTCGCAGCCAGTGCATTCCACGGTGATCACGGTATGTAGCTGCCTGGCTGCACCGGCTATGGCATCAACCGGACAGGCCACGATGCAAAGCGTGCAGCCGATACAAACTTGCTCGTCGATTAGCGCCACCGCCTTCGGTTTTGAGAACCCGTGCGCGGTATCTAGCGGTATCGGACTTACTCCCAGCAACTTGGCCAGTTTGCGGATACCTTGCTCGCCGCCGGGCGGGCACTGGTTGATGCCGGCGCGGCCTTCCGCAATGGCCGTTGCATAAGGTTTGCAGCCAGAGAAGCCGCATTGACGGCACTGTGTTTGCGGCAGAATGGAATCGATTTCCGCTATCAGCATATTTTCTCTCATTCTGTACCCGAGCGTGAGAAATCCGCCGCGTCCGGTGCGCATATTGCCTTTGCCACCTCGCTTACCAAGTGGGGACCACGATAAATCAGGCCGCTGTAGATCTGTACCAGGCTTGCGCCAGCATCGATTTTTTCCTTTGCATCCGCCGCGCACATGATCCCGCCTACGCCGATGATGGGCAGCGCGCCTTGCAACACGGCGTGTAAATGACGGATGACCGCAGTAGCACGTTGCGTGAGCGGGGCTCCGCTCAATCCCCCAGTTTCGCCTGCATGAGGCAGTGTTTCTACACCGGCCCGGGAAAGGGTAGTATTAGTGGCGATAACTCCATCAATTTGGTGTTTCATCAGCAGCGCCGCGACTGATTCGATTTGCTGAGGTTCCAAATCAGGCGCAATCTTTACCACTAGGGGTGTGTATTTGGCATGTTCATCGGCAAGTTCTTTTTGTTTCGATTTCAGCACATCCAGTAGATAATCCAACTCCTCGGCATTTTGCAATTGGCGAAGATGAGGCGTATTGGGCGAGGAAATGTTGACGACAACGTAACCGGCATAGCGATAAACCTTGTGCAAGCAAGTCAGGTAATCACCAGCGGATTTTTCCACCGGTGTATCAAAATTCTTGCCAATATTGATACCTAATATGCCATGGTAATTCGTATGCCTGATATTGGCCACTAGTTTGTCGACACCGTGATTATTGAAACCCAGACGGTTGATAACGGCGTTTGCTTCAGGGATACGAAATAGACGCGGCCGGGAGTTTCCCGGCTGGGGGCGGGGTGTGACTGTACCGATTTCGATAAAACCGAAACCCAGCGCAGCAAGTGCCTCAATGTGCTCACCATTTTTATCCATTCCAGCCGCCAAACCGACAGGGTTGGGAAAATCAAGACCCATGGCACTGCGGGACTGACAGGTTATCGGACCACCGGTAAGCAGGCCAAACCGGTGAGCGTTCTCGAGCACATTGAACGTAACACGATGAGCCGTTTCGGGGTCGAGACTAAATAACAACGGGCGAAGTAAAGAATAAAGCATAATTCGATTTTAACCCGGAAAATGTAACCAGTCTGTTAAACGATTGTCTTAACCAGCAACATGGAAACAATCGTATATACGAAGAGATCGAGGAACTGAACCTGGTAGCCTCCCTCATGCTGGCTGTTTTTTGTTATAAATGAAATTTATTAATGTAACTACAGCTGATTCGTTATTATCGATATTGATCGTGAACAGAGGTATTCATGAAGCTGGCTAGTTTTTCTCTTATTTTGATTCTCATGACATTTGGCACGCAGACCCATGCCATTACCGAATGGGATACACTCAATGAGGAAGTGGAATCACTTTATCAGCAGGGAGACTATAGCCGTGCAACCACAGTGGCGAAGAAGGCACTGCAAACAGCCGAACAAACCTTGGACCCGAATCACCCTGATGTGGCCACGAGTTTGAACAGCCTTGCGTTGTTGCATAACGCACAAGGTCAATATACACAGGCCGAGCCGCTTCTCAAACGTGCGCTGGCGATATTTGAACAATCGGTTGGCGCGGAACGTCCCGAAATGGCCGCGAGCCTGAACAATCTTGCGACGCTGTACAGAAACCAGGGGCAATATGCGCAGGCCGGGCCGCTCTATAAACGTGCGCTGGCAATCGATGAAAAGGCCTTTGGCCCGAATCATCCCAATGTGGCCATAAGCCTGAATAACCTGGCCCAGCTATATCAAGCCCAGGAACAGTATGCGGAGGCCGAACCACTTCTCAAACGCGCATTGACGATATTAGAGAGCACTCGCGGCCCAGACCATCCTGATGTGGCCATAAGCCTGAACAATCTTGCGCTACTGTATAGCGCCCAGAACCAGTATGCGCAGGCCGAGCCACTTTATAAGCGTGTATTTGCAATTTCGAAAAAGGCGCTAGGGCCGGATCATCCCAATGTGGCGTTGAGTCTGAACAACCTGGCAGGACTGTATAAAGACCAGGGAAAGTTCCCAAATGCTGAACCGCTTTTCAGGCGCGCGCTGGCGATTTCAGAGAAAGCTCTTGGTCCGGATCATCCCAACGTAGCGACAGGCCTCGAAAATTTGGCGCAGCTATATCGGGATATCGGCTATGAAAACAAGGCAAGGTCTCTGGAGAAACGCGCAGCAACAATACGGGCCATAAAGCGATAAAACTCGGCGTTTTACTGGATGGGATACCCCAAGGAGGCGAGGACGCGGATGGTTGATCTCTTTCGCTGCGAGTCTGACAAAGCAGATCATCCGCAAAACACAATCGCACGCAGGATTGCGGTGAAATTGAGCCCTCGTTGCTTCGTACTCCTTGAAATCGCCATTAATGTAGAAAGCAAACTGACGGTCGGCATCACGCATTTTGATCACCCTGATTTCGACAGCTCAGTCAGCTAAGCGTGTCGCGGAGTGCTTGCTGGGAGGCCACCTGAACATTAACGACAGGTGCTACGCGTACTCCCCATCCTGCACATTGCTCAGCGGCTCCCATCGGCCGTCAGTTAAACCTTGCAATGGCCTGAAGTTCGCTTTGTACGTCATTTTTCGGCTTTCCTTGATCCAGTAGCCAAGATAAAGATAAGGTAGCCCTAATGCAAGGCACTGTTGCACTTGCCACAGAATATTGTAGGTGCCGAAGCTCGTGCCCGGCACATCGGGATCGTAAAAGGTATATACAGATGAAATACCGTCGGGCAGTTTATCAATAATGCTGATCATGCGCAGTTGCCCATCTTCGTGAAACTCAACCAGTCGTGAATTGACGTTACTAGGCAGCAGAAAATGGCGGTATTGCTCGCGGCTGTCGCGATCCATGCCGCCACCGCTATGTCGCTGCGCCTGGTAACGTAGATAAAGCGCATAGTGATCGGGGTGATAATACAGATCGTGCTGGGTTGCAACCAGGTGTTGATGCTGCCTCCAGGAACGGCGTTGGGCGCGCCTGAGAATCAATTCGTCAACTACGATTCGCACTGGCACGCAGGCTCGGCAATTATCGCAGTAAGGACGATAGGTAAAGGCCCCGCTACGGCGAAAACCAGCTTGTACCAGCCCGCCATAGACGTTTGTGTCGATCAGGTGGCTGGGTGTTGCAACCTGAGACCGTGCCAATTTTTCCGGCAGGTAGCTGCACGAGTAAGATGCGGTCGTGTAGAACTGCAACAACGATGAAGGCAGATCATTCAATTGACTCATGATCGAAACACCATTTTTCAACTCGCTCGGGATAGTTTACCAATTCTTTTAATTTTTGACTAAATTCCTTACGAGGAATTTCGCGCCCGCCGAGAGAAGCGAGGTGAGCGGTTTTCATTTGGCAGTCAATCATGTGGAAACCCCAGCGATCCAGTTGTTTTACCAAGTGCACAAATGCGATTTTGGAAGCATCCGGGACATGAGAAAACATCGATTCCCCGAAAAACATTTTTCCCTGGGCAACACCGTACAGCCCTCCCGCTAATTCGCCGTCTACCCAAGTTTCGACGGAATGGGCCAGCTTCATCTCATGCAGCGTAGCATAGGCCAAGATCATTTCTGCGTGGATCCATGTGCCGGCGCGATCCTTGCGCGGCTTGGCGCACGCCTGCATGACCTGACTGAAAGCGCTATCAACGCGAATTTCGTAGTTACCTTTCTTCAGAGTTTTTCTTAGCGATCGGGAAATTTTTAGCTCCCCGGGAAACAACACCATGCGCGGATCGGGGCTCCACCATAGGACGGGTTCATCCTCGTTGAACCAGGGGAAAATGCCGTGGCGATAAGCCTCAATCAGGCGCTGCGGCGAGAGATCACCGCCAACGGCCAGCAGGCCGTTAGGCTGGGTAAGTGCGGTATTTAACGAGGGGAAAGGAGACTCAGGAGTAAGCCAGGGAATCATGCGAGATGGAATGAGTAATATAAATTGTCATCGCAAATCTTCACTTCTCGCCATTATCTCAATTAAGCGTCCTAACCTAAATCCGGCGGCTGACCGCTCATTTTTCAGTTTAGCGCTATGATTGACAAAGACTTTTGTCCACTTGATCTTCACTTTTATGATGAATTCGCTACCAATTGCCGGATTTATTTCGGTTTATAACGTGTTACATCTGGCACATCTGCCAATTCAAACCCCGCGCGACGTAGCCGGCACGAGTCGCACACGCCACAAGCCCGTCCTACTTCATCCGCCTGATAGCAAGACACTGTCAAGCTGTAATCCACGTCCAGCGAAATTCCCCGCCGGATAATTTCCGCCTTCGACAAGTTGATAAGCGGCGTATGAATGTTCAGCCGGGCGCCTTCAATTGCGGCTTTAATGGCCAGATTCGCCATCCCCTCAAATGCCGCGATATATTCGGGCCGGCAATCGGGATATCCGGAATAGTCCACCACATTTACGCCAATAAAAATATCATGGCTTTCAAGTACCTCAGCCCAAGCCAGCGCAAGTGATAACATGATGGTATTACGGGCTGGTACATAGGTAACAGGGACGCCTGCTTTATTTTCTTCGGTTGGTACAGCAATGAATTTATTAGTGAGCGCCGATCCACCAAACATGGTCAAATCAACTTTAATGGTCTTATGCTCACGAGCGCCGAGGGATTGCGCCAGCTTTTCCGCTGCTACCAGTTCCGATCCGTGACGTTGCCCATAATCTACGCTTAAAGCGTAGCACTCGTATCGGCTATTTCGGGCGATAGCGAGCGTGGTGACGGAGTCTAATCCACCTGATAAGAGCACCACAGCCTTAATCATAGGCGTATTTTCAAGAATCCGGATTTCGTCTCAATACAGCGTTAAGCACAAAAGGTCACCCGCATTCCAGCCTGTTTTTTCATCGCCCCCGCCCTTCACCCCACAACAGCTTGTGCAGCTGGATCTGCACCCGCACCGGCAGACGATCACGTAGCACCCATGCAGTGAGCGTCGCGGGATCAAGCTTATCATAAACCGGCGAAAGTAAAATCGGGCAAACAAGATCCAGTTGACGCTCACGCATTGCTTCAACCGCCCACTGATAATCTGCTTCATCGCACAGTACAAACTTCAACTCATCGTGTTGTGTAAGATGAATGAGATTGGACCAGCGATTTTTTCCCGCCTCGCCGGAAGCCGGGGTTTTGATATCCAGAATCCTGGAAACGCGCGCATCCACCCTGGATACATCCAGCGCGCCGCTGGTTTCGAGCGACACCGAATAGCCAGCGTCACACAATAGCCTGAGCAATGCCAGGCATTCTTTTTGAGCTAGGGGCTCGCCGCCGGTGACAGTGACATAGCGAGGCGAATAATTGGCAACTTCCGCCAGGATGACGGAAATTGACAGACTTTTCCCACCGTAGAAGGCATATTCGGTGTCGCAATAACCGCAACGCAGGGGACAGCCGGTAAGGCGCACAAATACCGTAGGCAACCCTACGCGACTGGTTTCCCCCTGCAGAGAAAAGAAGATTTCACTTATGCGTAAATTTATCGCTTCAGAAGGTTGCGTGATTTTATGCCGCAACGGAAAGGGGGTATGAACCATATTTAAAACAGATGCGTCATCACCATAAAAAGCGGCAATTAACTGCTACTTTTTATTGAGCAGTGCCAGTCGCCGCTTGGCTTTTTCTGCCGCTTCGCTGCCTGGATATTTGGCTATAAGACTTTCCAGGGTTTTTTTGGCAGCTGTTGTTTTACTCATTTCCTGCTGGCTAGTAGCAATGTTGAGCATTGCATCGGGAGCCTTGCCACTATCAGGGAAAGCATTGATCAGTTTTTCCTGTGTGCTGATGGCGTTCTTGAAATCACGTATCGCGTAATAAGAATTACCAACCCAGTAGTGGGCACTCGGTACGAAACTGGACCCCGGATAGTTCTTGAGAAACTTCTTGAACTGGGAAATTGCATCTTGATACTTGGCGGTCTTGAATAAATTATAGGCCACCTCGTAGTCACGGCTCTCCGCAGTTTCCGCTGGTACGGCACTCGTAGCGGGTGAAACCACAGCAGCCGCGACCGGCGCTTCATCTGGTGCGGCGGTAGTTTGGGAGACAGAAGGTTTGGAAGCGGTGGATTCGTCAGGCTGTTCGATCCGCCTTAGCCGACTATCCAGATCAATGTAAAAATCCTTTTGCCGCTTCTGTGTCAACTCATTCTCATTGACGAGTACTTCGATCTGACCCTGTAATTTATTCAGGTCGAACCTGAGTGATTCGATTTGATTATGGAGTTCCAGCAGCGGCTGATTGTTGAGCACCTCTTCCATTTTGAAGATTCGCGCTTCCAGCGTCTGCCCTTGATTGCGCAAATCTCCAATTGATACCTGCTGTGCAGCGATCTGCTTGCGCGCCTCCTCGTCGTCGAACAATCCGGCGTAACTCGAACTACAGCCGATCAGGAGCAATAACCAAAAAGCGCGCAACAGCACGGTCACTCGCCCTGATAGCGGATATCCGTACGGCGGTTCTCGGCCCACGAAGCCTCATCATGACCCAGCCCACGCGGTTTCTCTTCGCCCAGGCTGACAGATTCGATCTGGGATTCCCTGGCACCGGATAATGTCATAGCGTTTCTAACAGCGTCAGCACGGCGCTGACCCAGCGCAAGATTGTATTCACGACTGCCGCGCTCGTCGGCGTTACCCTGGAGCAACACTCTGGCGTTGCCGTTGTCGCGCAGATACTGGGCGTGAGCCTGCACCAGAGATCTATATTCATCCTTCACCACGTAGCTATCGAAATCAAAATAAACGCTGCGTTTAGAGAGAACACTGTTCGGATCGGTAAGCGGATTAAGGTTAGGAACAGCTCCAGTAGTTGGAGAACCTTCCGTCGACCTCGAGGAGGAGCCTATGGACTTGTCCTCCACCTCGGCAGTTGGTTGCGTGCTCTTGCTAGCGCATGCCGACAACAAACTGATCAATAACACGGCAAATATCTTTTTCATGTTTATTCCTTTCAAGTTAAAGTTAACTAAAATATGGGGGTCAAAATTATTGCAATCTTGGCAACGGCCCCCATGCCGGCTCCCTCACATCACCTGCTTGCGTTGAAAGTTGTTGTCTTGTCTTGCCATCGCTTGACACTGCGGATAATATACCACGCCCCCTCACCTCGGTTGCATATAAGATAATCCTTCCGTTGGGAGCAAAACTGGGGGATTCATCGAATTTCGAATCGGTAAGCAATTGCACCTGGCGGGTAGCCAGATCCTGTATCGCGACATTGAATCGGTCGCCATTGCGATGGATGAAGGTAAAGCTTTTTCCGTCCTGACTATAATGAGGACTGACATTGTAACTGCCCTCGAAGGTCAGGCGCTCCGCTGTTCCGGATGCACGCCCTGTTATCTGCATGCGATAGATCTGCGGACTGCCGCCCCGATCAGAAGTAAAAATGATCGACTGGCCATCGGGCGAAAAACTTGGCTCGGTATCGATTCCGGAACTTTGACTGAGCCTCTGCAAGCCGCCTCCGTCAACATTTATTAAAAAGATCTGGGAACCTCCCATCAAAGACAGGACCACGGCCAGCCTCTTTCCATCTGGTGACCAGGCCGGGGCGCTGTTACTGCCCTTGAAATTAGCTACTGCCTTGCGCGTCCGCGTAGCAAGCGTCTGCACATAGACTACCGGTTTCTTGTTCTCGAAGGATACGTAGGCTAACTGCTTGCCGTCCGGCGACCATGCGGGGGAGATAATCGGCTCTGTGTATTCGATCACCGGCTGGGCATTAAAACCGTCAGCATCCGCAACCTGCAGCGCATACCTTTTGCCCTCTTTCACCACATAGGCGATACGAGTACTGAACACGCCTATATCACCGGTCAGCTTTTCATAAATGATATCGGCTATTCGATGGGCAGCAGCACGCAATTGTCCCGTAGGAACAGTCTCGGTATAGGCGGCCAACTGCACCTGTTTTGCAACGTCCAGCAGACGAACACGCAATGCGACTTGCCCACCAGGCAGGAGTGTAGTAGTGCCGATAACCAGCGCACCGGCACCACGATTGATCCATTCTGAATAAACGACTTCTATGGGCTCATGGGGCGCAAGACCACCCGGCTCAATCATTCTGAACAAACCACTGCGCTGCAAATCCGCCGCCACGACCTGCGTGATGCTTTGATTGAGCTTTTCTTCAGCGGCGAAGGGAACAATAGCGATGGGAATCTGTGTTGCGCCGCCACCGAAGATTTCGATATCCAGGGCGGCATGGAGCGGCGCGCTTATCAACCACAGGAACAAGACAACGGCAAATGGGGGGAATTCAGGCAAGCGAATCTGCATAGAAATTACCCTCTGGGGAATACGCAACGATGTTGTGAATTATAGCAGTCATTCGCGGTAATGTACCTTGAGGTTTAAATTGCGGAATTTCGGAAACAACGCGGGTTCGGGTGGCAGCGGAAGCGGTTTGGATAAGAAAATAGCACGCTCCACGGCGCTATCGAAAGCGGCAAAACCGCTACTTTTACGCAACTTCACATCAAGAATGTCGCCCCCCGGAAGCAGTGTGACGTCAAATTCCGCGACTGGATTGCCGGGCAGATCGGGAGGCATAACAATGTGGCCTTTGATTTTAGCCAGGATTCGGGCCTTATATTCATCTATCTCGTTCACCACGCGGGACTGAGCCGCTGCTTGTGCCCGCGCCTTGTTATTCGCTTCCTGCTGCTCCCGCTGAAGCTGCGCGATTTCTGTAGCCACCCTTGCTTGCTGATCTTTCAGTTCTTTCTCTTTTTTTGCTTTCAGTTCTTTTTCTTTCAGCTCCTTTTGATCTTTCTGTACCGGCTGCTTCTTTTCCACGGGTTTAGGTTTCTCAATCTTTTCCTTGAGTGCAATATCAGGTTTGGGCGGAGATGGCGGCGTTTGTGGCTCGGGTGGCAGCGGCCTTGCTTCGGGAGGCGGCTCGATCGGCTTGGGCGCCGGGGGTGCGAGCTTTTCTGGCTGAACCGGCTGAGGCAGGCTGCTCCACAGGTCCACCACCATACCTTCCGGCGGATATGTTTTCCAGCTAAGGCCGAAAATCATAAAAGCAAAAAAAATTAAATGCACCAGTACTGCCAGCAATCCTGCCGGCAACAATCCTGGTTCAACGTGCGAGGAATCCCGCAATGCCATTGCGCTCATCGCCGACTCATATGAGGGCCCCGTTGCTCACTTCGGTATGGCCAGCAGCCCCACCTTCTTCACCTGCTGCCGTTGCAGGATATCCATCACATTTATTACTTCTTCGTAACGCACACTTTTGTCGCCAGCGATTACTACTGGCTGCTCGGTATTTTGTGCCTGCTTCTGTTTGATTGCTTCCACCAGTTCGGTGCGGCTGATTTTTTGTTCGCCGCCCGGCTTGGCGCGGTCGTGCAATCTCAGACTGCCATCGGCCTTGATGATCACTTCCAGTGGCGCAACCGGGGGCGCCAGGGATTTACCAATCTGCGGCAATTCAATCTGACCGGGGCTGATGAGCGGTGCCGTAATCATGAATATCACCAGCAATACCAGCATTACGTCAATGTATGGCACGACGTTTATCTCGTTCATCAGACGGCGTTTGGCGCGGCGCTCAGTCACGATACTGTCCCATGAAAATCACCTTATCCGGTTGCTTGCCGCTGCAATACATTGGACAACTCTTCCATGAAGCTTTCAAAACGGGTTGCCAGCCGGTCTATGTTGTTAGCATAACGATTATAGGCAATAACCGCGGGGATCGCAGCGAATAATCCCATCGCCGTCGCTATCAACGCCTCCGCAATGCCCGGTGCGACATGGGCAATTGTGGCCTGAGTGACGTTGGACAATCCCCGGAAGGAATTCATGATTCCCCAGACGGTGCCGAACAGGCCGACGTATGGACTTACCGACCCCACCGTCGCCAGAAAGGAAAGATGTGATTCGAGACTGTCCATTTCACGCTGGTAGGTGGCCCGCATGGCCCGGCGTGTGCCATCCATCACAGTGCTGATGTCCATCCCCGGCTGGCGCTTGTGTTTGATGAACTCGCGGAATCCCGCCTCAAAAATCCGCTCCATGCTTCCCGCCGTATGACGCGCGCTGGCGGCACTTTGAAAGAGCGCATTGAGATCGGGTCCTTTCCAGAAAACATTCTCGAATTCATCGCTCTGCTTCATCGCCTGCCGGATAACGAATAGCTTGCGAAAAATAAACCACCACGACAAAAAGGAAGTCACCAACAACAGCGCCATTACCAGTTGCACAGGCAAACTGGCGCTCCCGATGAGAGTAAAAAGAGACATATCCTGAGTAACTGTTGCGCTCATGAGAGTTTTCCAAGTTTATGACGTAGCGGCGCCGGCACGCTTATGGGCTTGAGACTGTCAGCACCCACACATACCGCATGGACATTGGCGCCGGCCAAAGTGACTCCGCCACGCAGCACATGCTGGGAGAGTGTTATACGGCTTCTGCCGATTTCCGTTGCCTCTACGGTTACATGCAGCATATCGTCCAGCAACGCCGGTTTGAAGTATTCGATACTAAGCGAACGTATCATGAAAATTACCTTGTGAACCTGAATCAATGAATGAATATCAAATCCCAACTCCCGCAACCATTCGTAGCGGGCGCGCTCCATGAAATCAAGATAAGTCGAATGATAAACTACTCCGCCTGCATCGGTATCCTGATAATAGATCCGGACCGGCAGAGTAAAATTTGAGCGAGAGGTCGAATTAGACATCTATATTTGATATTCGTAATTTTCTTTGCCGGTACAAATGCCAGCTAAAAAAATAGGAGCAAACGAAACGACAAACCATGCAAATTAAATAATATCTGCAGCCAAGCCAGCGTTCTGATTTCACACTGCGCAATTCAATTATCTCGACTCCATTATCTCATTCCACATCTCATATCCATATCGACCGGCAATACGGAATATTGGGGGCAATCCCCTGCAAGCTTTATTTTTCACTGATTCTCATCCCACAACTCGCCGCTCAACCCATTCTTGGGCAGCGCCATGCCGAAATGCTGATAAGCGATGACCGTGGCCATACGGCCACGCGGGGTGCGTTTCATGTAGCCCTGCTGGATCAGATAGGGTTCCAGCACATCTTCGATGGTGCCACGTTCTTCGCTGATGGCAGCGGCGAGATTATCCACACCCACCGGACCCCCGCCGAATTTTTCCATCACTGCCAGCAGCAACTTTCTATCCATCACGTCGAGGCCAAGAAGATCGACATCCAGCATTATCAATGCCGCATCCGCTACAGGGCGGGTAATGTGACCGTCGGCTTTGACTTCAGCGAAATCACGCACCCGTCGCAGCAGGCGATTGGCTATACGTGGCGTACCGCGCGAACGGCGTGCGATTTCTATCGCTCCATCAGGGGAGATTTCCACGTTCAGCAACCCCGCCGAGCGCGTCACAATTTTGGTCAGCTCTTCTACCGAATAAAACTCAAGGCGCGAAATGATACCAAAGCGATCACGCAACGGGTTGGTCAGCATCCCCGCGCGAGTGGTGGCGCCGACAAGGGTAAACGGCGGCAAATCGAGCTTGACTGACCGCGCCGCAGGGCCTTCACCGATCATGATATCAAGCTGATAATCCTCCAGCGCAGGGTAGAGAATCTCTTCCACCACCGGTGAAAGGCGATGAATTTCGTCAATAAACAGCACGTCGTTGGGTTCGAGGTTGGTCAACAGCGCTGCCAGATCGCCTGGACGCTCCAGCACCGGGCCGGAAGTATGACGCAGACTCACACCCATCTCTCTCGCAATAATATGAGCAAGTGTGGTCTTGCCCAAACCCGGCGGGCCGAACAGCAGCACATGATCGAGCGCTTCCCCGCGCCGTCGCGCCGCTTCGATGAATATCTGCAACTGTCCGCGAATTTTTTCCTGGCCGACGTATTCGTCCAGGTGCTTGGGGCGTAGTGCCCGCTCCAGATCTTCTTCCTGAAGAGAAACGGGCGCAGAAGTGATTAATCGATCAGTTTCAATCATTCAAATAATGCAGCCACTCCGGCGTAACGGGATACTGCAGGTAAATTCATAAGATGCGAGTTTAGCCTCGAGGCTACTTTACGTTACTTTTCTTTCGACAGAAGCTTCAGCGCCTGCCGTATGCCGTCGGATACAGCAACATCCGCAGGTAGCTGTTTGATCGCCCAACTCGCTTCCCGGTCATTATAACCCAGAGACAACAGCGCATTGAGTACGTCGCTACCACCCCTTAAGGAGGAGGGCATCGCTCCCGCTGCATCTTTTTCGCCCGCCATGCCGGCATCGAGTTTGTCACGCAATTCCAGAAGTAAACGTTCGGCAGTTTTTTTACCGATGCCGGGAATTCTGATCAACCGTCCGCTATCCTGAGCCATCACCGCTCGATGCAGGTCGGCTACGCTCAGGCCAGACAGCAAGGCCAGCGCGGTTCTTGCGCCAACGCCGGAGATCTTTACTAGCTGCCGAAAGGCCTGCCGCTCTGCCTCAGTGGCGAATCCGAAAAGCAGATGCACGTCCTCGCGCACCACAAGATGCGTGTGAAGTGTGATTTGCGCGCCGATGGCAGGCAAATGATAAAATGTACTCATTGGCACGTCGATTTCATAACCCACGCCCTGCACGTCAACCAGCACCAATGGTGGAAGTTTTTCCAGCAGGAATCCCGTTATTCTGCCGATCATCCTAAATCCGGCAGTTGTAGCAAACTCACCATAATGGTAACGGTCAGATGGCCCAAAACGTCTTTGCAGATCATAGCCCCGGGCTTGAAAAATGAGCGCCCAGCTGCCAGATTCAGGATCATACCAGCCGTCCCCGTTTCATGCGGTAGCCCGCTGTCGAGATTCCGCCCAGCCCCAGTCCGCCGTGGGCATGGCATATAGCGCACGCAAGGGCATCCGCCGCATCCGCGCCGGGACTGCCATCAAGCTGTAACAGCCGCTTCACCATTTCCTGTACCTGTTCTTTTTTGGCATGACCTTGGCCAACCACCGCCTGCTTGATTTGCAGTGCAGTATATTCGGCGACGATGAGATTGTTCAGCACCGCAGCGCAAATCGCCGCGCCGCGGGCCTGCCCGAGCATCAGCGTGGATTTCGGATTGACATTGACAAACACTTGTTCCACCGCGACTTGTTCAGGACGGTGTTGTGCAATGACTTCATTGAGATGATCCATGATGCACTTCAGGCGCATCGGTAGCTCGTCATCCGGTGTTTTGATGCAACCACTGCTGACGTACGCCAACTTGCTGCCAGTTTTATCGATAATCCCGAAACCTGTAATGCGCAAGCCGGGGTCTATGCCAAGGATACGGATTTTTTTACCTGTTGATAAAAACGGCTCTAAAAATTTAAAATTTCCACGCAGTTCGTGTCCGCGCTAAATTAAGACCAGGTTGACACACGAGGCGCGAGCAGAAAAACAGAATTCGGATTTTTCGGGAAAACCGAGCCTATTCGCCAATTAATGCCGTTGTATAGACCTCTTGCACATCGTCAATATTTTCCAGCGCATCCAGCAGTTTTTGCATTTTCACCGCATCATCGCCATTCAATACAATGTCACTGGCAGGCTTCATTATCACTTCGGCGAGCTCCGCCTTGAAACCTGCTTTCTCCAGTGCTGTCTTGATCTCGGCAAATTCATATGGCGCGGTAATGACTTCAATGCTGCCGTCATCGTTGCTGATTATATCCTCCGCACCCGCTTCCAGAGCCGCTTCCATCAGCTTATCTTCATCGGTGCCGGGAGGAAAAAGCAATTGCCCACAATGCTTGAACAGGAATGCGACCGAGCCATCGGTGCCTAGACTGCCGTTATACTTGGTGAAGGCGTGGCGCACATCCGCAACAGTGCGCACGCGATTGTCAGTCATGCAATCGACCAATACGGCTGCGCCGGCAATACCATAACCTTCGTAACGTATTTCTTCGTAATTCACACCCTCCAGGTCACCGCTGCCACGCTTGATGGCGCGCTCAACGTTGTCCTTGGGCATGTTTTGCTCGTAGGCTTTATCGACGGCCAGACGCAACCGGGGATTGCTGGCGAGATCGCCCCCGCCAAGTCGCGCGGCAACGGTAATTTCCTTGATGAGCCGGGTGAAAATCTTGCCGCGCTTGGCGTCCTGCGCGGCCTTTTTGTGTTTGATATTAGCCCACTTGCTGTGACCAGCCATAATACCCATGCCCTATGTTGAAGTGACGCAATGTTACCACCCTGTACTCTCAGGATAAAGCGCGGGGAGCCTTGCCTGAAACGCTGCGCTGCAAAGCAAATTGTTTTGCGGTGCTCATACTGGCCATCGGTAGGGTGTAATGTCGAGTGGCTGGGGTTTCTTCAGGATCATGTTGGATAGAAGATGCGCGCTGCCTGGCGCCATGGTCACGCCGTAACGATAGTGGCCGCTATTGACATAAAGGTTGGCGATGGCAGGATGGCTGTCAATAGCAGGGATATTATGAGGTAAACCAGGGCGCAATCCCGCCCAATGACCGGCAAGAATCTCCTCAGTCAATACAGGTACTAACGCGCTCGCCTTCGCGAACAGCGCCTTCCGCGCGCTGGAAGTAGTACGCTTGTCGAAACCGGCCTCTTCCAGCGTACTGCCGGCGAGAATGTGTCCGTCTTGCCGTGGTATCAAATAAAAATTGTCCCGTCTCTGCAGCACAATTGTGCGAAGCAAATCTGGTTGTGCTTTGAACAGCAGAATCTGACCTCGTACGGGCCAAATATCGAGCTTTAATGCATATTCACTTAGAAGCCGGCTGCTCCAGGCTCCCGCGGTAACGATATAATTGGCTGCGATGTATTCATCGCCACAGCTCGTACTGATCGATTGAACACGCCCTTGCTCAATCTTCAAGCTTGTCACCTCGGCATGCTCAATAATAGTGCCCCCAGCCAGCTCCACAGCCTTTCGGAGCGCCTGCAACAAACGGGGATTGCGCACCTGGCAGACCTCTGGCAACCAAAGTGACGCTTCGTCGCATGCAAGTATTGGTGCAATTTCGTGTGAGCGAACCCTTCTCATAGGAAAAGTTTGGCGGTTGCACCAGGCTTCGGCTGCAGCATCTTGAGCTTCCGGTGGTTCACCGGAAAAACCGTAAAGCACCAGCATCCCGCTGGCCTGGTACTCGGGGTCGATGCCTGTTTCTTTCTTTAGCGCTTCAATAAATTCCGGAAACAGCGTGTTGCTCAACCGCGTCAATTGCGTTACCGGATCGGAATAATCCCATGGCGGCAGCGGAGAAAGGATTCCCCCACCTGCCCAGGAAGCCTCCGCCCCGCAGACATTACGCTCCAGTACGGTCACTGTCGCCCCAAGCCGCAACAATACGTAAGCGCTCGAGAGCCCGGCAATTCCCCCACCTATAACAATGGCATCCCTGTTTAAAAAATGCATCCTCATCCACGAGCAAATTAAAGATACCGATTTTGCGACGAAACAGGTTAGCAGGTAATTTGCCAAAAAAGCTCTGTTTAAAGGACTTTGATATCGCCGGGGTGAGCCGGTATAATGCACGTCCTTTGGGTCGTTAGCTCAGCCGGTAGAGCAGCGGACTTTTAATCCGTTGGTCGCCAGTTCGAATCTGGCACGGCCTACCAATGAATCAATCGGTTAGTCAACCGTCAATCCCTATTTTTTCTTTAGGTTACGGTTACAAAAATAAACAATGCCGCTTAGAGTGCTGAATGCCGACTGTTGCATTATGCTCGAAGATAGATAATTTTTAACTACTTCAGACCCAGTATCTCCATTTAAGTCTAGTTGCGAAAATCACTCGACATCATCTATTTTTGGTGTGAGGGGCCTTGAGTGAGTATCTCTCGAATTTTCTTAAATAATGACTCATTTTTACGCTCCGCCTTCATAGTCTCCATCACATGGCACCGCATACCGAACATAAGCGACATTAGACTCCCATTCTCTTATGTGGGAAAACGCACGGAACTTGTTGTTGCATGATGAGAGGATTAATTATGTGGCGACCCCCTTTCCTTGATCGAACAAATGCTACGCTTGGTGGTCTCAATATTTGAGACGTAAAGTCCGTCGGCTTGCGTTAATTCGCCCTGTTTTTCTTGGGTCTAAAGGAGCAGATATTGAAAAAATCAAAATTAATAGACCTGTTCGGCTTAAGTGGCGATTCCTCAAATGACGATCAGTTGTATGATTTGCTATTTCGCCTTGAATCGGAGAGACCAGCAGCGTCCCAAGGAAACTCGAAGAATGCTCTCATGACCCCTTTCGTAACCACGGCTAATACTGGCTTTGAATTCCGACATGCTCTTTTTAATTATTCCGGTCAAACCAACACGGTCTCGGGGTTACGACGGGAGTCACGGAATCCCGGCGGCGTTCACTCTATTTTAATGGGCAAGTTGAGGAAGGCGAGGAACAAATCGGAATTCAAAAATTAGCGTAACTGACACTCGCAGGATATGACCATCCAATGTGTTAGTTAGTGATTTTACCGCATCGGCGTCAGTCTTTAATCCACCACCTAACAACCACTGGCTTGCATATATCACGAGGATACGTACAGGATGCCTGCGTCCATCTATCACGTATCCAAAAATATCATTGCCACCGATTCTCGAAGAATTTCCGCCTGCCACGTCGTTGGTGCTTAACTTCCTGCCAGAACCAGAGTGTCATTCCTTTCCTTGATGCGCATTTTCTGCGTTATTAAACGCAGTGCCGCCATGCGAATTTCCTTTTACGTCCCATGCAGTCGGATTCTTAACAGAAGCTCAGTCGAGATAAATCCAAGCTGCCCTAAGAAAATGGGAGAATACACGAAATTTCCATAATGCATTGATATACATATATATTTCAGTAAATAGACAGTCAATTCCAAAAACCGATATGTTTTCAGAATATCGGGCGGCGAAACCATCAGGCTGGGATTAGCCAGGTTTTCACGCCGCTTTTCAACGAAAAGGGAATCCTCCATTGCAATTAGAATGGTGTAACAGGTGATGAAAACTTTATGTTCTTGTAGCCGTAATCATATCAACGACGTCAAGGTTTAGTGATGCTGCAAACAAGGGCATGTTCTGTTTAAACCTTGCAGCGTGTGAATAACATAGCTGTTGGCATAAGCCTTTACCTTACCGCTCTACAAATTGTAAGACTAGACCCACTTTTCTAGTCATGATCGTTTACTGTTAACCACTCGTTCTTCCAACATCCCGAAGGAAAGACATGACAATTCGCAAATTGAGTCACATCTTTTATCTGATAACGGGGGTACTCCTTCTTCTGCTTATCATGTTTGTCACGCTTCGATTTTTCGAGCAGCGCGAGCTGAGGCATGCTCAACAGGATCGGCATGCGTCCTTTCTGATTGCTGATGAGCTACGTCAATCCTCCGACGATCTGACGCGTATGGCCCGCACCTATGTCATTACCGGCGACCCCAAATTTGAGCGCATGTATTGGCAAATCCTCGGCATCCGTAATGGCGAAACGGCACGCCCCCGCCGCTATGAACGTAGTTACTGGGATCTCGTCATCGGCGATGCCAGCTTCCTGTCTGAAAACGAGAAAATTCCGGTTGCTCTTCATGTACGATTGAAGCAGCTTGGGATCACCCCGGCAGAGCTCGCCAAGCTTGAGGAAGCCGAGGCCAAATCAAACCAGTTGGTGGAGTTGGAGCGCGTTTCTTTCAACGCAATGAAAGGACTCTTTAAGAACTCGACAGGGGAGTTCAACATCAGGGGCACCCCCGATGCCGAGTTGGCTCGTCTAACACTCCATGGAGAGGAATACCATAAGGCGAAAGCCTCCATCATGAAGTCGATAAACGAATTTTATGAGCTTCTCGACCAGCGGACCCTGCGCGCCATCACCACCGCTGAGCGCCGTACGAACCTCTATGGTTATGGAGTATTCGCCACCCTTGCTCTTCTTCTTCTATGGCTGGGTCTTTCCTACTTTATCGTGCGCAGAAAAGTCGAAAGCCTGGAAATTCTTGAGTGCTACACTCAGAACATGAACGAAGGAAGTTACAACTCACAAGTCAATATGGACGCCAAGGACGAGATCGGCCAGCTTTCTCGTACCTTGGTCGCCGTTCAAGCGGAACGCGACCGCTACAACAACGAACTGGAAGCGAGAGTAATAGCACGCACTGCTGAGCTGGAACATGCCCGATTTGAAGCGGAGCATGCCAACCAGGCAAAATCAGCGTTTCTCGCCACCATGAGCCATGAGATACGTACACCCATGAATGGGGTGATTGGCATGGTGGACGTGCTTCGCCACACTAGTCTGCATCGCAACCAGATGGAGATGGTCGACCTAGTGCGCGAATCCGCGTTCTCGCTCCTGGGGATCATCGATGACATTCTGGATTTCTCCAAGATCGAGGTGGGAAAACTACAGATTGAACATATCCCGACCAGGATAGCTGAGGTAATGGAAAATACATGCGGCATGCTGGACATATTAGCAAGCAAAAAAGACGTGGAGCTTACGCTCTTCATTGACCCGGCTATTCCCCAAAGTGTGCTGGGCGATGCCATGCGCCTCCGCCAGGTGTTGGTCAACCTTGTCACGAATGCTATCAAGTTTTCAAGCGGACAACAGCGCCAGGGAAAGGTATCTGTGCGCGCTTTGCTGGTCGGCCATCCCCAAGGGCGAATAGCAGTGGAGTTTCAGGTGGCTGATAACGGTATCGGCATTGATGAACAGACTCAGGCGCAAATATTTACCGCCTTCAGCCAGGCCGATGTATCCACCACGCGGCGATTTGGCGGTACCGGACTCGGCTTGGTTATTTCACGTAATCTGGTACAGCTAATGGAAGGAAATATCGCGGTACGAAGCAAGGTGGGAAAAGGCTCCACATTTATTGTTAATTTATCCTTCAAACCACTATCCACCGAAACCGAGGAAAGAGAAATAATTTCGGAAGTTGCGGAACTGTCGTGTTTGGTAATAGGTAGCCGGAACGGATTGGGCAGCGATCTGGCGATCTATCTTAAGCACCACGGGGCGGAGGTCAGTTGCGTAGAAGACTTGCGCGAAGCGCGGAAATGGACAGGTAGTTGCCACCCTGGTCAATGGATAGCGGTGATCGATACCGAAGGCGAGAAGAACACGCTGGATGGGCTTAGGGCCAAGCTTGGTGCCCCGCAGAGCTTGGACGTACGTTTCGTCGTTATTGAACGCGGCCAGCGTCGCTGGCCGCGTCTAAGGGATAACGGAACGGTAGAAATAGACGGAAACCTCTTGACACGTAACAACCTCATTAAAGCCGTAGCACTTGCAGCAGGACGAACACAGACGGAAATAGAAACACGTGTGGGGGCAAAAGATGTGGCAGACCATAATCCGGTTTCACGAGAAGAAGCGTTGCGGCTGAACCAGTTGATCCTGATAGCCGAAGATAACGAAACCAACCAGAAAGTAATACACCAGCAGCTTGCTTTGCTAGGATATGCGGCAGATATTGCCGACAATGGCCGCGTGGCGCTGGACCGCTGGAGAAGCGGCGATTACGCGCTGCTTCTCACTGACCTGCACATGCCCGAAATGGATGGCTACGAACTGTGCGCCGCTATTCGGCTTAGCGAAGCCGGCAAAATGCGTACTCCGATCGTCGTCTTGACGGCCAACGCGCTGAGGGGCGAGGCCGATCGTTGTTACGCTTTAGGCATGGACGGCTACCTGAGCAAACCCGTTCAACTTGTGGACTTGAAGGCGATGCTGGAAAGATGGCTGGCGCCTGCCGGCTCAAGCCCGGATCTACCTGCTATTGCAGCCAGGACCGTCGCTAAGCCCCCTGTCGCTACGAAGGTGCCCGTGGACATCAGAATTCTTGAACAGTTGGTGGGAAACGACCCGGCCGTGATAAACGAATGCTTGCGAAGCTTCCAGGCCAGCGCAGCGACGACAGCCGCGGAATTGAATGCAGCCTATCATGCTGGCAAGGCGACGCAGATCGAAGCGGCGGCACATAAGCTCAAATCATCCGCCCGCTCCGTGGGGGCCTTGGCGCTTGGGGAAATGTGCGCAGGGATGGAGGAGGCCTGCGCCACTAATCGTACCGAGGAGCTAGCCGCGTTCTTTCACCCCTTTAAGGAAGAAATGGCAGCCCTGGATGAGTACCTCGGATCATTATAAAGACAATCGATCGTGGGAACATAGGGGGAAGCAATGTTTAATGAGCTCCTCCACCCATGCTTGAACTGACTCGCGAATCTCATGTCGCTTCCGGTGAAATCACGGAATGGCCAGAAAATCTGGCTTAAACCTGCACAGGAATGACCTCCCGACTATTACATGAAGGATAAAACTGTCATGAGCAAACCCCATCAGACCACCGCAACAATCCTCGTTGCGTCGGACAACGTCACCGACGCAGCGTTGATAAAGAAGTTGCTGGAGGCGGAATTTGATAATGTCTTTGTTTCCACCACCCCGGATCGCGTAGTGGAAGAATACGAGCTTCGCCGTCCCAATGTGCTGGTGCTGGCATTCAACACACTGGAGAAGTCAGAGCGTTATTATCTCGACCTTTGTAAACTCGGCGATAAGACACGCTTGCAGGCCCATCGTACCATTATCCTATGCGACAAAAATGATATCAGCCGGGTTTACGTGCTATGCAAGATGGAGCATTTCCACGACTATGTGTTTTTCTGGCCGATGACATACGATGCACCACGGTTACTCATGTCAGTGCACCTTGCGTTACGCGAACTTACAACGCTTGGAGCCAGCCCGACAGTAGCCGAGTTCGCCACCCAGGCGCAACGCCTGGCAGAGCTGGAGACGTTTCTGCATGCACACATGGCGCAGGGATCTGAGCAGATTGAGGTTGCCAACTCCCTCATGGACCAAACCGAACAAAAAATCGGCGCGGCTCTGGATGGCTTGTCCAAGCGGCTTGCTCAGGGGTCACGGCCTTCAAGCAAAATAATGGAATTGGAGATTGCCCGCTTTAAGCGAGAGGAAATCGAACCACGATTCCGGGCGGTTGCTGAATTCGCCCAGCCGTTCAAGATGTGGATGAATGGATTCAGCCAGAAGTGTGTCCCTCACATTGAAACAGCCCGTGCGCTCCATGCAATGGCCGACCGTGTATATCCTACGGTGCTAATAGTGGATGACGATGATTTCCAGCGAACGATAGTAGGGAAGACCCTGGAAGCGAAAAACTATCGCCTTTTGTTCGCTGATGGAGGGCTCCAGGCGCTTGAAATTTTGCACGATCAGCACCCCGACCTTATCCTCATGGACATCATGATGCCGGATATGGATGGCATCGAAACTACACGGCGTCTGAAAGCTATGCCTCAGTTTGCAAATGTGCCGGTGGTAATGATGACCGGAAAGAGCGCAGGCAATATTGTGATCGAAAGCCTTCAGGCTGGTGCAACCGATTTTGTAGTGAAACCGATAGACCGCGAGACCTTAATTGGCAAGGTGGCGGACATCTTGCGTACAATAACTACCAACAGGGCGCTAGCCCGGAAAAAATGGGACGACATTTAGTCTCCTGAGTCCTGAGAGTTCGGGCTCAATGCGGGGTGTCTATCGGCCACGATTCTGGTTATTCCGGGAATTTGTGGGGGCGGCAGCAGAAATATGATTAACAAATAATACCAAGCTCGCTGCAACTTTATGGATTTTCAGCGGGGAATGGCTATTTTATTACCTTTGGGGGAGACGAACCCGGAACGGGTTGGTATATAATTGGTTGCAAAAATAATATTCAACAAACAAATACCATGTAATTAGCGCGTAATCTGCTCAAGAAAATCGAACAGAACAGCGAAATTATTTAGAAGTGTGAATGGTCCCGAACAATTCTGAATTTTTATCACAACAAATCGAGAAATATAGAGAAGCTTCTCAAAATAAAGGAAATAAATCCTTTTAATTTGTTTGTCGCCACTTCGAATATGTCGCGGCCTACCTGGACTTAGCGTGAAAACCCATGCCTTCCCCTCGCGCGCCGAACCCTACGTTGCCCCGGCCTGGCTGCGAGGGGGCCATGCGCAAACCATCTATCCTTATCTGCTGGCACGTCCCTTGATTACTTACCGGCGTGAGCGTTGGGAACTGGACGATGGAGATTTCATCGATATCGACTGGCTGGATAATCCTGCCGACGCGCCGCTGGTAATACTGTTCCATGGGCTTGAGGGAGGTTCATGCAGTCATTACATCCTGAGTATCATGACGATGCTGCGGGATCTGGGCTGGCGCGGCGGGGTAGTGCATTTTCGAGGCTGTTCCGGATCGCCCAACCGGTTACCACGCGCTTATCACGCTGGCGATTCAACAGAAATCGATTGGATACTCCGCCGGATAAGCGGACAAAATAAACTGTCGGGTTTTGCGGCACCCCTTTATGTAGTGGGGGTATCGTTAGGTGGCAATGCCTTTCTGAAATGGCTGGGTGAGCAAAGTAAACAAGCTTGTCAGTTAATAGATGGTGCCGTGGCGGTTTCCGTGCCGCTGGATTTGGCCGCCGCGGGGAGCGCTCTGGCATCGGGTTTCAACCTGCTCTATACCCGCCACTTTCTCGATACGCTGAAGCGCAAGGCGCTGGAAAAACTCTATCGCTTTCCCCATCTGTTTGACGCTGCCGCAGTGGCTGCATGCACTACGTTATATCAATTCGACAACCTCGTGACTGCGCCGCTGCATGGCTTTCGAGATACCGAAGACTACTGGGACCGATCCAGCAGCAAACCTTGGCTCAGGCAGATAGAGGTGCCCACACTCGTCATCAATGCCCTCAACGATCCTTTCATGCCACCGTCCGCCTTGCCTGAACCGGATGACGTGTCATCCGCAGTCACCCTGGAGTTTACCGAACAGGGAGGGCATGCCGGATTTCTGAATTCGCCGTTTCCCGGCAGATTGATATGGCTGCCGGAAAGAATTATCAGTTTTTTTGGGGAGCGGGTAATTGAGCTGCGCCATAATCCGCAAATCAGCTTATCCGAACTCAGAATTTCTTAGACATCTCTTGAGACACTTCTTTCAGGTGACTCGATCAGCAATAAACGGATCGCTTTGCAATTATTCTCAGCCGGCGACGTAAGGCTTGCTTCACGTCGTATGGCGTGATGTTCTCGTGCAGCAAAGTTTTCCCGCATGGTATAGAACCCCGCGATTGCTACGCAGACATTCGAGTCTGGCAAGTGTTTTTTAGGCCAGCTCATTGTTGCAAATATGGGCGAATGACGAAGCCGCCGGTGTGCCAGTGTGCGCTGGACGCATCTGAGGGCAGGGTAAAAGTTTGGAAGCTTTCAATTGGTGTAAAATTAAAGTCCGGTTTTTAGTATCCAGCTGACCGTTAAGTCATGAGATCGGGGCTTGACCGCAGAATTGTCTACAATATGATCACGTCTTCCGCCTTTGTCCACCTGCGCTTGCACAGTGAATATTCCATCGTGGATGGCATCGTGCGTGTCGACGACGCAGTGGCAAAAGCGGTGTCCGACAGCATGCCGGCACTGGCGCTCACCGATCTTTCCAATCTCTTCGGCATGGTGAAGTTTTACCAGGAAGCGCGTGGCAAAGGCATAAAGCCGATTATCGGCTGCGATGTCTGGATAAGTAACGAAGATGACCGGGACAAACCCGCGCGTATCTTACTGTTGTGCCAGTCTCACTCTGGTTATCTGTTGTTATGCCGGCTGCTATCCCGTGCCTATCGTGAAAATCAGCGTCAGGGGCGAGCTGAAATCAAAAAATCCTGGTTTTCCGAAAACAAAAGCGGGACAGCGGGCCTGATTGCCTTGTCCGGCGCAAGTCTCGGCGATATTGGCCTGATGTTGATGCAAAATAATCTGATTCAGGCAGAAATGCTGGCACGCGAATGGGCGAACTTATTCCCGAACCGCTTTTATATCGAAGTGCAGCGAGTAGGGCATGCTAATGCCGAGATGCTCGTGCAGCGCTCACTGGCACTGGCATCCATGTTGCATCTGCCGGTGGTGGCAACACAATCGGTGCAGTTCTTGAATCCTGACGATTACAAGGCGCATGAGGCACGGGTGTGCATCGCCGAAGGTTACGTACTGGGTGACCGCCGCCGGCCGAAGCACTGCACTGAAGAGCAGTATTTTAAAACGCAGGCGGAAATGGCGGAATTATTCGCTGACATCCCATCGGCGCTCGCCAACACCGTGGAGCTCGCCAAACGCTGTAATCTCATGCTGGAGCTGGGAGTCAATCGCCTCCCATTATTTCCTACCCCCAACAATCAGAGTCTGGAACTCTATCTGCGTGCCCAGGCAGAGGCGGGTCTGGAAGAACGTATGAAAACGCTCTTTCCCGACACCGCCGAGCGTAATGCGCAGATGCCAAAATATCGCGCTCGGCTGGATTTCGAGGCTACCACCATCGTACAGATGGGGTTTGCCGGTTATTTTCTCATTGTTGCCGATTTCATCAACTGGGCCAAACACAATAATGTACCGGTAGGACCAGGCCGAGGCTCTGGCGCAGGCTCACTGGTCGCTTATTCTCTGGGTATTACAGACCTCGATCCGCTTCGTTATGATTTACTGTTTGAGCGCTTCCTTAATCCGGAGCGGGTTTCCATGCCTGACTTCGATATCGATTTTTGCCAGGACGGACGTGAACACGTAATCGACTATGTAAAACAGAAATATGGTGCCGAGAGTGTTTCGCAGATTGCCACGTTCGGCACGATGGCTGCAAAAGCAGTGGTGCGAGACGTCGGGCGGGTGCTGGACTTGCCCTACAACTTCGTCGATCAACTGGCGAAGCTGGTGCCGTTTGAGCTCGGCATGACGCTGAAAAAAGCGCGTGCAGAAGAACCGCAACTGAATCAGCGCGCCCAAGCAGAGGAAGAGGTACGTAATCTGCTGGAACTGGCCGAACGCCTCGAAGGGCTTACGCGCAACGTTGGCATGCATGCCGGCGGCGTGCTGATCGCGTCGGGAAAGATTACCGATTTTTGCCCGGTTTATTGCACGGACCCGGGTGATTCAGTAATAAGTCAACTCGACAAGGATGATGTTGAGAAAATTGGCCTGGTGAAATTCGACTTTCTGGGCTTGCGGACGTTGACCATTCTCGACTGGACCGTCCGATACATCAGGCAGCGAAACTTCGAAGCTGCAGAACGGAAAGCAGAGGTTGCCGAACCCGAAACCCCAAAGCCAGAAACCTTTTCTCTGGAAAATCTCCCGCTGGATGATCCCGCCACCTATGCGCTGTTGCGGCAGGGCAACGCCGTAGGAGTGTTCCAGTTCGAATCACGCGGCATGAAGGATCTATTGCAGAAGGCGAAGCCCGACTGTTTTGAGGACATCATCGCGCTGGTGGCATTGTACCGTCCGGGCCCGATGGCCCTGATTCCTGAATTTACCGACCGCAAACACGGTAAGCGCGTGGAATATCTCGATCCACGCTTGCAACCCATACTTGAACCCACTTATGGCGTGATGATTTACCAGGAGCAGGTGATGCAAATCGCGCAAGTGATAGGGGGGTATAGTCTCGGCAGCGCCGATCTGCTGCGGCGGGCAATGGGTAAGAAAAAGGTTGAAGAGATGGCGTTGCAACGCGATATTTTTGTTGCGGGCGCCACCAGGAACGGGCTGACAGAACGTAATGCGGTCGAACTCTTCGATCTGATGGAAAAATTTGCAGGCTACGGTTTCAACAAATCGCACGCGGCGGCGTATGCCTTGATCGCGTTCCAGACTGCCTATCTCAAGGCGCATCATCCTGCTGAATTCATGGCCGCAACCCTCTCCGCCGACATGGACGATACGGACAAGGTGCATGCGTTTTTTGAAGATAGCATTGCCAGTGGTCTTACCATCCTGCCGCCCGACATTAATCTGTCCAGTCATCGTTTTGTTCCTGTAGACGGGAAAACCATACGATATGGCTTGGGGGCGGTGAAAGGGACTGGAGAATCGGCGATTGCAGCGATCATCAAGGCACGTGATCAGAGTGGGCCTTACACTGATCTGTTCGATTTCTGCCGGCGGGCGGACAAACGCATTGTCAACCGCCGCGTGGTCGAATCACTCATCCGTGCCGGTGCGTTTGATTCCGTTAACGGTCATCGGGCAGGCCTGCTGGCATCGGTCGGCATCGCACTCGAATCTGCGGAACAGGCCGATCGTGCAATCAATCAGGTAAGTCTATTTGGCGTGGGTAATGACTCGATGGAGCAATCGAGTTTGATTAACGTGCCGTCGTGGGCAGACAAGGAAAGGCTGAAAAACGAAAAAATGGCGCTGGGATTCTATTTGAGCGGCCACCCCTTCAATGACTATGCGGAAGACCTGAAAGGTTTCGTACGTACACGATTGAATCGGTTGAATCCCCAGCGGGAACCGCAGCTTCTGGCAGGAATCGTCTACGCCATGCGCACACAAATGACCCGGCGCGGCAAGATGGGAATCATAGTATTGGATGATGGCAGCGCCCGGGTGGAGGTCGTTGTATACAGCGAGTTATTCGAGTCTGTCCGTGGGCGGCTGAAGGAGGACCAGCTGCTTTTGGTAGAAGCGAGGGTAAGCAATAGGAGAGGTGACGACGAGAATGGGGATGAAATGCGTATTTCCGCTGATCAACTCTACAGTCTGGACAGTGCTCGCTCACGCTACGCCAAGCGCATGGAACTCTACTGCAATGGACAATCGAACGCCGTCAAACTGAAAGAATTACTTGCGCCCTATTGCAGCACCCATGCCGGCCATGTCGATAGTAATCAACGCGGCAATGGGTATTGCCCAGTGTCAGTCTTTTACCGCAACCAGATCGGGGTTTGCGAACTGGAGCTTGGGGAGGCGTGGCATGTAAGCCTCCAGGATAATCTGTTGCAGTCCCTGTTTGCGCATTTAAAGACAGAAAATGTCAAAGTTATTTACTGATGTGTTGGGACCTCTCTGAACAAGCCATCGTTTTTGCCAGCGGGAGCGGGACGGCAGCTTGACCATAAAGATGAGTAGCTCTACTATGTTCATGCTCTTTTCAACTATTTTTTCTCATGGGTAAGATCGCCCGGAGTAACTCGTAAACAAAAAAAGGCAAAAGATGGAACCCAATACGACAACCATTGCCTCGGGCCTGCAAAAGGTAAAAACCCGTATCAAGGATATTGCGGACAAAGCTGGCCGGCAACCCGAAGCCATTACACTTTTAGCCGCAAGCAAAACCAATCCTGCCGAGTGCTTACGCGAAGCCTTTACCGCCGGGCAGACTATTTTCGGAGAGAACTATCTTCAGGAGGCGTTGGGAAAAATCCCGATGCTTACCGATTTACCCATTGAATGGCATTTCATCGGCCCCATACAGAGCAATAAAACAAGACGCATAGCGGAGAACTTTGCCTGGGTACATAGTGTGGACAGAAAAAAAATCGCCGGCCGTTTGTCAAAGGACAGACCCGAATCGTTGCCACCCCTTCAGATATGCCTGCAAGTAAACGTGAGCGGAGAGGATAGCAAGAGCGGCGTGGCGCCGCAGGAGGTCGCCGACCTGGCAGCGTATGTTGTCACATTACCCCGCCTGAAACTACGAGGGGTGATGGCCATTCCCGAGCTTACTAAAGCCACCGCCCTGCAGCGTAACCAGTTCCGCATGCTGAGGGAAGCCTACGATCAGCTCAAACAGGCTGGCTATGATCTTGACACGATCTCGATGGGCATGTCCGAGGATCTGGATATCGCCATCGAAGAAGGCGCGACCATGGTCCGCATCGGTACTGCAATTTTTGGGCCGAGACGCTACGCTATCCCCGAGGAGCTCGCTGCCCGGCAAGGAAACCTCTGAATAACTCCTCGATTTGCCGGCAGCGCGCTTCGCGGAGTACTTGCTCAGAGGTTCCCAAGAGCAAGGTACTTTTCGTGCAACTGCGCTTTAGTCTCAACAATGTCCGGATCAAGGATGATGCAGTCCACCGGACATACTTCCACACATTGTGAAACTTCATGATGCCCCACGCACTCGGTGCAAAGACCGGGGTCTATTACATAGATTTCTTCGCCCTGCGAAATGGCATCGTTAGGACACTCTGGTTCGCATACATCGCAGTTGATGCATTCATCAGTGATCATTAAGGTCATGTTAACCTCAAAAATTATCCTTCGATTTTCTTCCGGAGCTGCGCAGCGACCAGAGGATGCACAAACTTGTCTACGCTCCCGCCCAGCAGCGCAATTTCTCGCACAATAGTGGCGGAAATAAACATATACTGTTCCGATGGTGTCATGAATACGGTTTCAATTTCGGGATTTATGCTGCGGTTCATTCCAGCCATCTGAAATTCGTATTCGAAATCAGATACTGCGCGCAAACCGCGCAAGATCACCCTCGCGTTCTGCTGTTGCGAGAATTCCATCAAAAGACCCGAAAAAGCCATTACCTCGACATTGCGGCAATCTGCAAGCACCTGCCGCACCATGTCCACTCGTTCCTTCTGGGTAAAAGAGGGTTTTTTGCCGCTGCTCACAGCTACCGCGACCACTACCTGGTCGAACAGCTGCGAGGCACGCCGTACCAAATCCTCATGCCCACGTGTAATGGGATCGAAGGTACCAGGATATATCGCTTTATCCATTCTTCCCGAATTTTAATAGTTGGTAACACACCTTGCCTGCGTATCCTTTGCGCCAGACCAGCCAATCTGTACCGGTCTCGGAAAAATTATCATTTTCCATATAAACCAGTCCATCTTCAGCAAGGTGTAAAGGGAGTAAAGACAGCAGTTGGGGTAGCAAGCCCAGTCGATAGGGTGGATCAAGAAAAATCACGTCGAACAACTGCCGATCAGAATCCATGAATTTTAACGCATCCCGTGCCGCTAATTGGATCTGCTTTGCTCCCAGTTTTTGCGAGTTGCTTTTCAGCGCCTTCAATACCTCCGGGTTGGATTCGATCATCACTACCCGCTCCGCCCCTCGGGATGCGGCCTCAAAGCCCATTGCCCCACTGCCTGCAAACAGATCCAAACAGGTCTTGCCGCTCATATCCTGTCCCAACCAGTTGAATACGGTTTCACGTATCCGATCCGGGGTCGGGCGCAGGTCTGCAACGCTTGGAAAGGTAATAAGGCGGCTACGCCATTCACCGCCGATAATACGAATTTTATTTCTCATCACATGCATGCAATGACGATTGGGGGAAGGAGCCGATTGGGCCAATGAACCACAACCTGTGAAAAATTCTATTTTTCCTCTTGGGCTCCTACCACGACGGCTACCATTCCACCGGGTTTGATACGGCGCTGAAAAGCATCCCTGATCTGAGCAACGGTTACGCTGTCCACAGCTTTCAGATAGTCGTCCAGATAGGTAAGAGGCAAGTGGTAAAAACCGATCACAGCGAGATATCCGAGAATTTTCTTGTTACTGTCGATGCGCAATGGGAAACTGCCGATAATATTTTTTTTAGCTTCTACAAGCTCTTTTTCTGTTGGACCCCCTGCGACAAAATCGGCCAGAACTTTCCGGGTCAGCGCGAGTGCCTCTTCCGACTGCTCCTTTCTAGTTTGCAAGCTGATTTCGAACGGTCCCTCCTCTTTAAGGGGAGAAAAATGGCTATGAACGCTATAAGCCAATCCGCGTTTCTGACGGATCTCTTCCATCAAGCGGGACGTAAACCCTCCGCCCCCAAGGATGTAATTGCCGACGAGCAGCGGAAAATAATCGGGGTCGTCGCGACGTAGCCCCGGATAGGCAAGCAGGATATGACTTTGTGTGGCAGGGTGGGCAATTCTTTTAGTCTGCGCAACGGGTGCTGTAACAGCCGGCAGAACATCCTCAGGCTTGGTCCGCGATAGTTCCTTCGTTAATGATTCAGCGATGGCTGCAGCTTCTGCACGGCTCACATCGCCTATGATAGAGACCACCGCATCGGCGGTAGAATAGTGAGATTGATAGAAATCGATCAGATCGTCGCGTCGCAATGCGCTCACACTCTCAACCTCGCCAGAACCGCGTAATCCATAGGGATGACTGCCATAGAGCATTTTCATTAATGCGCGGTCGGCAATATTGTCGGGCTTGGTATCGGCCTCTTTCAATCCGGCAATTATCCGCGCCTGCTCCCGCTCCAATACGCTTGCAGCAAATTCAGGGTGCTGTATGACACGACCAAACACATTGAGCGCCTGCTTGCGTTCGCGTACGCTACTTAGCGTACGCAAAGTGAGGCCCGCACGATCCTGATCAAAATGAGCGCCAAGCTGAGCACCCACATCAGCAATCTCTTTCGCGATTTGATCTTCGGACAATCCTACGGCGCCAAGGCTAAGCAAATATAAAGCCAAACCTGCACGGCCAGATTTATCCGGTGTATCTGTACCGCTACCCGCGCTGAAATCCACACTGATATCGAGTATCGGCAAATTATGGCTTTCAATAAAATATACCTGTGCGCCGGAAAGTGATTGCCATTGTTGGATCGGCAGAGTGGCTAAAGCCCATGGGGAATAAACACTCAACACTAAAATAAACATGAAGCGCATCGCTAGCATTGGGACCTCTCTGGACAGGCGCTTCTCGAATTCAAAAAACCTGAGTGGATCAATTTCTCGATGATATGACAGCATAGGGAATAAACGATATTGAACTTGTATTTTAAAATGTATTCGCTTCGATCTGCCAGCGGCAAGTCGCGGCCACAGCTTTAGTGCCGCAGGCCGGGAGGCGTAGCAAAGGGAGCTTTCTGCTCCAGCGGTTGCGGGTCGAGTATCGCAACAGTCAGACTATCATCTTTCAGATATTTTTTTGCCACTTCGCGCACCTGTTCGGCGGTAACGGCTTGAAGCTTTTTCAACATTGTGTCCACATCACGAAAAGACAATCCTATACTTTCCAGCTGGCCGATCTGCATCGCCTGGTAGGACATTGAATCGAGCTGAAATACGTGACTGGCCACGACCTGAGCCTTGACACGCGCAAGCTCCTCTTCAGTCACGCCGTCGCGCATGAGTTTTTCTACTACGCTACGCAAGGCAGCCTCCAGATCAGCTACTGTTTTTCCTTCGCTGGGCGTGCCATCGAGATAAAACATCCCTGGACCGCGCGCAGTAGAATCGTAGCCAGCCCCCGCCGAACTGGCGATGCGTAGTTCCCGCACCAATTCCTTGTTGAGCCGTGCGGACTCGTTGCCATCCATTACTCCTGCCAGCATTTCAAGCGCATAAGGTTCCCAGTCTGTGGCGGGATTACGCAGCACTGGTGCCTGGTAGCCCATCGCAAGATACGGCATTCGCGCCGGCGCTTTCACGGTAATCCGTTTGATCCCGACTTGCACCGGTTCCGTCTGTGGCTTGCGTTTATCCAGCGTCAGCACCGGGCGAGACTTGATTGGACCGTAATACTTTTTTGCCAGCGCGAACACTACCTTCGGGTTTACGTCGCCCACCACCACGAGCACAGCGTTGTTCGGAGCATACCAGCGGTCATACCATTCCTTCGCGTCGCTGACATCCATGTTCTCCAGATCGTTCATCCAGCCTATAACCGGACGTCGATAGGGATGCGCTTGATAGGCGGTTGCCATCATTTTCTCATGGACCAGCGCACGGGGCTGATCATCGGTACGTAATCGCCGTTCTTCCATTACCACCTTGATTTCTTTGGAGAACTCACCTTTTGTCAGTACCAGATTGCGCATCCGGTCAGATTCCAGTTCCATCGCCATCGGCAGCCTGAATTTCTGTAGCTGCTGAAAATAGGCAGTGTAGTCGCGGCTCGTGAACGCGTTTTCGCGTCCGCCTGCTGCCGCGATGCGCCTGGAAAATTCACCACCAGGAACTTTTTTCGTGCCTTTGAACATCATATGCTCCAGCACATGGGCTACCCCGGTAGCACCGTTCAACTCATCAATGCTGCCTGCCTTGTACCAGATTTGTGAGATGACCACCGGCGAGCGATGGTCCTCCTTGACGACCAGCTTAAGGCCGTTTCCGAGTAAGTACTCATTGGAAGTAGCGAAGGCTCCGGACGAAATCAGCGAAATCAGCGCTACCGCAATTGCCTTCAAGCCATAAGAAAAATCGGTAACGCGATAATAAGCTCTCATTTTTTTAATAACCTAAGTCCGACTAAACGGAATAAAATTCCAGAATAAAATTCTGCTTGCAATTCCAGCAACGAATTTCGACTAATGTTGACAGCCTAACAGAATGCCAAGTTTCTTCAAATCCAAAAATAGCTTTGCACCTGCCGGGACCACGCCCGCGGATTGGGCAACCAGAGTCAGACAGGGCCTTTCCCGGACGCGGGATAATCTGGGCAAGCGGCTATCCGGCTTGCTCGGTGGTGGCAAGATAGACGAAGCACTTTACGAGGAACTGGAAACCATACTGCTCACAGCCGATGTCGGCGTAAATGCTACTGCCTGGTTGCTGGACAAATTACGAAGACAAGTCAAAAGCAATGGCCTCACCGACACGGCGCAACTCAAAGGCGCATTACAGGAAGCGCTTGCCGCCTTGCTTGCGCCGCTGGCGCAGCCTTTGAATACCGATGCATACAAGCCCTTCATCATCATGCTAACCGGCGTGAACGGAGCAGGTAAGACCACCTCAATCGGCAAACTCGCCAATCATTTTCAGCTACAGGGGAAAACCGTCTTGCTCGCTGCTGGCGACACTTTCCGCGCCGCCGCACGCGAGCAACTCATGGCTTGGGGTGAACGCAATGGTGTGGCCGTCATCGCACAGGAGAGCAATACTCAACAAAAAGGGGACCCCGCGGCGGTGATATTCGATGCAATTAACGCCGCGAAAGCGCGTGGAATAGATATCGTATTGGCGGACACCGCGGGACGGCTCGCTACACAACTGCATCTGATGGAGGAAATTAAAAAGGTGAAACGTGTTATTGCCAAAGCCGAACAGGGTGCGCCTCATGAAGTGCTGCTGGTGCTCGACGCCAACACAGGGCAAAATGCAGTTAATCAGGTGCAGGCCTTCGACGACGCACTTGGCCTCACCGGCCTCATAATCACCAAACTCGATGGTACCGCCAAAGGAGGTGTAATCGCCGCTATAGCCAGGCAACGCCAGCAAAAACCGCCGTTACCCATTCGCTTCATTGGCATAGGCGAAGGCATCGATGATTTGAGACCGTTCGACGCGAATGAATTTGTTGAGGCGCTGTTTGATTGAGACAGCCGCGCGGTAACCCAATTCCACACAGGTTTTCAGTTCCGCCTTTTGCGTTCTCTCGAAGGGTTAAAATGAATCCTTCCCGATAGAAGATTTTTTAATGATCAGCTTTAATCAAGTCTGCAAACGTTACCCCAACGGCTTCGATGCGCTCAAGAATATCGGCTTTACCCTGGAGGCAGGGGAGATGGCCTTGATTACCGGACATTCGGGAGCGGGAAAGAGCACGCTGCTGAGGCTCATCGCTGCGATCGAGCGTCCCACTTCTGGCAGCATTATCGTCAACGGCCAGAATGTCAGCACGATCAAGAGCGGCGCAATCCCTTTTTTACGGCGCAATCTCGGCATGGTTTTTCAGGATCAAAAGATCCTGTTTGACCGTACCGTGTTTGACAACGTATTACTGCCTCTGCAAATCAGCGGTTTTGGCTCCAGGGCTGCAACCGGACGCGTGCGCGCCGCGCTCGACAAGGTAGGAATGCTGGACAAGGAGAAAGCACGCCCCATAACGCTCTCCGGTGGTGAGCAGCAGCGCCTGTGCATCGCTCGCGCAATAGTAAATCGTCCCTCCATACTGATCGCCGATGAACCAACCAGCAATCTTGATGCTGATTACGCAAGAGACATCATGGGCATGTTCAAGTCATTTCATCAAGTGGGCGTGACCGTTCTAATTGCGACTCATGATGTGGAATTGCTGGGCAACACACGTCTGCGTATTTTTGAACTCAATCACGGTCAATTGGCAGCATGAGCGTGTGGTTTTCTCATCACTCGCACGCCTTTGTCCTGGCGCTCAAACGACTGGCAGGAGCGCCAATCGGGAACCTGCTCAGCATCATCGTAATCGGGATCGCCTTCAGCCTGCCTGCTGGAATTTACATACTGCTTGAAAATCTCCAGGCTTTCTCGGGACAGGTTTCAGGAGCGCCGCAATTGAGCCTGTTTCTGAAGCTGGATGCAAACACGGAGGAGGTAGAGCAAATTGAATCGCGCTTGAAACAGCACCCGCAGGTAGCGAGCTTCGATTTTATTTCCAGGGGCAGCGCCCTCGAGCAGTTGAAGCAGGGCAGTGGACTGGCGGACGTGATGGATAGTCTTGAACAAAATCCGCTACCCGATGCTTTCCTGATTAATGCCAGGAGCCTCTCGCCCGGAGCACTGGAAACATTACGTACGGAGCTGCAGGGATGGCCCAAGGTCGAATATGTGCAGCTTGACTCGGCTTGGGCCAAACGGCTGGACGCGTTGCTCAAACTGGGCCGACTGGCGGTGTTAATGCTTGCCGCGCTGCTGGGTTTCGCGCTGGTGGCCGTGACATTCAATACCATACGCCTGCAAATTCTTACCAAGAGGGATGAAATAGAGGTGTCTAAGTTGATCGGTGCGACCAACGGCTTCATCCGCCGTCCTTTCCTATATTTTGGTGCAATACAGGGAATTGCGGGAGGGGTTGCGGCGTGGCTCATTATCTCTCTTGGAATCCACCTGATAGGTGATGAACTGAAGGATTTGATGCAGTTATATGAAGTCAATTTGCGTCTCTACCATCTTCCCCCTGAGGATAGCCTGGGTCTGCTGTTATTCTCCGCGTGTCTGGGCTGGACGGGAGCGTGGCTATCGGTCGCAAACCATCTCTGGCAAATAGAACCACGATAATTCAGAAGCTTACCTATCAGTGTGCTACCTCTACGGGGAACTTTTCGAACTATTGACTCTCTTATTGGTAGGGTTAATTTTGTAGTAAATTAAGGAGAACGCATGAATTTCGCTTTAACCGTACCCTCACCTGGCGGTAGCATTGAAAGCTATATTCAGTCTGCCAATCGCTTTCCCATTCTTTCTCAGGAAGAAGAAATCCGCTTGGCGCGATCTCTGCGAGATGAAGATAATATAGATGCAGCCCGTCAACTGGTGTTGTCGCATTTGCGCGTAGTAGTCGCTATTGCTCGTGGTTACAAGGGCTATGGTTTGCCTCAGGCTGATCTGATTCAAGAGGGAAATGTTGGTCTGATGAAAGCAGTCAAACGTTATGATCCTGAACGTGGCGTAAGGCTGGTTTCGTTCGCAGTGCACTGGATCAAGGCGGAAATTCATGAATTCATATTACGTAACTGGCGGTTGGTAAAAATCGCCACCACCAAGGCGCAACGCAAATTGTTCTTTAACCTGCGCAGTATGAAGCCGGCTTTGGATACCATGAATCCTGAAGAAATCAATGCGATGGCCAAACAACTGGGCGTCAAAGCCGAGGAAGTAGTGGAAATGGAGACCCGCTTCAGCGGGCGCGACATCTCACTTGAGCCTCTGTCTGAAGACGATGATGAGACATTCAGTCCCATTGCTTATCTTACCGACGGCTCAGAACCTCCACAGTTGCTGGAGGCTGAGCAAACCAGCCGCTTGCGCGGCGAAGGACTGGAGCAGGCGCTAGCCAGCCTGGATGCGCGTAGCCGCCGCATCATCGAGGCACGCTGGTTGCGCGAAAAAGACACCGCGACGCTGCATGACCTTGCTGACGAATGGGGCGTATCCGCCGAGCGTATCCGTCAGATTGAGGTCAAAGCAATGCAGAAAATGCGGGGGGCGATGGTGGCGACCGCCTAAAATAGGCGCGAGCTACGAAAATTGATATCTGCTCAAAAACTGACCACAATTTTCTTCGTAAACTGGCCGCTCCCTAAAATTGCCACGTGCGAGTAGTTGGGTTAAGAACCCGGCGTAGTACATCAGAAATATCGCTATTACGCCGGACTGCTTTCCGCCCACTGTTCCGGCGTCAGGGTTTTCATGGATAGCGCATGAATTTCCTGCTTCATCCTGTCACCGAGTGCACGGTAGACTAATTGGTGCTGCTGCACTCTATTCTTCCCGCGGAATTCAGCGCTGACAATGATGGCGTCGAAATGGCGGCCATCTTCGCCTTCTACATGCACCAGCTCGCATGGCATGGAGGTCTCAATGTGATTTTTTATACTTTCTGGTGTGATCATTTTTTTCCTTTATGTTAACGGCCTTCAATAGATAAACGATTCGTTCGATATCGAATTTACCTGCTCAGGATTGGCGCCGCTAGCTGGACAACGCCTGCTTCGGACACACTGGGGATCTATGCCAGCCGGATCAATTCGGAAATACCATACAATTGAGCAAGGCCTTTCAGATTCTGTGGCATGTTGGCAAAACATATACGGCAGTTACGGCGGGCAGCCTCGCGCTGCCATTCCAGCATCATGCAGACGGCCGACGAGTCTACTTCAGCCACTTGTGTTAAATCTATTACCAGATTCTCGCGATCAAACAGAACAATACCCCGTGCCACTACCGCAACGACGTTATTGATGGTTACTGACCCCTCAACGCTCAACTTGCCGTCATCGGACAGCACCACTTCAGCGGTCACTGGGTTACTTGGCCGCATCAGCCTTTTTATCGCCAGCTATCAGCGCACGATTTTTGTCCGTCAGTGTTTTAAGCAGTTTCTCCACCCCACCCTCGTGAACCTGACTATTGAAAGTGCTGCGGTAATTGGTTACCAAGCTTACACCCGCTACTGTTACATCGTAAACTTTCCAGCCGTCATTGGTTTTTTCCATGCTGTAATCGATAGGTACAGGCTGTTGACCATGACCTTGTATCACCTGAGTTTTTACCGTGGCATCACTATTGTCCGCCTTGGCTTTCAGCGGTTCAACCTTGATAGTATGGTCACGATAGGTGGTCAGCGCATTGGAATAAGTACGCACTAACAGAGTACGGAATTCTTTCACCAGTTGCTGTTGTTGCTCAGGCGCGGCCTTGGACCAGTTCTTGCCCATCGCAAGCCGGGTCATACGCATAAAATCGAAATGAGGCAGTATTTTGGCTTCCACCAGATCGAGAATCTTGGCTGTATTGCCTGCCCGGATATCCTTGTCTTGCCTGACGATGGCAAGTACCTCCTGGGCCGTGTTATCTACCAAGGTATCGGGACTGATTTCCATTGCCCACGTGGGGAACGCAAGCAGCCACGCCGCCAGTAATGCCAAGATACCAAAATATTTTTTCATGAGCTCCTCGCAGAAATTATATAAATACAGAAAAAAATGGAATGGATACCGCTAAAAGCCTGATTAATTCTTATTACTTCCGCTCTCATTCCCCTCCGACGCCTTGTTGAATAAGAACTGCCCAATCAAATTCTCCAGAATTATCGCCGAATTTGTTTTCATGATTTTATCGCCATTCTTCAGTGAGGTTTCGTCTCCTCCAGCCGCCATGCCAATGTATTGCTCACCTAAAAGCCCTGCTGTGAGAATGCTGGCAAAAGTGTCCTTAGGAAATCGATAACGGGTGTCTATGCTCATGGTCACCTCGGCATCGAAAGTCTCCGTGTTCAGCTGGATATCCGTTACCCGCCCTACCACCACGCCAGCACTTTTTACAGGTGCTCTGACTTTCAAACCCCCGATATTTTCGAAATCTCCAACTAGTGTATAGCTATCCGCGGCGCTGTATGTGCCCATGTTTCCGACTTTCAGCGCCAAGAACAACAATGCGCCTATTCCCGCCATGACAAAAAGCCCTACCCACAAATCCATCGTTGTTCGCTGCATCAGCTCATTCCCCTGAACATGACCGAGGTTAAAACAAAATCCAGTCCCAGAATTACCAGTGCAGAGGTCACCACGGTGCGGGTTGTCGCGCCGGACACCCCCTCAGCCGTGGGCGATGCATCATAACCCTCGAACACCGCAATTGCCGTCACCGCTACCCCAAAAACACAGGTCTTGATAACACCGTTGACGATGTCGTATCGAAAATCCACCGCATTTTGCATCTGCGACCAGAACGAACCCTCGTCTACGCCAATAACCACTACTGCTATCAAATACCCGCCAAACACGCCAACCACGGAAAATAGCGCCGCCAGAAACGGCATGGAAATCACACCGGCCCAAAAACGGGGAGCAACCACCCGCGAAATCGGATCTACCGCCATCATTTCCATTGCTGCCAATTGATCAGTGGCTTTCATCAACCCGATTTCAGCGGTAATGGCGGAACCGGCGCGGCTGGCAAACAATAATGCCGCCACAACGGGTCCCAACTCCCGTACCAGCGACAGCGCAACCATCGTACCTACGGCAGATTCGGCACCGAATCTCTGTAACGTTTCATAGCCCTGCAAACCCAGCACCATCCCGACAAACAGTCCAGACACGACGATAATGATCAGCGACAGTACACCCGTGAAATAAAGCTCACGGATAATCAGACCGAAGCGCCGAAAGCTGGTGCCTGACTTCAGCAGCGTCAGCAGGAAAAAACGGCTGGCATAGCCCAGCCGCCAAACACTATCTATTATGCGATGACCAACGCCCCGGATGCCGACAGCGATGCGCCTAGGCAAAACTTCCCTCCAGATTCAGATCGCTTGCGTAAGCCTCGGCAGGGTAGTGAAATGGGATAGGACCATCTTCTTCGCCATGCACAAACTGATGCACGAAAGGCGCAACCGATCCGCGCACTTCCGCTGGCGTACCATGCGCTGCGATCACGCCCTCTGAGATAAAATAAACGTAATCAACGATCTTCAAAGACTCTTGCACATCGTGCGTTACGACGATGGAAGTCATACCTAACGCGTCGGTCAGACGGCGGATCAAGTTTCCGATTACGGTTAGCGAAATTGGATCTAGCCCGGTAAAAGGTTCATCATACATGATGAGTAGCGGATCAAGCGCAATCGAGCGAGCCAATGCCACGCGCCGCGCCATTCCCCCTGAAAGTTGCGCAGGCATCAAATCATGCGCTCCGCGCAGACCGACAGCTTGCAGTTTCATCAGCACCAGATCGCGTATCATGGATTCTGACAAATCGGTATGCTCCCTCATCTGGAAAGCGACATTGTCGAATACCGACAGATCGGTAAACAGCGCGCCGAACTGAAATAACATGCTCATTTTGCGGCGCATCTGGAAAAGCTCATCCCTTTTAAGTTCATGCACTATCTTGCCGGCCATTTTGACATAACCTGCAGAAGGGCTGATCGCACCGCCGATAAGGCGCAACAGCGTGGTCTTGCCACTACCGCTGCCACCCATGATAGCGATGACGTTGCCACGAAGCATGGTCATGTCAATCCCCTTCAGGATGGAACGCTGCCCATAGGAGAAATTCAGGCCCTTGATTTCGAGCAAAGTTTCAGATGTCATTCTGCTTAGAGAGCGGATGCTTGATTTGATGGGACTTCGATTTTAATCCAAATGCGCTTTTAGCACAGCCCATAATTTGAGGATGTGACCATCGAAGCGTGCAGACGATGACGCGAATCGCTTCGCCTATAAGGATGACTCGATCTATTATTACATTTCAAATTCAACCACTATGGGAAATAAATCAAGCTCCGATCAATTCCAGTTGTATTAAGCGGCTGGATAAAATAGAGACAGCCGGTATCCAGCAGCGTTCAAGTTGCCGCTGTCGAGATAAAGTCTTACGTTGAATTCATAATCGGGTGCAATAACACCGGACGGATTCACATTTTTTTCAAGATACTTTTCAGGAGCGAAGATACGGCTTGCGAGAGGCCGGTCCTGCGGGTCGGTGAGCGTAAGTTCGAAAGACGGAAATACCTGGGGATAAGGAGCGTAGTTACGTACTGTGGCAATAAGGGTAATGACGCCGGCTTGCTGTGTATCCGTTTGCATCTCGGATGACTCGATATTCAGCAAACTCGAATTTTGAGGCAGCGGAATAGTGCAGCGCAATAATTCGCAGTATTGCTCCAGGTACGGCCTGGCACCAGGCGCAATGATAGAAAGCTCTGCGCGATAAAAGTAGATCGCCTGCGCGCCCAGGACGACAAGCAAAAACAGGCTGGCAAAACACCATGCAGAGGAGGCCTTACGCGGCTGTACTGCGTCGAAAGCATGGTTTTCCGGCATGTAGTTCTCAGGCGCACCGGTCGTATCCAATATTTGCGGAACCGGTTCTTCCGCAACCGGAGAATCGGGATCCGGCACTTCCTGAGTTTCCCTTTCCGTTGCCGTTTCCGTTTCCGTTTCCGTTTCCGCTACTACTTCGGGCTGTATTATTTTGTGACTGGGCGCTGAAAATGGGACTTCTTGATCAGATAGAGGCGAGGAGGGCAGATTCTTTACAGACATCGGCTCAGCGTTATCTGTCGTGTCCGCAGCCGTCGTTTTGGATAAATCAGCTGCTTCCGGCTCCTGCATCGTGGCGAGCGAGGCAAAACCGTTGAATATCTGCGCGCAACGTCCGCAACGCACATCACCCCCATGCGCCTGCAAATGCAGCGGAGTGACGCGGAAAGTAGCAGCACAATTAGGGCAGCAGGTTATAAGCGCCATAATCGCGATTTTGCAGAAAATTTGGAATTCACTTTTTCGCCCCCGTCAGCAATACCCATCCTTCCTGCACCCTTGCAATATTCATTTTGAACCATTGCCGATAGACTTGCAGCACCTCTTCCGCCTGCTCTTCCAATATGCCGGAAAGTACGATATGTCCGCCTTCGCGGGTAGCGCGCATCAGTATCGGGGCCAGCATGATCAAGGGATTCGCAAGGATATTGGAGACCACTACATCCGCCCACGCCTCGCGTGCCGAATCTGTCTGGGTTGAAAAATGAGCCGTATGAAACTCCACTTTCGTTTCTTCACATTGATTATGTATGGCGTTTGCACGGCTTGTCGCAACCGCCTGCGGATCTATATCGACTCCCACAATATGACTCGCCCCCAGCTTCGACGCAGCAATGGCAAGTATGCCGGAGCCACAACCAAAATCCAGAACATCTTCGCCCCCTTGCAGGTTTTCGTCAAGCCAGGTGAGGCACAACTGAGTGGAGGGGTGACTACCTGTGCCGAAAGCCAGCCCGGGGTCGAGTACCAGATTAATGGCAGCAGCGTCGGGCACTTCATGCCAACTGGGGACGATCCATAATCTTGACGATATTTGAATCGGGCTGAACTGTGATTGAGTAATCCGTACCCAATCCTGCTCTTCCACATGTGCCAGGCGGTAGATGAGCGGATGAGAAAGCTGGGTTGCTCGTTCTGCCGCCTGTACGATGGTGATTATGTCTGCATCTGCATCAAACAGAACGGTAAGTTCCGAAGTTGACCAAACTTCTTCCGAAATTTCGCCGGGCTCGTCAAATAAGATCTGCTCACGTTCTGTGCCTGCAGCCGCATCGTGAATGTCCGCTGACAATGCGCCCAGTTCAAGCATTACATCGCTCAAGATCTCGGCGTGCGCGCCATCGGTTTCTATGGTGAGAGAAATCCAGAACATATTTGCTGCAGCTAAACCGATCTGAATAATGATTCGGGCTGACTCAGCCGCTTGAGAGCTCCTGCCGATTATTGCAATGTTGGTGGAAACGGCCGCGCCATATGATTCTCTGCCCCTTAGTTAGCCTGGCTTGTTATAATTCGCGAGCTTTTGCTCGAGGTAATGGATGGCAGTGCTGCCGGTCAGAAAAGCAGCATCAGACAATAGATCTAGATGTAATGGAATATTGGTGTGGATACCTTCAACCACCATTTCGGACAGCGCAATACGCATCCGGGCAATGGCCTGATCGCGTGTATCACCGTAGGCAATAACTTTGCCGATCATGGAATCATAATAGGGCGGCACGATGTAATTATGGTAGATATGGGAGTCGACACGAATGCCGGGGCCGCCTGGAGCGTGATACTGGGTGATACGGCCTGCGGATGGCGTGAGCTTGTAGGGATCCTCGGCGTTGATGCGGCATTCGATAGCATGGCCCTTAAATGTAACGTCCCGCTGGCGAATGTTCAGTTTTTCGCCAGCGGCAACACGGATCTGCGCTTGCACCAGATCGATTCCCGTGATTGCTTCGGTAACGGGGTGTTCTACTTGAAGACGCGTATTCATTTCAATGAAATAGAACTCGTTTTTCTCGAACAGAAACTCAAATGTCCCGGCACCGCGATAACCGATACGGCGACATGCATCGGCGCAACGGTTGCCCATCTTGTCGCGCAACCTGGGAGGAATGCCCAGAGCAGGCGCTTCCTCGAGAATCTTCTGGTGGCGACGCTGCATTGAACAGTCTCGTTCCCCTAGGTGAATTGCATTGCGGTATTCATCAACCAGAATCTGAAACTCGATATGGCGCGGATTTTCCAGAAATTTTTCCGCATAAACCGTCGGGTTACCAAATGTTGCTTGAGCTTCGTTCCGGGTTATTATGACCGCATTCGACAGCGCAGCTTCGGTGTGCACTACGCGCATTCCACGTCCGCCGCCGCCTGCTGATGCCTTGATGATGACGGGGTAACCAATGGCACGGATAATTGCCCTGACCTCTTCAGGGGATTCCGGTAATGCACCGTTGGACCCGGGAACACACGGGACGCCCGCTTTTTTCATGGCGTTCTTGGCGCTTACCTTGTCACCCATCATGCGAATTGTTTCAGGACGCGGGCCAATAAAGACAAAACCGCTTTTTTCTACGCGCTCGGCGAAATCGGCGTTTTCGGAGAGGAAACCGTAGCCTGGGTGAATAGCTTCCGCATCAGTCACTTCCGCCGCGCTAATGATGGCTGGTATATTGAGATAGCTCAGAGCCGATGGCGGTGGCCCGATGCACACAGACTCATCGGCGAGTTTCACATATTTGGCATTGGCATCCGCTTCGGAGTGCACCGCCACAGTTTTGATACCCATTTCACGGCAGGCACGCTGAATACGCAGAGCGATCTCACCGCGATTTGCTATTAGGATTTTTTCGAACATGTTTATTCGATCACGAATAATGGCTCGCCGTATTCTACTGGCTGACCATTTTCCACCAAAACTGCCTTGATAATCCCGCTCTTGTCCGATTCAATTTCGTTGAGCAGCTTCATCGCTTCGATGATGCATAGGGTATCGCCAACCTTCACAGCCTGTCCTACCTCTACGAATGGATTGGCGCCAGGCGTGGAAGTGCGGTAGAACGTACCCACCATTGGCGATTTCACCACATGGCCTTCGGGCAATAGCTCGGCTGCCGCTGCCAGCGGAGTGACGACCTCGGGTGTGGCGGAGGCCGTCGCAACCGGCTGCAAGGCCGGTGTTCCGGTTACATAAGTCTGCGTGGAGGATGAGGATTTGCTGATACGAACCTTCTCCTCACCTTCGGTAATCTCCAGTTCGGCGATACCCGATTCCTCGACCAGCTCAATCAGTTTTTTAAGTTTTCTCAGATCCATAATAGACCTCCCATGGCGACGCCTGTTTTTTGAGCGTCCCTAACTATCTCAAACAAGGTACGCAATTATTGTGCCTTCCCGTCCGCTCGTATTTCCTTCCCATTAAATATAACTTTTACTACACGCGGCAGTTGATACTCGCAGGGATTATTTTCATCTCCTGGAAATTCACGTAGTTAAAATATTGGAGAAACATCGAGATTATCTTGGCTCCCGAAATTCCGAGCTATCGGGCCGTCAGGGCGTATTTCAAGGCTAGCTCATAACCTTCGGCCCCCAAACCGCTAATGACACCAAGGGCCAGATCAGAAAAATAGGATTCCCTACGAAAAGATTCACGGGCAAAAATATTGGAAAGATGAACCTCAATAAACGGTAATCCCGTAGCGGCGAGCGCGTCACGCAAGGCAATGCTTGTATGGGTATAAGCTGCGGGGTTAATAATAATAAAATCGATCCCATTGTCGATTGCCCCGTGAATATGGTTTATTAATTCGCCCTCGGCGTTACTTTGAAATGAACTCAATTTTATGCCGGCCTCATGGGCTAAAATTAGTAAACTTCTGTTAATTTCGTCCAATGTCGTCAAACCATAAATTTTAGGCTCACGTGTTCCTAATAGATTCAGATTGGGACCATGAAGGACCAAAACATTTTTTGCGGAGGGGATTTCGATTTTCATTCATTGAGTTTGCCGTAACCCGATACAAAAGTCCAGATGTTAGAAGACAATCAAGGGAAATAGAAGAAAATCTCTATACTTGAGCCGCCATCTTAGATAAGACTGAGGCGTGAGATTTCCGTATATCAGATAGGGGATTAACGCTTCACTATGCTTTGCTTCTGGCTTGCTTTTTAGCTTCTCAGAATGGAAAAGGCGATAAATAAGCTCGTGGGCAGCAAGAAAGCGGACGTTTTGCCAAAGCTTAATGTTTTGTGACAATGCTATCGCCAATCTGTGATACATGGCTTTCCCGGAAGCGTAAGACTAATTTATCTCTCACGATGTTTCCCCAATCGTCGTTGCCAAAACGTGACAACCAAATCGTCTAATTTGCCCGCCGTTTCCCAAACCTCTATTTAATATTCGATGTTCTTTCGAAGCTGTTGTAGCTCAGTTGGTAGAGCAACTGATTCGTAATCAGTAGGTCGGGGGTTCGACTCCTCTCAACAGCACCATTTTATCAATTGGTTACGCGTAGTTTAACCGTCACTTATTTTCATTTCTGTAAAAATGTAACCATTTTGTAACTCGTTCTCAAGGATGGGCGTTAACAAGCGAACAGCTTTCTTTGAGGATCTAATGTCGTTCCGCTCCATGCGCTGCTACAAGCTAATCCGTGAACTGTGCGATCACAGACCATTCACGAACGAAATGCTTCTGAGGTGAGCAAACTCAAAGTAAATCTATTCACGCGTTAAGTTATCTCGCCGAGCAAAGAGAACTGGTACCGGGAAATTTGAACAAGCCTATAAGTGGAGAATCTGCTACCTTTTGATACCCCTACGGGTGCTCTGATATGGAGCGGAAGATGGCAAAAAGAATGAAACGATATACTGCAGAAAGTCGTTCGCACCAACAGTCGCTTAAGTTCTAAACAGAATGAAGCACTACACTAACTTGCCGCCGGGCCATGACTGATATAGCGGTGGCTTCCAGATCGGCTT